>ERZ1740065.2850-NODE-2850-length-10821-cov-12.798254_pt1 | contig 10821 bp, 10 predicted proteins | sample MGYA00581738_ERZ1740065 | MGnify/ENA primary metagenome ERZ1740065 (study PRJEB43018, sample SAMN04849749) | marine metagenome | isolation source: floating plastic debris | place: Pacific Ocean | collected 2008-09-01 | study: EMG produced TPA metagenomics...
CCTCTCTCCCCCTCCCTTCCTCCCTCTCACCCTCCCCCCCCCCCCCCCCCCTCCCCCCCCTCCTCCTCCCTCCCCCCCCCCCTCTTCCCTCCCTCCCCCCCTCATTCCCTCCTTCCCTCCCACCCTCATTCCTTCCTTCCCTCCCTCCATCTCTCCCTCCACCTCTCCTTCTCTCCGACCATCTCCCTCTCCCTTTCTCTCTCTTCCTCTCCCTCTATTGACAGGTAGCATGCGACACAGTTACAATTACGGAGTGGTGAATAGGTCTCAGTGCTGTGATGATAAGTAGCATGGTTTGCAGATTTCAAGCAGCGGAGAGTCATTGAAGTCTGGCACACGAAGAATGCAGCTCTTTAACAAATTGAATACAGTGGCGTTAGAACCTCATCAGCAGGGAGGAAGTGGCTACAATTCTATTTCCCTACTTGAAAACAAATGAAGCCAATGAGTAAAAGCAGATAACCTGCTGTTTCATAATGCTCCCATATGGTTCTCAGTCTTAGACTGCTTAGCCCCTAAGTGAGAAATAGCAGGTAAAAATGATGGACCCTGCTCAGAGCAAGCTCAGCTTGTCACCCAAAATATACCGAATTTTCACAACTGTAGCACTACTGCAAAGATGTACCGTACTACCGAAATATTGCTCCTTCCTCTTAGACTTTCTCTTGTTGACAGTCAAGCCAAATGTTTACGACGTCTAGAAATACATTGGTCACTAGATAGTGTAAATGTTTGGAGAAGAGCTGTCAGTATTAGAGAGTTGATGTTCTCTTGATGTACTATTTATCTCCAGACAGCATTATGATTCAGTCGAGAGATGCTTTGTTGACAGGCCTGGCATAAAAGTCCTTGCTTCATGGCTTGACTCATTTTGAAGACATCTTTTTATTGATATCATTAACTCATCATAGCAGACATATATCAACGCAGACGCGCGCAATAGCCGACGTCTGCATCATCGAAGACAGACATGCAGTAAAAGGAGTTGACACTGTCAAATTATAAGATTTGTCAAGAGAATTACAAAGGTATAGCTGTGACACTGTCTTGCTTTGAACATATTGATTTTCCCCTGACCTCTAAGCTTGGCGCTTAGAAACATTACACAAAGGGTTTGAGTTGAAGGCCATTTATGGTCCAAAAAATATAGATTCGTCAAACAGTGCGTCATTCCTAATTTGAAGACCTATATACCTATAGGTGACCTATATATGACAGGTAATGCCACTTTATGTCATAATATCAGTATCAGCAGTAGCCCAGACGTACGGCACACTTCACAGCAGACAAGAACTGCAGCAGACGTCAATTGCAGCAGACACCAATTGCAGCAGACACCTTTGTCATGCGCGCATGACGACATCGTAGCCGCAGTATACTCCTTTATGATCAATCAGTGAAACACGGGCATCGAGAAGGATCAAAGATTCATCCCACATTAGATGTTCTACGATGATATTTACAACCTTAGACTTGATCGTCTGTCTGTTATCAAGATATAAACAACAATATGCTTTACTGTCTCTCGTTGAGTGCCTATGATGTTACATTACGGCGCATTGTCATACTTGCAGAAAGAAAGAAAGAATCTCTGTAATTATTTTTATGCGTGTCGTGTGGTCAACTATCGTAAGATGCCAGTTATTGATATAAGCGTAATTGCAATCCCCGTAGACTGGCCGCTGTCGGTGGCGTGGGTTGAAAAGCAACTATGTTGCGACTTTATTGCAATCGTTCCGCTTATCTGATCCTGCCGCTGGGTCAGGGGTTTGATCACCTAGACCCCAGCCTTGATCACGGTGTGTGGCGAGTTTAATGGATTGGCTTGAACAATTGCTAAAGCGCTACTGTCGTAAAGTAGGCAAACTTCATAAAAACCTTGCACTCGCACGGCTTTTCACGTTCGGGATTGCGGGACCAGATAGAAACCTTTTGAACAAACAAACTCGGCATAATTGAAAGTCACTCTAAACATGGCGAAGTGTTGTGTTGGACAACAGTTTAAAATTAGCCTAGCAGAAATCAGCGCCATTAGAATCCTTCGTTTCATTTTCGACTTTGCATATGAGCGCTCTATTTGTCTTCTCGGTTATTGTTGCATCTAAGACAACATATCCTTCGCTAATGGTATCACTCAGGCTCGCTATTGTTGTGATTTCGTGTTTGGAGAAGATTCAACTCTCAATAAGATAGGAATGCATTAAATTACAGGTGTTATGGCCTGAGGTTCCTCACCGACCTACAGGCTGGTATATATGACTGCCTTTATAGCTATGGATCAAAGGCTAATTCTTTTGTTTGTCCGTGCATACTATGTAGCGGCTTCCCATTCACGCCATTCGTCATGTTGATTGTCAAGCGCGTGGCTCGCTGCAAGGTACATAAGCGTGGCCATAACACTGTGAAAAGATACGCTGGACGCAATGTAAATGGGTATCAGATCTCTGTTGCATTTGAAGCGGGAGTGCCAGCCATCTTGCTGCTCATACTAGAAGCTATCAGGCTGAATATAAACGAACTACATGAGATTGTAATACTACATCGCCATGGAAACGAACTACATCGCCATGGAAACCATGATGCATTTGGAAGCAAATTCATGGATGATGTAGGATTTCACCAAATACTGAACACAATATTGCAGGTTATGGTCCTAGTTGCTTGCCGACCACCTGGTTTTAGCTGTCAGCAGACAGGGGCAGCTGCTTGACAAGTTGACTGCGCACATTTACATCTTCCTGCTGTGTACACAGGTTGCCAGGGAGTGACACTGACTGTATTATATAATGGATAAGAGGCAAAATGCTAATTAGATGGAGGCCGACCCTCCACTTGGATGGTATCTAAGTTGGCCAAATATTTAGCCTCCAGATGCTACTCAGCATTGATATTAGCTGAATGGGGTAGCCCTAAGTAGGCTTGTCACACCTCCTGTATCTTTGACTGAGGTTGAGGACTAAAATTGTTGTTATTGCTGGTTTCACAATATTTTCCTGTTGCTAATTAGAGAGATCCTGCTGAGCTGAGCTCAAATATGGCAGAATCTTCTCATAGCTCACGGCTACTGAACCTCCAGTATTTTGCATCCGACAGCTCGATAAGTATGACCGAGTACGATTACAAGGTTTACTGCGATCGCTATAGCTGGACTGTTGTTACTGTTATTGTAATATTGATATCGCATGGTTACTAAACTAGATTATAAATATATGCCCAGGTACTACCACGCCATCAGGTACCTGCCAATCACCTGCTCTATCAACACGCTATTATGGGAGATTAGAGAAAGCTGACTTGTGCCACAGCATAATACCACCCACAGTGACATAGATCGGCTGTCACGCCATCAGGTGCTTCGAGGCATGTGCCTGCAAGTGTCAACTTGTTGTAACTTGCTGTTCTATCAAACAAATATAATAGTATTAATAGATTCCTAGTTCGTATCAAATTGTAATTTTAATCCTGTAATGATAGTTGCGATGCGATTGTGAAGGACTTTGTGAGGTCCACTCCTAACGCCTTGCTTCAGCTGATGTTGTGGAGGAGGAGACAGCTGTGTTCCATTGGATATGGTTTACATTAATTGTACTATTACATCATCTCTAGGATATGGCTCTGAGGAGGTGAGAGCTGCTAGCCCTAGGTATGTCTTGTAGCCCGAGATGGTTCTAGTGTCCCGAGGAATCTTCTGCAAATGTAACATCCCCTTCAAGCACATGCTTACGGTTTTTATGGTACATACCAAAACAAACTCATGCATATTGAATTTCCCGTAACTTTATAGAGCAGTTCACATGACTCTGGTGGCTGTTACATATACCATAAGGCTGTGAAACCTTGCTATTCACTTAGCACAAGATCTACAGCTAGATTAAACACGTCACGCTTTCAGGCTTCCCAGTTTCCCAGTCACAACGTGACAGACTGTACCCAGCTATTTCTGCGCAGTCGGCATATGACCCTCCACAATTTGTCTGAATAGTTTCCGATGAAAGTTGAAGACAGGACGAAGCAATCCCCACGCGATATCCGGCACACTTCAGGTTCCTGTTTCACATACTTGGGGTCCACGACGCACACGTGGGTCATTTGCATAACTCGAGACTATGTTTACGCTCTATACACTGCATCGCAGACGAACATAATACAAGCCTAATTTGTCGCTTTCCGACACCAATACTTGAATGTCTACCGCGCGAGCGATAACGGGAAATAAACAAAAACTGATTGAGAGGATTGCAATACAGCTTGATATGGGGCCTCGTTGAGTTGAACTGTCTGTGTACGCAGTCTCTTCAAACTAAATACTCTGGGTTCTAAGCACCTAGCCCGTGTGTCAATGGCATTCTATGTCTGTCCATGGACAAGCTCTTCAAAGTGCCCCAAAGTGCCTCTCGTGAGTATGGAAATTGACGCTTCAAGTTTGAATTATGAATCCCAGGTTATCCTGTGGCGTTCCTAACAGCCCAAGGTTGTTTACTGACTTCAAGATGATGGTAAAGGAAGTTCCTGTAGCTAAATTCACCCTAGGACTGCCATCCGGAGACTCCAGGGTTTCATGCTTTCTCTTCCTATGGCTTCTGTGAATAGAAAGGAGGGAGCCGCTTTCGCGCTTGCAGACTTTCAGCAGGGAGGGTTGCTTTATCCAGGGTCATTGTCGTGCACAAAACGCCTTTGACTTTACACGAGTCATCTTGTAGTGGCAGACCTGCTGCGCCGAGTCACCTAGTGCTCTTTGCAGCCGTCAAAAGGTGATATCAGCAGCAGTAAGGTACCTGCATCTACCTGGCAACAATCGCTGCCCAATTGAATTACTGGAAGCTTTGAAGTGGCCGCCTCTGCGTAACTTTCAAACAATGGTCAGAGTTGACTCGAGCGGCGGAGACCATCTTTCATGACATGCGGCTAGCGTAACGATATTGTTTAGATGATTTTTGGCGCGTGGCCTGCATAAAGGTATCGGCGTAAACAGCGTAGGGAGGGATCTACGTGCATCTTGCCCGAAGTCACTGGAGGTTGGGAGATATAAAGTGAGAGATGTGGATCTTTCCAGAACCTCTAATTTGAGAATTCAAGACCGAAGCGTTTGGGAGAAGGGGCTCGTCGCTTGAGATCTCATGTTTCAGCTCACGCCCGCAACTATTGTTATGAAATACATTGGAGGACCCTCCACAGTTGCATGCTGCTCATTGAAGCGTGTGTGAGCAGCGCGTTTAGCTAGCTCAGGCCAAACCATATAACAAGTCTGAAAACGCTGGAAAAACAATCTTCATTTGCATAGCTACGGCATTGTGTATTAAATCCCGTAATTTCATAGCGCCGGCAACAATGACCAACGGTTCGTGTTTACTGAAGATTCTAACTTCAAACATACGTCTGTTGACATTTCAACAGACGCTATTCGCTAATTGTTGGCGCATGAGCTTAAATTTTCGCAGCAAAACATCGGATGACTTTCATAGGCTCAAAAAATAAGGCAAACTATTTTCGGCAAAGTTTATAGGGATGAGAAACGCGAGAAGTAGGCGTAAGCCATGATATAGATTCTGATCGAGCGCCGGCAAGCGTACTATTTCACTTTCTCCTTTGCCGTAATAATATTACGTTTTATTCAAATGTTGAAGTGCTGCATATTGATTTATCTCCTTAGGTTTTGACAAACTCTCCGTTACCAGACAGATTTGCTCGGTGAAGCTCTTCAATTTCAGAGTGGTTTAGTTGTGTAAGCACGCATTACACCCATCGCATTACACCCATAGCAAGACCATCATGGACAAGTCTAGGTGTTAAAGAGATGCTCCAACGTCGATCATCGTCCGCAGGCACAAAGGTTCGAGTATTCTGTCCTCGTTACTTGTTGACTTTACATGGCTTTCACTGATTAAGAGCTGCTTGCCAAGTGGTCGCTGGCATTGTGAGGACGAGTAGTGAAGATTACTGATAAGGGTCGTCTGATTGGGTGTCACCATCCATTGCACTGTCACATATGGATTCTCCCTGTTTAGATGTCATTGAAAACAAGTTCCCTCCAGGCCATACTCATGATGACGCTGTCAAACGCCATGCTGGTGAGAGACAAAAAGATTCGTGGCAAATGTTGCAAACAAATTTTAGGTTTGTTGTTGAAATCGTTGGCCACATCCAAATGCAGTGTTGCCAATGGAAATCCCACCGGGACTTTGTGCACCAAAAAACATCATTAAAGAACAGCGTGTGATCAAGTGTTTAGCTGCATTATTCCCCTGTCAATAGTTGCGGATGGTAAGACCTTCTTAGAGGTCGCAAAATATTGATTGACTACCTGTAAACGACGCTCCCATAAACCGGGTAACTAGTCTAACTTGGTAGAACTAGATCATCAAATTCTAGTCGACAAAACTCCTTAGTTCAGAGAGAACTGATAAACAATATCTAAGCCTTCACAGTTTACCCATAATGCAACGTGGTTGTGGCTACTCAATTATATTTATAGGGCTGCTCTGAAGTTGTCAATCACACTCTGAGAAAGTGTAATATGGATGTGGGTTTGTGAAGACTCTTACTCAGTGCCAGTCAGGTGCTCTCTATGGTTTGGCTGAAGAGCCTCGTTCCCTCCAGTTATTGACAGAGTTCAGAGGCTACACTACTCACCCGTCCCAAATGTACACTACACAATAATTGAACCTCAGTCCGTGACATGAGTTAATTATTTCTTCCAAGTTGCCAACGCATCTAATCAGCGATTAGCTGTGGTCACTCCACTACTGAGATCTTAATTGTCTCATTACATGTAGAAATGTGTAAAATGGACCAGATACAATCTGTCTCCTTGATACATGATCAGCAGGCTGCATCTAGTGATTCATTTTCAGCGCAAATCGAAAAATATCATAAGAGGTCCGTTTTTTTACTGAAGAGCGAGAGTTGAGGCATTTCTGCTTAAATTGATGACAAATGTTCTTCCAGTGCAACCATTAATTAGAAACAAGTTTACAGCAGTTTCTTCAAAATTTAATTGCCGCCTAATTGCCTGGTTATACAGTGAAGATAATTTATGGGAGCGCTGAGCGTCGGTAGGGAGTCCAGCCTGCAGTTCGGTACGAACATGTGCAACAACAGAAGAACAAATGAGAAAAATGACCGGAGACAAGCAATGCAAACATGTCCACATGGTTTATCTCAGGCTCTAAGACAAGGACAAGACAGAACAACCACTTGCTAGCACTTGCAGAGCCTCTTCACACTTTTACTGACATGAGATGAGATAAGGCCAGCCACTATAGTGCCTGGAACGTGGCGCCACGATTGGTGGCAGAGCGACTACCGCAGGTGGAGCAGATAAGGAGTTGAGGGAAGCTGGGGGGAGGGGGTTAGGAGAGAAGTGCACGACGTCCAGAGTCGCCTAAAACCAATAAATCAGTTGGCGTTGGAGCCAATGCACCCACTCAGATTATGTGATATGATAAGGCGGCCTCGTAATCCACAGCCTTCTATCTCTTCAGCACACTTATGACACACGTCCACTAAATCAACAATGGACCAATCAGACGCCGGGGAGCACCTGCCTGCATTGTCAAAACTTACTCCACTTCAGTAATGTGAAAAAAGACTTCTAACCGACGCAAAAATGGATGGCTGAAGAGTGAGGCACACTTGACAAAGGGACAGGAAAAAGAAAGATATAGGGTTGGGACGGCTGACTTGCCACTAAATACACCTCCATACAGCAAGACCGTGGGGAAGAAAACCTTGAGGTATTGTCAATGAGACCGCTGTATGCTACCTTGGGATTTAGTCATACTCGGAAGACAAAAAGTGGTGCGCCCAAACTCTGTCACAGCTCGCTGTCCTGATGGTTGAAAAATAAACCGTAGAAACATCAATAACGTCACAAAATGAATTGTTCAAAGATTATTTGAGATGACGAACAGTTACTGCTGTGTAGTCTAAGCTGCCGTGGTGTAGTGGTTAGCATGCCTGTCTTGCAATGGTTAGAATCCCGGTGGCAGTAGACTTTTACAAGCTATTTCGGCTGTTGCTTGTGTGAGTCTATGAAGGCGCAGTGGGACTGGCAGGAGACCTGCGAGTGGATGCTGAGGGTCAGCGAGGGGCAGGCAGTGAGGCCAGTAGGAGGTGCCATGTTGAGTTCCTGAGAACTGGGTGAGATGTTGTGTAGTGTAAGCTGCTGTTGTGTAGTGATTATCGCGCCTCTCTTGCAAGCGGGAGACCCGCGGTTCGAATCCTGGTGGCAGCAGACTTTTACAGTTATCAACATGCCGAATAAACTGAACATGGCTTCATTCAGCCGTCATGTATTTGGTGCTGCGCTCATGTTTGGAAACATTCAGCTCTAGACATAGAAGTTGCCTAGTGTGCTCCCTCATCACACGCTCTAGACGTAGATGCTGGCTAGTCTGCTATATAGTCACGATGTCAATGCCATTGATTTCATTCGCGACGAGTAAACACAACAAGAACTACATGTTTATGATGCCAGAGTATTGATTGCTTTGTGTGAGGAGAGAGAGAAGGACAGATTGACGCTCTCGGATTCAAATTTGAATCAGCTTTCGTACTATTTGTCAAGACGTAGCGAGGTGCTTGTTTTAAATAAATCCAATAGGATTCATATATTAACTAAGATAATATGTCATAGAAAGTTATAAATCTGTGTTCATATACAATAGATCGGTGGAGTGATTAGAAAAGTGCATAACGCTGTAAAATCTGGAAGCTTCAGGAAGCTTGGGGGGTGAGGAAGGGCTAATATAAAAGGATGAGTCAATCGTGAGAAATGTGTAAAAATGGAATCTCTGTTTGCATAAAAAGGTGTTCTAACCTACTTTTAAATATAATAGATAGTATCTATGTAATAGCACACTCGGTTAGCCTGAGAAACCACGAAGACTTGACTGTTGGAGGCAGGAAAACTTGGATAGAACAGCTTCGGCTTCATGGCTATAAAAACAAGGAAGGCATAAGTTACGATGATCACGAAAAAGGTGATGTATCAACGAATCATGGTTAGCAGGAAATAGAAACAAGAGAGCTTTCAAGTACACACCTTAATCGATGCTCAGAACCAGGAAGCGAACTCTAGAATTTCTGCCTCCACCTCGGGCGTGATGGGGTCATGGTCACTGGAGTAGCAACTGCTGCTGGGAGACGGGCAGGCGTCAGAGGACGAGCGAGATCGAGTGAAGTCAAAGTTGAAGCCGTTCTGGTTGTAGGCTATGTGTGACGGTGTGCTGTAGTCACTGTGGTAGTACTGTGATGGAGATGTCTGGTAAGAGCTGTGATTGGTCGGGTGGACGCACGCGTGTGGCGCCTGCATCTGCTGATGATTCGGAGCGTAAGAGTTATACTGCGAGTCGTTCTGGTAGTACATGGTCGACGACATCTGCTGACGGGTGAGATCAGGTGCTTGGTAGCTGGAATTAGGGCTGGAGGGAAGGCTGTCGGAGCTGTTCAGGGAGAGGGGAGAAGCGGCTTCCTCTGAGCATGAATCGAGCGGGAGCGCGGTGTCGTTCTGGAGTGCCTCTTGCAGATCTTGGATGTACAAGATGGCGGCTCGTAGCGTATCAACTTTGCTCATTTTTTTACCCCTGAGATGCACGGGCACATGGTTGGCCAATGTGACAAATCCTGCAAAAGAAATTGATGGGAAGTAAATCTTAGTGAAAGATATTTGTGTGTAGATGCTGTTCAAATCTGTTCATTCATCACAATTGAAGAATGTAAACAATGAGATGATCCGGTCCCTTCAGTTCGAGTCTGATGAATTTATTGTGTTGATGAACGATCACTCTAGCATCAAAGGTTCATCCGTTCCGAGTTCTAACCACTAATATGATTGCTTCTAACAGATATTAATTTCACAACTCTATTTCGAGGAGATGGCATTTTTCCTCACCTTGGTTGACTGCTTTGACACGGTTCCTTTCCCTGGCGTTGCGTCTGGTCACGGATTGCGGCCTCGGGTGAGTGAGCGCCTTCTTGCTGAAGTGAATCCTTCGCTTGGCGTTCTCCGATTTCTTGTTTTTTCCGATGCGAAGGAAGTCCGGAGGAGTGAGGCTGCAGTCAGAGGAAGAGGGACTAGACGGTTCCTGTTTCGGTAGGATCGGCTTTGTCGATCTCTTCTCTGGTGAAGCTGGGGTCAGTATGAGCTGTGCCGTGGCGTACGTTGTGCCGTTGATCGTGGTGACGGGCATGAGCTGAAGTGTGGCCATGTCAGCGTCTGTGAGTATGGATCGTGGATGGAGCTGGTGTCGATGTATAGCTGATTATGCTGGACACGTGCGGCGTGAGCCTGCTTTATAATTGCGCTGATGCCTGACACACGCCAAGCTCCGCCCACTGGCACGCCACTAGAATCTCACCATGCTACAGGTGGCCGCTTTTGTTGGCTCGTGCTCGCAGGCAGACGCTGCGATGTGATTGGTTGGATTTGGATAACTAGCAGAGTCACTATGCCTACGATTCGACTGGAGGGCCTGCGCTCTGGTGTAGGCACTGCCAAAACCATAGAGTATGAGAAATAGTAAGACTGGCTTAGTTTTCTCAACAGCTTTGACCTCTCAAAGCAAGAGTGATGAAATAGCTGCAGAAGTCTATGGAGCTCTGGTTATGTTTGCAGGAAAAGGAGTTGGAATCTTTCGTAACCATTCTTTCATGAAGCAACCTTCTTGGAGTATTTTTGCTTTCCAGAAATTTATATGCATGAAAAAACTTTAGCGACTCTGCATTCTAATATCGACTTTTGCAGAGCGTCAACTAGGTATCAGAAAAAGAAAAACTACGAGCAAAAGAAACATCTAAACATGAAAGGGAGGGAGGGAGGGA
>ERZ1740065.2851-NODE-2851-length-10821-cov-11.702304_pt1 | contig 10821 bp, 14 predicted proteins | sample MGYA00581738_ERZ1740065 | MGnify/ENA primary metagenome ERZ1740065 (study PRJEB43018, sample SAMN04849749) | marine metagenome | isolation source: floating plastic debris | place: Pacific Ocean | collected 2008-09-01 | study: EMG produced TPA metagenomics...
TTATATTGTATTATTATTATATTCTTATATTGTATTATTATTATATTCTTATATTAAGATTATTTCTTATTTTTGTTTGTAAATCATGTCCATGAAGAAATATGCAGCAGTCAGGGCTCACCCTAAACTTTCACAGCTCTAGTCGTCTGAGAGTAATGAGGAAAGGTGTCCTAACTCCTTACGATTCGAATCACAGCCTGAGTCAATTCTGAGTCGGTTCACTAGTGTCCCAGCCGGTTCTGTTGTGTACATATCATTTTCAGTGGAGATATACCGTCGAACCGGATTTGATGGCGACGGAAATGTTAGCGTCTCCTTCAAAATCATCGATAAATAAAAATGATAGCGATCTAATTATAGCGATTTCATAAATGGGAAGATAACTCCTATACAAGGTACAATGGGTATGATTCTCACAGCGAATTCCAACGATAGCGATAATTTTCCGTCGCTATTTTCACGGCCGTTAGACCGTCACTGTCAAATCTGGCTCTACAGTGTGTAAATCTGTGTCAAAAATTTATTACCTCATTCCCGTATCACAAACAAAACTTCTCCCTAATCTAGCCTCAATCTGTTCAGTAACAGCCTCTCCTTGGCCTCAATCTGCTCAGTATTGCCATCAAGGGCATTTATTGTCCCAGTGTCTCCAGATGTCTTGATTTCTGTAGAATTCCGTTCAGACGGATCGAGTGAAACTACAGCTCAGGCAGACGTATCCTGTCGACAAGCTGTTCACTGTGTCATGTGATCACAACACAGCAGACGCCATGGATATCAAGGCTAACAGCGGAGATCTAGTCGCTGTACTAGTACAGAAGGATCCGATGGGAAATAAAGAAAGGTGGTTTGTTGACAATGGAGGTGAGCTGTTGTTTATTCTATCAGATTTTGTTGTTTATTTTATCGAATTTTTATTTCATCTCATTTATTATCATTTTAATTCAATTTCAGATAGCTTAATGTGCTAGTTGTCATTTTCAGTTCAGTCGGCGAATATATCTTCATGCTATTCTCAGCTGCAATAATTGCGTTAAGTTAACTGATAGGATGATAATGTAGTGTAATAACAATAATAATAATACCAACAATAATAATAACAATAACGATAATAATAATAATAATGTAGGTATTAATATTATAATTATATTTCAGAAATATTACGTGTCTATTTAGAGTTTCCTACAAATGAAAATAGTTCACCTAATTGTTGCTGCCCGATCTCTTCCTCCACAAAAACTGATGCATTTGTCATAGACCGAGTTCCTTATATTTTAGTATCCAAAGGATTCATACACAGCTCTAAGTTAGTGGCACTATATAGCAGAGAATCAGCCGAGTCGTCAGCCAGTGCGAGTCTGGCGCAGCAGACGTCGTCGAGTAACCTGTCCACTCCGCAGCAGTATTACAGCCCAAACAGTAGCCCGAGAGCGAGCATATCCTCTCTACCTGGCTCTCCACGCCTGCAGACTAAATCAGCCAGTCAAGCGGCTGCCCCGGAGAGTGCCGAGCACGATGGCAGCTCACACACCAGTAACAGGATCCCTCCTCCGTACTATGAGGTACCATTGTAACTGCCCTGCATTGCTCCGATAATGTTTATGCTCTACTCGGTGAAGTTTTTGCGTTTTCTTGTAGGAGTACAAAGCCTTATATCCATTCAAGGCACGCAATCCTAACGAAGTATCATTGACTGAAGATCAAACGGTGTTTGTCTACACCAAATACGACGAGCAAGGCAACCCGGAATGGTGGTACGTGCAGACGTGTGACGGGTACGGATACACTCCTGCTAACTATCTCACTCCTCTTACCACATAATGTCCTTGCACATTCCACCGACATAACACACTCGTGGGAATTCTTGGCTCGCTTACTTCATCTTCCAGGTCACCGATTCAACCAGCCTATCACAGAGCTTTATCATACAAATCTATTTTCCATAGTCAACTATACAAAGTCATTAATGATTTACCATTGGTCTCAAGCAGTTTGAATTCATCGATTCTTTTTCTTTATTTATTTTAATGAATATATTATTATTATCGCAAACTGAACGGTGTGAGATCGATCGTTATGTCATGTCAGACAATTTCAAAATAAATTAATGGCATTTGACAGTTAAACAGCGGAGAGAACTTTGTGTCGCTTTGTTCAGTATGCAGAGACCTAGTTGCCTGTTGATCTGGGAATGTGTGCTGGCCTCTAGGATATAGTCTATAATGCAGTCTATGTTTTGCCCGAGAGCATAGTAGACAGGCTTAGGAAACTCGTGTATGATACAGTCAACTGCTAGTTTCGTCAGTAGCTTGATATCATACTCAGGTGGTGGCTGAGGATCTGTAGGCCATATCGTACTCTGAAAGAGTGCGAGTAGTCTGGCAAGCTGCTCCGGCAACGTGTAGAAGTCCATCTTGTTCCTAAGCCAGTGTTTGAGTAGAGACAAGAGGACAGGCTGGAATGTAGCGACCAGGTTCACCCTGCGGAATGTCCGATTGTTCATCTGTATGAGGTAGAGGATGAGAGAGCAGATGCTGTTAGCTAACGACTCCAATCTCTCTGTGTCGCTCGGCTGGGTCGGGACACTTCTACCTGCCAGCCATCTGGCGTCTGCCTCAGGATCACCTGACTCACCAGCCACGGAGTCCAACAGTTCAGACGGCGTTCGATCCACGCTGAAGATGACGTTGAGCAAAGCGTCAGTGTCTGGTAACAGGAAGAGTCAGGTGGGTTAATTCTCCCTCATATCGATGGAAGTAACGACTGATCAGCAGTTTCTGCTGGTACTCATATACTAACCTTGCTGAGGTCTCCTCTGATCATATGATGGAGCGCTTTTGCGCTCCGCAGACGTTGACAGATTCTGGGACGAAAGCTTGCCAGATACCATACCCATCATGTCTGATACCTTTCGAATCACCATCTAAAAAACCGCGTGATGTCGCGTCAGCAGTTGGCGATACAGAGCATAGACACAGTATAGGAGAACCAGACACATGTCATATATAGAGCTCTACAGGTGACTATGTCCTCAATAATTGTACGCCCATGACATTGCGTCTCCATGTTAGTAAAGTCCTAGCTAGGAACTGTACATTGATGGTACATCACGCTCAATGGTTCTCCGTACATTTTGCAGCCGAACTTTTGGGGGACACAACTCCCAATTTTAGGGTTTCTAGTTTCTATATTACTCTATGATACAGACAGCCTCATAAAATGTCTAGCCTTAGTACCTTGTCCAGCCGCACAGCAGACGGGATGAGCTCAACTTTTTCCTGTACGAATTCAATCTCTCCGCCTCCATTGTAGGCCAGAAACTCTTCTAGATCTTTCGATGAACTGAGTATTGGGTTGCTTATCAACTGCGGCAGTGATAGATCAATAATCAATAATTGATAATCAATAATGATTTTCGTATGGAATTGAACATAGCAAAGGTGAACATCAGAGCTGGACTCAAACCTGCTGGAGAAATAATTCTAAATGCTTGCGCCGTTTCTCGACCTCGTGAGATTTGAGAGTGCGCAGAGGGATCTGATGCCATCGCTTGGGGCCATTGACGACCTTGAGACTTTTGGAAAATGGGGATTTTTCCAATCGCGCCAAAAGGTTTACGAATTCTCTGTACCTCCTAGCAGTGTAAAGAACAGGTAGAATAGCTAGATCAAGTTCAAAGGTCATGACATAAGTACTAGAGCCGGCCCACCTATAGACCCTGCGATCCTGACACGACTCGCTGTCCGGACTGTTGGGATCGTGATGCCTGGTTTTATAATTGACCACGTATAGAGTGTACTTGGAGCCGTTACGAGTCTCTGTCCTCAATTCAGTAGTTGGAATTGAAATCGAGAGAAACTTGTTGTCTACAAAAGACAAAATGAACAAATATGTGAATAATGAAATAGAACTTGCGAATCAGAATATAAACATTGACTTACCAAACTCTGTTGCTGTGGATCCATGTGTTGATGGTGGACTAAGTTGGGGCGTGGACATGCTGCCCGCCTTTGAGTGAGTGTCATCGTAGAGGCCAGAGTCTACAGACTGGCTGTCAGAAGTCGAATCGGTTCCTACTGACACTCGCTCAGGTTCTGACGATGCGCCGACCCTGGCAACGCTTGACATGGCCATCATCGGCACGTTCCTCTCGGAGTACAGAGCAATATAGCTGCTATCCTTTACCGCATCCACAGTTACTTTAGAAGGAGCCACCCTGAAGATTTTTGACAGCTCATCAGATACATACTCGTTAGTATTCGTATCTTCAGGCGAGTCGGATCCATCAACGTCTTCAAAGATTTGGTCACCATCTGACGCGTCGTCATGCTTCTTTTCATTTAAATCAAATATCACGCTCTGTTCCTGTCCGTCATCCGTCGCCACGTCTACTGAGGAGGACTGCGTACTCTCGCTTACTTCAGCCGCCGACGGTGCCACGCTGGCATCAGGCTTCGATTCAGCTGACACTAACAAAGATTCTGGGTCATCTGCTAATACCAGGATGATGATCTTTAGCAGGTTACTCTGCTCTGACAGATAGTCTAGAAGTGGCGCCACAACATTCTCGGCAAGAATTGACGATAGTGGCTCCAATGCGACGGCTGTTTGTTCCTCCGGTAGCAGAGAGCATATCATCAACTCGGTAACATACTTGATGTAATCGCTGTGATGTTCATGGTGAACATCTTTCCATTCTTGATCAGCAGCATCAATAAACTTTTGGAAGACATATGAACTGTCTTCGTTAGCTAGTTCACTTCTTACTTCCTGATACCTGGTGCAAATAAAAGATGAAATGATCTTACCATATTGTGTAAGTATCATGAAGAGAGAATCATCAATAAGCAATAAGCAATAAGCAATAAGCAATAAGCTGCACAACTGAGATGGGCGAAAATTTCTTTTTACTTTTGCAGGTGGAGATGCACGGAATCTATAACATCTCTAATGATGTGACATATATCGATCTGGTAGTGGGACGTCAGTAGGAGCAGTCTGTCTATAGCGTTATCCACAGCAGCAAACAGACTCTTCTCCGTCTTCTCGGGTAGACACAAAATAGAGCTCCAACTGCTGACATAATGTTGCTTTACCTTGGTCTTAATTGCTTCAACTTCATGTTGAACACCTTCAAAAGTGAACGGTACTCAGTATGGAAGGGATGAAAGCGCATGCATAGAGTTCTGCATGTTTTGGCATTCAACTTACTACTGTATTCAGGACTTTCTTTTGGTTCGTGCTTGCCAACGAGGACACAGCTTTCGAAAAAATTACGGAGATTAAGCCTCCAAACGTACTGTGGTAGTAAGAAACAGAATACAAGAAGGAAGACAGTCAAAATCTACAAAATAAGAGGCAGAACTAGGCATAATCACTTGCACGAGTGCTGACAGGCTCATCCCAATCTAAATATGGCTCAGAATTCATAATAATAATTTGTGCATTTCAATATTTACTCACCCCAAAGTTATAAGCAAATGGGAGGGCTGCCAGTGAGAGAGCTAATATTAATCGGGTGGTAGTAATCAAGCTACACATATTTTTCAAGCAGCATCAGGTATGAATCCTCGTTCCATATCTCTCAAGGTATGATTGGGATATTCATGAAGAGAGGTGTGCTAATAGAGCTCTCCTTTGAAACTACAAACACGTCAGCACATTTTACCAACGAATGACGATCGCTCGAGCAGTGGTCTTGACATAGGCGGTGTCGACAAAAATAGTGATCACTTTACCATTTGGTACCTAAAAGTAGCAAATCTAATTTGTGAGACTGCACAATAGCAATGTGACCAACATTTTTTTAAACGAGAGTTAGATTAAGTTATATATCCCTATAATCTTTGCATTCTTATTTTGTTTTTTTCCCAGTTACAAATGATAATAAAAATAATGCAGGAGCAGGAGCGATCAGCGCGGGCTATCGCTTTTCGGCTATTTTGATTGGCGGATTTTCTCTTACCGTTACCAAGGAAATTCAAGCATGCATATCCGGCGGAGTTCACGCTCCTGTCAGTCAGACCAGCGTCAAGTGAATGTCTATTTTCAGTCACACTGGTGAAGCTTATCGCTTGTCTGAAAGATGTCTACCAAAGATAAGAAGATTAAAAGCTCAAAAGCAGACGATAAGAAAAATCAGAAGAAACTGGATGATGCAGCAATTGCGGTAGATAGGTCTAATACCGAATCTACCCCTACTAAAGGAAAGGAGGATGGTGGCAATACAGCAGAGTCCAGCATCAATGGGGAAGCTAGGGAAGTCCTACAATCCGCTCCTGCAGAGGAGGAGAAGTCTCAGCAAGATGAACCAGTAGTTCTGACCGATGTCAACAAACTCACTGAGATTCTAGTTGAGAAGTAAGAACAGAGCCAATTTATCAAGATATGAGTATGGGCAGCTAAAACCGATCTCTTATAGGGCCTACACACGTATTCCTATGATATCGATTTCTAGATATGAAGGTAGCTTTACCCGTGGACAGTATGATGGAGAGGGGAAGTGCTGGTTCTATGATGGCAACTATTATGAAGTATGATCATGTTTCTATCAACGAGTACGACAACTGTCTATGTACTCTTTCTTACACGATCTTAAACGTTTCAGGGTAGATTCAGTCAGGGAATGATGCATGGCAATGGCTTGTTTGTCTGGGCAAGTGGGTTAAGATATGAGGGAGAGTTTCTGCACAATGCTGTCACTGGCAAAGGAACGTACACCTGGAATGATAGCAGGTAAGTGTGATTGACAGTTCCCAATTGGCAGTTTTGTGTGCAAAACTGTTTGTCAGGCTATTCTCGCTCTTATTCACAGCTCTTACTCTGGTGATGTCTGCAATGGGCTGCGGCATGGAGTAGGTACTTATATTGACAAGAATGGCGTTCTTACCTACACAGGTGAATGGGTCAATGGGAAACGGCAGGGAAAGGTAACCATCATGGCTGTGCAGCATCTCTCAATATCACCGTGTCATGTAAGAACATTGCAGATTCAAGGAATTGACTCGATTTCAGGGAACATTGACTTATGATGCGGAGAAGAAGTCATACTACGAGGGAGAATGGGTGGAGAACATCCGCCACGGTCTCGGAGTGCGGCAGTACCCATCAGGCAACTTGTACAAGGGCATGTGGTTCAACAATGTCAGACACGGTAATCCAGTTTAAATCACAATATACACAGCTGCTACCGCTACTGCTACTACTACTACTACTACTGCTACTACTACTGCTACTACTATTACCGCTACCCGCTGCAACTACTACTTCTTCTAATACCACTGCTACTGCTACTACTGCTACCACTACTATTGTTACTGCTTTCATTACTACTACTACTTCCAGACCATACGATGTAGATATTTCTATTGTCAGTGCTGATTGTCTGTTGCAGGTGACGGAGTGATGAAGTGGACAGACACGCAGCAGATGTACACTGGCCAATGGGAAGATGGCATCCAGCACGGAGTCGGCAGACATGACTGGTTTGTCAAGCGAGTATCCGGGTCGCAGTACTCTATCAGGAACACCTACGATGGCGAGTTCGTCAAGGGAATAAGGCACGGCTACGGTACGTTCCATTACGCCAACGGCTCCAAGTACGAAGGATATTGGTACAATAACATGAAGCATGGAAAGGTATGCATGGCTCATCCGCTATCAAAGCTCGGCGTTTTTTTGTATTCCAATGAAGAACACTGATGATTCTTTCAGGGCCGGTTCACGTTCAAGAATGGCCGCTACTACGAGGGCATATTTGAATCGGATCACATCAAGGAGTATCCCAACTTTGAGATGGATGGAACGAGCACCCCTGACCCGACTGCTATACGAACACGCACCCCTCTGCCCATGGGTAAATCATTGTGTTCCCACCAAAACCAATTGTGTCCCATTACTACTAGCTAATTACGGTCTCCATTTTTTTGTTTCAGACAACATGTCTATCCACAGCAACATGTCGGTGAATACGCTCGGACCAAGTTTCCAGATCGACCTCAGCAGTCTGATCAGGAACTCGAATCTGATTTGTAACGAAGAAGATTCTAGACAGGTCGCCAATGTCATCAAGCGACACATGTCTGCCCTGAAGAAAGTACGAGAGCAACAACGTGTTGATTCTAGAAATCTCTCTGCATATCTGATAATGAAGACGGTATTTTTCTTTAGATTTACGATTTCTACAGTCGACTCGGCCACAGAGATTCAATGGACAACACGTTTATCATGCGCCACATCCAATTCCATAGGATGATGCGAGACTGCAGATTTCATCATAAACACCTCACTCTGGCCGCCATTGATAGACTTCTGGGTATGTTCTCACACCTTCGACGCTCCCTGTCTAGCCTTGGTGAAATATTCTGTCTTCAGCAGAAAAGCTTACATGCTATCAAATTACCTCTTGGCTGATAATCTTTGGCTGATGCGTATTTTGCTAATCCAAACTCATCTGGATTGATGCCTACTGCTGTATCGTCTACTGCTGTACCGTCTGCTGCTGTGTCGTCTGCTGCTGTGTCATCCGCTGCTGTATTGTCTGCTGCTGTGTCGTCTGCTGCTGTTTCGTCTGTTGCTGTGTCATCGGCTACCATCACATCAGCTGCTCTCTCATTAGCTACTGCCTCGTTAACTATTGTAATACCTGCTGCCATCTTGTCTGCTGCCATTTCTTCTGCTGCTGTATTCCTGGTATCTTATGCTGCACTGCCTGCCTACCAAACTACCATTTAATGGCATGATTCCATCTTTGTTTCCAGAGTTTCCCACCAGAGGTCAGCAGAATCCTCATGATGAAATCCTGTTCAGAGACTTCCTGAACCACCTGATAACTATTGGCATCCACCTGTACTCCGACAAGTTTACGTAAGTCGGCCTGTATTCATGCATTGGTTATACCAAGCAGCTATATCCTCATGATCCTAATATCTGTTTGTATCCTACTTTAGCGTCAATGAGACAGTTCAGTTCCCAGAATGCATCAGTAAACTGGTCTCCGAACTCATCCTGAAAAATGCCTGTAAGGTTAAAGGCATGTTCTTCCATGAGGGGAAGAAGGCGAGTCATGCTATGGAGTACATGGACGCTGTTTATCAGGTTTACAAGACAACAAGTAAACTACACAAGGTAGGACTGGCCTCTGACCTTTAACCTTGCTATCAATCACTGTAGCGTCTGCAGCAGATGATTTTCCCGATCAATTAGGCACATTACGAAATCTTTGCCATATTTTTCTCAAATATACTTTAATCTCTGTGTGATGCAATTACCTCTAAAATAACTGTGATGGGTTTGAAAATACCTGCTCACAGTTTTGTTCGTAAAATTTCCTAAAGTTCTGTTTTATTTTATGGTAGAATATTATAGCTAGTGCCGTTTCATCTACGTAAAAAACGAGATGAGCTGAGAAAACTATGGAGAACAGCTATGACAATCTATAATATATGAAATTCATTCATCCACTGAAATTAAGGAAATGGCGGTTACCACAAAATTTAAGTTGGACTTGTAGCCCTAGTAGTAGCGGTGGTGGCAGCAGTGGGATACTCTATCATCTTGCATATGTTAAAGAGTGGTGAAGGCGTGTCAATGAGAATGCGGGAGTTGCTGTTCCTTGTAAGAGACCTAAAACTGATCAACTCTGACCTCACTGCCCGTAGTGTGGTGAAACTACTCACAGCGGACAACCCAAATGCTACCGACGATCAAGATGGCTACAACCTTGAACTTGAGGTACGTACACATTGTACACACGTGTATTGGTATTGATTGGTAAGTAAGTTACACTGCGTAATACATTTCTAGATGACGTTCCTAGAATTCTTTGAGACGCTGATTGGCTGCGCTCAGTGTTACGTAACGGAAGCATTGGCTAAGGATCCCAGCAGCACACCGGCAGCAGAATCTATCGGCGGTGGCATCAGATCTGCTGCTCTGATGGCTCACATGGCTGGCGCTGACCAGATCAGCCTAGCCTCAGAACCAACATCTGGCCACTCAGCTGTACGTAGCGTCATATTCAAACCCTCCCTAAAGGCCCAAACACACAAGCACGAATTTCCAACTGGGCCCTGCAAACGGTCAAATTTGACGCAACGTTGGGCCAGGCGTCAAGATTTGTTGCCGCACTGCATAAACTGCAAATTCAACCGGTGCTGCTTGTGCTCTCTGATTGGTCAGAAATAATAGCCGCAACTCCCCATTGGCTGACTCGTGACCTTACGCTGCAAGCCGAATACATTGCGTTGCTAACTACACGATGACTCATGGTCGTTGTTCGCTCTCGTGTGTTTTAAATAACGTCAACGACGCCACAGCTAAACGCTGCGGCAGGCTGATATACGTGCTCCTGTGTTTGGGTCTTAAGCCTTGAAGTAGAATTGAAATTTCTGTATTCTAACCTCACCTCATCAAGCCCTTCCTACATGGCAAACTGGTTAGGCCACATGAGAACACAACTCCAATCTTCTTGTAAAGCTCGGTGCCTAGTAGAAGGATAGTTGTATTATTGTGCAGTCTATCGTACATGTTACATTGCTAATCTACTTACCGATAGGTGGGTGCTGAACATGACGATGAAATAGACATGAAGAGCAGCGTTGCCCCGCTGTCACCCCGATCTATGACACCAGCGGCAGCGCCACCCACTGCAGCATCACAGGCTGAGCGGGTTCAGTCTTCCGTCGGTAAGTTTCCTCTGTTGTCATTATGTTGATCAAATCCATATTTCCTCCCTCCTTCCCTCTCCCCTTCTCTCCTTCTCTCCCACACTCCATCCAACACACTCCCACACACACACACACACACACACACACACACAAC
>ERZ1740065.2852-NODE-2852-length-10816-cov-14.140879_pt1 | contig 10816 bp, 5 predicted proteins | sample MGYA00581738_ERZ1740065 | MGnify/ENA primary metagenome ERZ1740065 (study PRJEB43018, sample SAMN04849749) | marine metagenome | isolation source: floating plastic debris | place: Pacific Ocean | collected 2008-09-01 | study: EMG produced TPA metagenomics...
AATATAATATAATATAATATAATATAATATAATATAATATAATATAATATAATAGGGTAAGGTAGTACATGCTTCAATCAAACTGACCCGTCTTCAATACTGTCCACCATTGACTGCATTGAATCACTGCGAGTGGAGCTTAGTGAGCCGAGCTGTTCCAGTCTCATCTATGATTTGAGTATCTTCCTACTAGTCACCCTAAACCCTGTCAACCCCTCAAAATGCTCTATCATTCCTTCATACAGGCTCAGCTGACTGATTGGTTGACTGGTTGACTTGATCAGCTGACTAGCAGTCTAGCTGCCTACCTGACCAGTTGACTGGTCGACCAACTGGTCAACTAGCTGACTGGTTCTTTGACTAGTTGACTGGACTAGCCGACTGGATGACCGGTTGATTGACTCGCTCACATGTCTTGCTTCTGTTGATATTCTACCTGTTTCCTCAACGATTCTGTTAGCGGGATATATGTCTGCAGTATTCGTACCGATGACCTTTCCTTACTGTGTGCCAGAGTGTAATCGCCCTCCAACTGACCCTCACTCCATCCTCTGCCGGCGTATCCTCCTCACGCCGGTGTTGAAGACTAATCCGATCGCGATGTGAGAATTATGTCCATTTATTCATTATTTATGTATACTTGCTGGTTCGAGGATTACCAGTAAAATATTTGAAATTATTTGAATTCACAGAGCCGCGCTACCATATGTATAGATTATATGGCAGCGGACAAAATATCGTAGCATTTTACTCGAATTAACAGAAGTCTTTATAATAGTGCGTAAGTACTATTGTAACTACCCGTAAGTGTCATGGTACGGGCATGGTACGTGAAACACAAAGTGCAGAACTGTCGTTGGTGACAGAAATGAATACGAATTCTGATAATTCGTGTCGCAACATTATTAGCAATCAACCTGCTCCATTGCTACAAAGATGTGTAAAGTCATGTACTACGCATACTACGTCTCTCAAATGGACGAGCCACACTTGACATCGTAATTCAAGAAGGGCTCAGTGTCCGTCAACGATATTTTATGTCTATTCTGATTATTGTGTTTTACCGCTGTAGTCTCTTAAATTCATACTGACATCATATCCTGTCATATTTTAGCTGCCATTAATGGCAACGCTAACGGAAACAGCAATCTCGGAAGCAAAACTGGTGGCTTGTACGGAAACATGTGTGTGCTTACTAGTTGTAACAGCGGTATTCCCTTTTAATCTGTTCTCATCATGTTAACAAATATTTTTTTACCAGAAATACTGGCTCTGCAAATGGCAATGGTTATTCTAACAAAGGCCTCAGAAATGGCCATTCCAATGGCAACATCAACTTTGGTGACGATAATGGCAACTCCAACGGAAACGGTAAGTTGAGACAGTTTGACGCAGTTCTTGAACGCACCAGTTACACACGACAGTATTTTGACAGCTCGCTTTGGTCGAGAGAACGGCAACAAAAATGGCAACATCAACAGAGGAACTTGCAATGGAAACTAGAATGGCAATGGCTACTTTGTTTCCAAAAACAGCAATAGAGGAGGCAATGGAAACCTTGGAAATGACAATGGCATTTTCAATGGAAACGGTAAGCTGTAAAAATTAGTCCGATCTGTTCTTAAATGTTTTGCTTATACTTGACGGTTTTTACTGTTGTTAACTTTGATCGTACGAACGGCAACAGCAATGGCAATGTCAACAAGGGAAGTTGCAATGGAAGCCAGAACGGCAATGGCAACTTTTGTTTAAAATATGGCAATATAGGCAGGGCTACATCCTCTGAGAGAGAGGATGTAACGCATATGGATTTGGTGAGAAAAATGTAACCCATGAAGTCGACATAAATGTAACTTTATGAGTCATATATAGTGTGGTATATACTGGCTGGCACCGCTATATTACTGGTAGCAGCAGAGTAGTGATAGTGAATCGTTCTATTACTACTACTGCTGCTGCTGCTAGTGCTAAGGTTACACCATTCCAATTGGAGTGCAGTATTATATGCATCAGACACTGTCGTAACAGTTGAGTTGTTGTGACAGTGTCTCACCACATATACCACAGTACGGTATACTCAATACATAGTAGTGTACATTGCCAACATATCACATACACTTTGCAGTACGATGCATGCAACACAATTTTATTATTTTTGATCGCTCTGGTTCATTTGAGTGTCATTCACTGAGAATACACAGCTCCCTGGTACTAACGTTATCGTTCATTGTCATGCCTGTTGCTCCAAGAATATATGGCTTACTTTACTGTTTAATTGATTGCCACTTTTCGGTGTTTCACTAACCACTCCCTATGTTTGCATTTTAGGTTAACCCTGAGGATGCACAATGAGACAAAAGCTTCTATACAGACAGCCGCTAACCGAGAATTGATAAATGCTTATATAGGAGAATGGGGGATAGCCTAGCTATATCATGATGATGGACAAAATTTGTGAATGCTGATCTACCCTCAGTAGGATATGCGAAATGAACATCCATGTAATAAGTGTGAGCATACTGTACGTCTACTCATCAATCCGCTGTACGTCTACTCATCAATCCCCAGTCGTACTATTGGCCAGCAGTGGGCTAAACTAGGGCAAACAGGCAAACAGGCAGCTCCCTACACTACAGCTGGCGGAGTTGTGATTTCTGTCCGACTGCGCTGTTGACTGGCTGCCAACTGGTGATTGACAAACACGTGTGCGAGCCAAGCGCTAAAATTTGAAGTTTTCCTCGTTGTCAGTAGGAGCGACTTGTAGTTTTCCTTGATTCTTGCCTATTCTTATTGGTCAGAACTAGTTGAAAGCTGCAGCATCATTTGTCAATCCTGTTGGACTACAAGATGGGAGGAGTTTCATTACAACCCAGTAAACAGAATCAGAGTTAGGGTTATATCAGTGAGAGCAAAGGGCTAGTGACTGAGCAGGCCGAGCCGACGGCCATTAGTTGTGAGCTCAATGCTGATTGGCTACCTTTATGCTTTTATAGCCAATCCCGGTGTTTAATAAGTTGATTAATTGATTTATTTGTTCCTTAAGATCAAGTACAAGGCTGAATGAAACGTTAAAACCGCAATTTCTGTTATCGTACAAAAATGACAATAAGCAAAAACTGGGCAAATGCCAAAACTTCCTGTTTTACGGTTAATAATTTCACGAATTCGAAGAGTTAACTCATCAGTTTGTCACATCGTCTGGCCGTAACGCGGTCCAGCAGAGGGATATTGTCATCTGCAGTGGCTTTACCTTTAGTTTACATCAGTAATGGAATTCACGAAGCGGCGATGGACTATGGCTTATTCTCACTATTTCGATGACCAGTGGTGTCGTCTCTTTCCATGATATCACAATGGAGCAGGTTGATCTCTAATACAGTTGAGACACGAACTACCAGAATTTCTGTTCATTTCTGTCACCAACAACGGTTCTGCACTTCGTGTTTCACGTACCATGCTTGTGCCATGACACTTCCTACACGGTGTGTATTTACCCAAATCGCTGAATGAACAATGTATCACAGCGAGTGCAATCCCGTTTGTCATAAAAACTAGTTGAACAACGGAGGAACCGGTTGACCAACCCAGGACAGCTAACAGCTGCTGCAGTCACGCATAACAACTAATCTTAAGCTGAAAAATGATTCAGTGACAAAGAACTTGAGGGCTGGTTATTCTGCTGGGTAATATATGATAGAGGATGTTGACTTCTCCAGCAGAGAGATAAGACATATGTAGAAGAAGTTCATCAGTTCTGCATTCAGTCTCACTTTGCTAATCACTTAACTTGACAGCTACTGTATACATAGCAGTTTTAGGGACCTCACAATAATCGCTATAACGACGACTCAAACAAAACTCTATCTGCTTTAAACACTAAAGCTGTGATAGCTCTCTATGATTTATACCAGCGTGAAAGAAGCCCCTCAAGATGTCACACACCATCCTGTTGATTTTAAGCAAAATGCTATGATATTTTATCTGCTGCCTTATAATATATGCATATGGTAGCGCTGCTCTGTGAATTTGAATGTTTTACTGGTAATCCTCGAACCAGTAAACGTACATAAATCTGAGAGCCAATAAACAACAACCAACAACCATAAATAAACCATGGATACATGAACACAATTCCTATGCCGGAGACAGACTAGTCTTCAACGACAACGTGATGAGTATATGCCGGCAGAGGATGGAGTGGGAGTCAGTTGGAGGCTGATTACACTCTGGCACACAGTAAGGAAAGGACGTCGGTATGAGTACTGTAGATGTATATCCCACTAACAGAATCATTGAGGAAGCTGGTAGAATATCAGCAGAAACAATACATGTGAGCAAGTCAACCAACTGGTCATCTAGTCGGCTAGTCCAGTCGACTAGTCAAAGAACCAGTCAGCTATTTGACCAGTCAGTCAACTAGTTAGCTGGTCAACTGATCAGCTAGACAGTTAGTCATCTGATCAACTTGTCAACTGGTCAGCTAGACGGCTAGTCAGCTGATTCAATGCAGTCAATGATGGACAGTATAGAAGATTCGTCAGTTTCAGTGAAGCATTTACTTGCAGTACCAAATTATATTATAGTAAAGGTATTGCAGATTATACATCATATTGTCTATATTATATATTATCAATAATCGTGGCCATATTGTGAGACTGCTGGTGAGAGCTTTGTTAGATAGGCCAATCGTCTATTTCCGAAATACGGAGTGACGAGTGTGACAGGCTGTTTTGGAGATTGGATTAGTCTATCGAATTGTTGTTGCACTTGCAGTACATAAAGAAATATGGAATTCGTGTAATTAGCATTGCCACGGTTGTCCTCAAAATAGTTCCATTAATCCTTCACATCCAGAAGCAAATTGAGTAATTTGAAACCCTGTAAGATTGACATGTGGCTTCAGTTGTTATGGTATTATAGCTCAAAATAGCTGGTAACAACCTGTACTGACTGCACCTTCATCTTTCTACCTCGAGACAGAGAGGCGGAGATCGAGGGGGAGAGAGAGGGGGGAAAAAGAGTTCAATTATTCGATTGGCTCCTGGAGGTGAAGGATTGGTGGAAGTAGTTGGGGAGAGCTGAGGCCATGCATATGCTAATGGTACAACTTCCATATTTCGTTGCGTACTGCAAATGCAGCGCAATGCAATAGACCACTCCAATCTCCAAAATAGCCTGTCACATATGTCACTCGGTATTTCAAAAATAGATGATCGGCCTATCTAACAAAGCTCTCACCAGAGGTCTCACAGTATGGCCGCCGTAATGTATAATATATAATATAGACAATATGATGTATAACCTGTAACACCTTTAATAGAAGACATATAACATAATAAAATATAATAAAATATAATACAATATAATAAAATATAATATAATATAATACAATATAATATAATATAATATAATACAATATAATACAATATAATATAATACAATATAATACAATATAATATAATATAATATAATATAATACAATATAATACAATATAATATAATATAATATAATATAATACAATATAATATGATTTGGTACCGCAAGTACATACTTCACTCAAACTGACGAGTCTTCTATCCTCTCCATCATTGACTGCATTGAACTAGAGCTTAGTGAGCCGAGCTGTTCCAGCGATGCTGGAGGGTTGTCTCATTTATGATCTGAGTATCCTCCTACTAGTCACCCTAAACCCTGTCAGCCACTACAAATGCTCTTTCCTTCCTTCATACAGGCTCAGCTGACTGATTGGTTGACGAGTGGAGGGATGGAGAGTGGATGGATGGAGGGTGAATAGATGGAGTGGAAGAGGAGGAGAAAGGGATAGATCATATCAAAAATCTCCCGGAACATATCCTACATCCCTTTTTTGAAAAGTAGTTGATAAGACTTGTGTGGACAGGCCTTCATCCATAGGTAATCTAGTACAAGCTACCTGCATGGCCAATGTACCTTACGAGGTTGACTTTAATTCGAGATCTTGGTGGAGTCTAAAGATATAGAACGACCAGTCCGATCTAGACGACCTGAGATAAATAATCACATGCTTAGTTGTGACCTTGACAGCTGCTATCACCACACCATCCTCCCACATGACGGCAAAACACGCTGAAGCCGAAATATTGCTGACTGCTGACACAATACAGCGGTGTCATATCCTTACTAAGGGACCTCAAATTACTCATCAAAAGTTTGTTTGTACTCGTGGAACAGTTGTCGCGAGACTACAGAGCCAATAGCTGAAGTGGCCTCTGGTTGTTAAGTTAAGTTAATAGCGAAGTGAAACTGAATGATGATTTGATGAACTTCCTCCACATATCTCTTATCTCTCTGCTGGAGAAGTCAATTTCCTCTATCATATATCACTCAGCAGAATAACCAGCCCTCAAGTTCTTTGTTACTAAATCATTTTACAGTTAAGATTAGTTGTGATGCGTGACTCCAGGGGCTGATGGCTGGCCTGGGACAGTGATCAGGTTACCCCATTGCTCAAACAGTTTAGATGAGAAACGGGATTGCACTTGTTGTGATACATTGTTCACTTAGTTTACCTCGTAAGAAGTGTCAAGGCACGGGCATGGTACGTGAAACACGAAGTGCAGAACTATCGTCGGTGACACAAATGAACACCGAGATGCGGATAATACGATAATGATGAGGATAATGAAGGTGGAGTAAGATAATGCGACAAGATTTGAGTGATCTGTCTCCTGATTGGCTGACGCTCACCGACGGGTCCCAGATAAATAGGAAGGTGAGACAGTTGACCATCATTCTCCAGCTTCCCACTGAAGGTACGGTTACAATAATCTGCTCTCACTCCTATTCCATCGTATGGCATTTACAGTTTTTTGTAACCTGTTATAGAGTATTGGAAACTGCCAGTTCAGACAGCAAACCGAGTGAAAAGATGAACATCGTCTACTGCCTCCTTCTCATCGCCGTGGCTTTGTGTCCGTCAACGATATTTCACGTTCATTCTGATTATTGCGATTCACCGTCGCAGTTTCTTTAATTCGTACCGACAATTGTCATATTTTAGGTGCTGTCCATGGCAAAACCCGCAACAATGGCCCGGTACGAGATGAAGTGAAAGAAAAGGAGGACAGAAGGAAGTAACGACACCACTGGTCAGTTAATTTATAGCTGTAAATAAGTGACAGTCCATCGCTGCTTTGTGAATTCGATTACTGACATAAATTTTAGGCAAACGCACGGCAGATGACGACATTGCTCTGCTGGACAACAATATGCCCGGACGACTTGATAAACTGACGCGTGTCGCTTTGAATTTTTAAAATTATTAACTTCAAAACAATAAACATCGGATTTCACCCAATCTTGGCATTTGCTGTAAATTCTGTATGGCAACAGGAATTGGTAGCGGTGCGATTCCTCCCTCATATTAATTAATATGTATTCACATTGTGTACACACAGACACAGTGTTAAACTGTATAAGCGGCCTAATTTTAGAATAGTAGAATGTGCTGGTGACCATACCTATAGGTGTTGTATGATGACCTGGTGAAGTTGAAATGCATATGGAACACGCGTCCTCAAATGAGCCTGTTTTTCGAAATCACTGTTCATCAAGCGATATGAAACGTTCGGCTAGAGCCGTCCTCGCTCTACAGTGACCAATCAGAACAAGGCAAAGCAACGTACCCAACACTGACCAGCAATCCAAGTTTTTGGGATCCACTTTTGAAATATCACCCAATGGTAAAAGATACCGGTAAACTTTGACCTTCATCTCAAGTGGGCTCCAAGCTCAGGGAGTGCATGTAAGCTTGCTATACTGTTGGGTTGTTTGACAGTCGATGCATCGACACGCATGCACGCTCTACAGGCTAGTAGAAATGATCAGCCAAGTTGTGGTTAGCCAGGAATTCAGGCTGACACAGCATGTAGCTTAGGCTATGCTTGCTGTAAAGGCCTGGCTACACTATCGCTAATTTTAGCTAAATAACTAATAGTAGCTATGAGCGATTTTCATTTCTGCGATTTCAGCGGAGGCTACACACACGCTAGATTCTGCTATTCATAAAAATCGATTGACTGGTGACTGGTGTGGTTGCCCACATCTCACGCATGTGCGTATTTTACAGCGACTAATTGACCAATGACGGCAAAATGGCAAACTAAATTGTCAGTCAAAGTTCGACGTGTTATGAGAGTAGCGATGAGATAAAATCGCTGGAACCAGCTATTTGGCAGGAGTCCAAATTGCCGTCATGAGTTATATAGCTGGAATTAGCAATAGTGTACCCGGGCCTTTTGAGTCCTAGTACCTTCACTAATTAGGGGTCAGCTGTACTGTTTCATCACTGTTTGATCACCACTTTGTGAATTCCATTACCGATGTAAATTTTAGGTAAACGCACAGCAGACGATGATATCCCTCTGCTGGACAACGATACGGCCAGACGACTTGACAAACTGATGCGTGTCGCTTTGAATTCGTAAAACTAATAACTGCAAAAAAATCAACTTTAGCTTTCACCCAATTTTTGCATGTGCTGTAAATGTTGTATGATAACAGAAGTTGTTGTTTTACAGTTTCATTCAACCTTGAACTTGATCTTATAGGGCAAATAAACCAATGGGTAAACAACTCGACTTATCAAGTATTGAGTATATGTATCCTTCATGGTGCTTCATATGACCAATCATGCGACTGGCCTCAGGTACTAACCAATAACGCGACTGACAGTGATATTGCATTATTAATATCGTATTAAACACATGAGATTTATATATCACCCATAAAGCTACAAGATCTTACCTCTAGCTAATCAAACTCCACGGATAGAATACATAACATTCTCAACTCTACAATTTTACTCATGGATCTATGACTTATTCATTTTCTGAGGCAACCAGTTTACTATGATAGCTTTCTATGTGCACAATAAGCTAACATCAATGAATTAATCAAGGTTCGGTGAACGACTGCATGGAAAGTCACAACTGAGCATGAAGTCAGTACGTAGTACTCTAGTTTTTACATTACTGAGATCTATGCTGTTTTGTTAATATGAGGTCGACTACACTACAAACACATATTAGTTATCGTCAACGTTAATTGGCGGCAGTGTTGAGAACCCTATCATTTTACTCGTAGTTCTACGCATACCTGTCAACCTGTCGGACTGGAAATACTGGAGATTCTTTTGTCTGAACTTGGAGAAACCATAGCTCAAAACCCCTACCCCCTACGGTTAGGATTCTGTCATATTTGAGCTCACCTCAGCAGCATATAACTGGGGAGCCACAGCAGAACATTAGAAAACCAATAATAGAAATTTTGACCCTAAATTCTGGCACCAAAACTACCAAGGAAATATTGGAGACGTGACAGGTCTGGTTCTACGACTATTAGAACTTAATCAAGTCAATTAATTGCTTTATGTGCCACAGACCCACAGAACTGACTAACCAGATTTAGCGAGCAGTAATAGGCTGAAATAAAGGCTGTAGACTGGGTTTCAAGGCATCATAAAGGGGTTTTACTTTTTCAGTACAGAAATCTACAACTTTTTTCCATTGGGCAACACTGAGTTATGATTTATGGAATGATAGTCTTAACATGTCGGCTCCAGTCAGTTCTGGTGTAAGTTTGGATGCTATGGACTCCAAACGCGCAGTTGCCACACTGATCATATCTGGCACACTCCTCTAGCCACATTTCAATACTTGAATTATCAGGACCATTGAGGGTGATAGTCACAACTATTATTGTTTGTAATATGCAGGGTCAAGGCCAGTTGATGTGCGATGCGCGTAATACAAAAGGCGTCAGCCAGACTAAGCTGGTTGCTGTAACACTGGCGTCGATTACACATATATTTACCTATTCTTCTATTTACACATTAGACATATATTGGCCCATTTTTATATTTACCCTATCTTCCATATATTCTATGTTTATCTACTCTTATGTTTGTTAATCAAGTATTGATCTTTTATTTTTTGAATTTGTTGTTTGTTTATTTTTAGTTCATTTATTAATGCTTATATAGATTGACAGAATGTCTGGCAAGCTGAGCAGTTTTTTCGTGGGATTTAGTATGGCTGCTCCAATGGCCGCTCCGATCTCAGCTGTGTGCCTTGTAGTGGCTATTTTTCTGCAGTATATGACCCCTGGAACCTCAGGTAGAGTGTGCAGGTAGCAAAGGCAGTATTTGTCTATTTCCCTACCCAAAAATTGTTCAAAATAAGAATTATTGAAGAACTCGTAAGAATTCTTCAAGAATTCTTAAGAATTCATTCTTGAAGAATTTTTCAAGAACTTTTAGGATAGGCAATAGACAATTACGGCGAATACATTCCTTCTTTTGGTAGTTGCCTATCTTCCTTGCAGAATTACTTCAAAGACAAGACCTCTTAAGAACTATATAAGACTCCCTAATAAATCTTGGAGAGTTTTAACAACTTCTTAAGTATTCTTGAAGTGTTTTTGAAGAATTTCTCAGGAACTTTCATGGCGAGGAAATAGACAATTACCCTTCTTTTTCTTTCTATGCTTCATCATTCTGCACAGTGTGTATTTATGAATAATATACCACCGCCCAAAGTTGTCCACTGTATAGTAAATGTGTACAGAGATAAATTTCTCACATTAGAAATGTTCCCTCAAGGATGAACAGTTATATATTGAACGTATAGTTGGCATTGTAATGTGCGTGCCTGTGATTCATAGAAGACTGTTCTTTGTGCTAACAATATACTCAGTGGTGTGTGTATTTCTTGTTGTGGTGAAGTGTAAGCTGCTGTGGTGTAGTGGTTAGCATTCCTGTCTTGCAAGTGGGAGACC
>ERZ1740065.2853-NODE-2853-length-10816-cov-10.994424_pt1 | contig 10816 bp, 6 predicted proteins | sample MGYA00581738_ERZ1740065 | MGnify/ENA primary metagenome ERZ1740065 (study PRJEB43018, sample SAMN04849749) | marine metagenome | isolation source: floating plastic debris | place: Pacific Ocean | collected 2008-09-01 | study: EMG produced TPA metagenomics...
CCCAACAGCACTCGCAGCGGAATTCTAATGGCTCGGCTGCTACGCTTTACATGTAGCTCCGCTGCCAAGGGCTGGTTCTTGATTTATTTCACGCCCCCCCCCCCCTAACTGTTGGAGGTGAAGGTTGAAGTAATGAGTACCTTGGCCTTCCAGCCCTTGTAGGTCGTGCACTTGATGACCTCCATATCACTGAGGGAAAGAATCGGCTGGTCAAGGAACAGCCTTAAGCACCAGTCAGAGCCTGGCTTCAGTATGTTGCCAGCGGGGCCTATCGGGCACGCCTAAAATACATCATATTGCTAGACAAGGTACTAAGGCTACCATTTATGGAAAGTCTATCAGCCAATTGTGATGATTCTCACAGCAATCAGTAGAATAGTAGCAACATAGCGAAAAATTGGAATCCATAGAATCGCTCAAGTTTAAAAGTATTAGAAGACTAATCAGCGCTGACCGATGGACTTTACAAATCTATTATTAGCGATGAATCGAAGGGTCAAGCTTGTGTCAGTGGAAGCTATGTCATAGATACAGATCATAGATATTGGGTTATTGCACTGATTGTACAGAGGTGTCCTGCACTCATCTGTATATATGATCATGGTTTGAGGCGTTGTAGGGGATAGCAGAGATTTTTCATGTTTACGTGTCGGAACGTTTGAAAGAACACATTAGACTCATCAATAATACCAATACCGCAGTGAATGCGAGACCTGTAACTCAGTAAGCAAATGTCAGTAGGAATAAATGCCACCAGGGGGCAGGACAACGTGACGTAAAAACTCTGTCTCCCCTCCCCAGGCTTATATCTGTATTATTCTAGGATGCAGAGGATCTGCAAACAGGGTCCGCAGACAGTGGTGAGGCGGTTAGTGAGCGGGAGTGCACACACTAACCAGAGACATGACTATTTTCTCTCTGAACGGATCGATCGGTGGATTGGTCACTTGAGCAAACAGCTGCTTGAAGTAATCGTATATTAGAGGGCTGAACTTGGACAGACACGCTAGCGGCGCGTCATTACCCATAGATCCCAGTGCTTCCTTCCTGCCAAACGATAGCAAAGGAAAATGTTCAAAGTGGACTGTCTATTTAACAGGTATTTTGGATGTGAAGAGGATGTAAGAGGCAGAAAGAGGAAGGGAGAAGGAGATGTAGGGGAGATAGTGGGAGAGATAGGGGGGAGATAGGGAGAGAAGTACAGGTAGGGGGAGAGTGAGAGGGAGATAGGGAGGGAGGTATGGGAAGAATGGGGCGGTAGAGGGAGAGTGAGAGGGAGAGAGGTAGAGGTAGGGGGAGAGTGAGAGGGAGAGGTAGGGGGAGAGTGAGAGGGAGGTAGAGGGAGAGAGAGAGGAAGATAGGTACAGGTAGGGGAGGAAGACAGAGAGTGAGGGAGGTATGGATGGAGGTAGAGGTAAGGGGAGGGAAGGAGTGATAGAGGGGCAGTGGGAGAGGGAAAATAGTGGCAGGAAAGTGAGCGAGGAAACAACTCTCAGCACCTAGATTTAATCATGGGCAGTATGAGCATGTTGATGGTCTCGACGGTCCAGCCGAATGCAGGCAGACGTTTGTCCCACTCCATGATGCCGGTAGCCCTGGTATCGACAGGCGCTGCCAGTTCTATAGCGCTGCTGGCCTTCTCTGGTTGATGGTAACTGTACAGATCTTCCAACGTTATCTACAACAGCCGCCATAACCGTGTCACCGCAGTAACACCCTAGCCATCTCCCCCTCCCCCCCTCTTGTAATAGCCTGAGACTCACCTGGCCTTTGACCCACTGCTCTACGGGTCGCATGGTCGCCATCTCCTTCTTGATCTCGATGTCGTTTTTGAACTCCTGACGGATGGTGTCGACCAGCAGCATACGGCCCGGTTTGAGGCGACCCTGCGAACGCAGACGTCTGCAATTACTGCGGAAACACGACGTCATCCTAAGATTCCGCTGATATTATAGCGAGTTCCTAACCTTCTGTATGATCTCATCCGGGGAGGCAGTACAGACGCCCACCTCACTAGCCATGTAGAGGTAGTTGGAGCGTGTCAGGTAGTATCTGCTCGGTCGCAGTCCGTTACGATCGAGTACAGCGCCAACGTATCGGCCGTCGGAAAACGCGAGCAGGGCCGGTCCGTCCCACGGCTCCATGGCAAACGCGTTGAACCGATAGAACGCCCTCTTCTCATCCGTCATGGTGCTGTCGTTCTGCCACGCTTCCGGCACCATCATCAACATAGCCTATGGTGTAGATATGTACTGTATGATAGCCGACAGTGGCTCTAATGTGAGAGCAGGATTGTACGCCTCCTGCCCACATTCACATTCGAAAAATTAGTCGATAGAAAGCTGAGCATCGTCTAGTTTTTATCGTAGGACTGTTCAGTATCTGAAGAAGCGGAGTGGAAATCAGCGCTGCTGCCAAAATTCTTGCATGCAGCACATCACAGTTAGCAGCAGAGAGTTTGCGTGCCCTGATGAATGACAGAGTTACGAGTAAAATAAAAACAACGGCTGGCAGACTGCCAACATATTCCCTCATCAAAATTCAACATATGATAGATCTCTCAGCATCTGAATGAGTACAATAAAAGCACACGCGGGAAGCGTGAACATTGAGTGACACTTTGCACTGTTGTAGTGTGTGGATCCATGCGTGATTTTCATGTTTGTATCTCACTACTGACCAGCAATCAGTGTACCAAAGTGCAAAAATTGGATTGCCAAAACATGAAAAATCAAAAATCCTGACTCATGATTTCAACATTGGACAAACATAGAGGAGGGGAAATATAAAGTTCCATGGATGATAATGGTTTTAAGTGCAAAGAAATAAGAAACAGGGAGGATACAGGGGATGAGAGGGTGGTAGAGAATACCGGAGAGGAGGGGAGAAAGAGAGAATGCAGGGGAGGAGAGGGAGGTAGAGAGATGGCGAAAGGGACTAGGTGGAGGGAGAGAGTAAGAGTGTGAGAGTGAGAGAGCTATACGGAGGAGAGGGAGCAATAGGGGGGCAAGAAGGCATAGGGAGAGAGAGGGAAAGTACATGGAGAGTATATCATCACATTAGACATACCTCAGGCAATGACCGTTCGCCAGCCTGAATCATGAACTCGAGGACGTTGTCGAGGCTGCCCGAGTCTGACATGCCTTTCTCTACGACTGGATACAGTTTCTGTAGGTCTTCGCCATACACGTCAGACTGCATGACGCCCTCTCTCGCTCGCATCAGGTTCACATTGCCTCGCAGGGTGTTGATCTCACCATTGTGGCACAGCAACCTATCAGAGATTGAGCAAAATGTCACCAACTAGAGTGAGCAGCAGCATAGAGCCACAGCCATGGCATGGTAACATTAGCTTATTCGAAGGGAAATGACAGAGAGTAGGAAGAGGAGAGTAAGGCTACCTCTGTGGGTGCGCTCTCTCCCAGCTAGGGAATGTATTGGTGGAGAATCGACTGTGTACCATGGCCTGCTTGGTGACAAAGTCAGGCTGCTGCAGGTCCCAGTAGTAGTGGAATAGCTGTGATGGTGTGAACAGGCCCTAGAAAAACATTGGATCATGGGCTATAGCTAGAGGGGGGGGACAGACACATGGTTGAGTGAGACTGATGACATAATCACATGGAGGGAATGAAAACAAAGGAGATAAGAACACATGAACTCAATAAGCTTGCATTGTTACAAATTTGGATGTAGGATCCTTGCTTGGCACAATTCATCGATTGCAACAAGTGAAACAAGATACCGGGTCAAAGATGACCTGCCTCATCACGAGCAGAACTCGTGCACATCTGGGAGGGAAGCAGCCCTGGATGGATTGACAGAAAACCCAGCTCATTTGCATTAGTTATGAGAATCGCAGACTGACAGGCAGTAAACATCCTTATATGGAAATGTTGATTGATGGGAGTTAGCTGGAATTACAGTTCTACAGGGATGGTGACATAGCTACCTGCGAGCCCTGCAGCTCGATGTAAATATGTCAGATAAACTGGTCAATAATGGTGACACGCGTGTGTGCGTGTGTGGGTGTGTGTGCTCACTTTCCCGCATTGATTTGGTCAGATGTACTGGTCAAGTGTACTGCCCCATTTACCTTGTACACCTCTGTTGCGACAGAGTTCAAGATGTAGATTCAGTTTATTAGACAGAACCAATGAACTCGTGAGAACTTAGTACGGCCTCAGCACATGACGAGTAGGTTTCAGCAACTGCTATAGGGTTTATGTGACTGATTATAACAGTAACACATATCATTGGTACAGCTGTCCAACTGATCAGTGTGACAGGGGAAACAAATAACGAGACTGGGTTGCTAGGTAGAGAATACAAAAGAAAGCTAGAGTGATAAGTTGGCTTTATAGCCAAAAGCAGAGTAACTATATAGCAGACAAAGGAATGAGTGACTGATAATAGTAAAAATGTTGCCTGTGTAAAGTGATGTAAAGGATGGCGTTACAATAATTATGTTATATACGTGAAGCATATGGTTACATGACTACCCATAATACTGTGTGGAGTTGCGCCAAAAACCTGCTGGATTTCAGAGTTTACCAATCGTTGCTCCCCCTCCCATTACTAGACAGTCTGTCATTCTGCGTATTTGTAAATAATGTCACAAGCCACTCAATGTTGTTACACAACTCTCCTGGCCAACTCACTCTATCACCAAATCGATGATATGAAGTAAAAGCAAGGTTTTAGTATTTGAGTGTTGATTAATGGACTATAGCATTGCGTAATTCATCACTAAGCAGAGCTAGCACAGAATAAGCAATACCCTTGGGAGTCGCTGATGTGAGAATAGGTGACCTTTTACAGACCTTGTAGACGACAGTATCGATGGAGAGACTGCAGATGTAGAATCGATAGCCGAGAGGGGAAATCGTGTGAGTGGCCCGTTTTCTCAGCATGTACGCCTGGAAATCAATGAGAGCACATAGTAAGGCGTTGGGAAACGTCCTCGGAGGAACTCTGGCCTAATGCCCACTAATTTTGCCAAAAATAAGCTGGTCGTCTATTGAGCAATTTATTGCAGTTCCTGTCTCAACCATTAATCTACTCAGACTCTGCTTGACTGCCTCAAATATGCAATATCATTTGGCAGCGGTGCTGGAGAGACCTTCAGAAGAATGAATTTCATTGCCAAGTGGACATTTGGGTTCTCGTGTTTGATGAGTATTACTAATCTCATAGAGACAGTTACATCCCTCTCTCCATGGCTACAACAAATGACCGTAAAGTTATCTCCCCTTTGCAATAGAAAAGTGAAACACTTGGGCTATAATGCAGATAGATTTCTACCTATCAGACATACATATAAACGAGATTCGGGAATGAATGTCTGTACGCTGGAATAGGCAATCAGAGGCTTGGTCCCCAGTCTACTAGTCAGGCTTGGTCCCCAGTCTACTAGTCAGGCTTGTAGTAGCTTCATCATTTCTAACATGGAAAACTTTCAGACTAAACAACTTTGCAAAAAAATATGCATCTAGAATATCAGGACGAGTGATCAATAAACAGACGCCATTGACGCATCACGTTGTGAGCAGACGGAGAACGACAGGATGTTAGCAGACGGCTGTTCGATGGACTCGACGTACCGCTGAGGTAATGGAGCCCATTCAAGTCTAATGGACTGGGACCGAGAGCAATGCTGACGGATTATCAATAGATCAATATCTGGCCTTCATCGCGACTACATTACTGATTGCTTCACTGCTATATGGAGATATGAACTCCACGAGGAACTGTGTTAAGAATAAACGATGACGTACCCTCTTCTTCAGCTCTCCTTTTTGATTTGTCGTGATGAAAACCTGAAGTAAAGAAGCGACGCTAAGTGCTGCGCATTACGGAAGGTCAGAGAAATATCTGGTGATGTAACATCCATTCATTAGCTAATGGAACTCCACTCCTCCAACAATCAATGATAGCCCAGCGTATAGTTACCTGCCGAATGAGTGGCTCTCGTACTTGGGCTATGGCACCCAGCCCCTCGTTCAACACGGGCACAGTTCTCCATTTCAACACCTAAAAACAGCAGCAGACAAAACAATTTTTCATACGGAGAAGACTCCAATATCATACCTTATACCTTATAGTCTAGCTTACCTGCACGCCACATTCTTTTGCGAGGTGTTTGAACTTTTCTTCGGCTTTCTGGCGAGTGGCCGTGTCCATGAACACGATGCCTGTAGCGTATTCTCCGGCCTCTGGCAACTCCATCTTATGGTCCTCCCTACAGAATATAAACCGCATCATTAGAAACGCGGCAGCTGAATGAACGAGACATGAGAGACAAGCATAAAAAAACCAGTTCCACCGCATTGGCACAAGCGAGAAACCTAGAAAAAGTATTTTCAATCATTTCACCGTAGCAATCAGGTACTAGAGCCTCTGAATTCTGCTGCTCTGAGCAATCGGCTCACAGATAGTGGCTTGGCTTTTACATTTTGGACTTGATAGTAGCAACAACTAGTTTATCATGTCCAGCAAATGTACGCAGAGTAAGTACATGGTACGTTTTAAATCTCAAGCTGCCTACTATTGGATTGGAAGTGATATAACCGGTGATCTTATCATCAGGGACATTAAAACACACAGACAATCAAATACTGTAACGCCAGTAACGCAGACCACGGCAGTGATTGGGCAGTACTAGTCACCCACCAGGCCCTGCTGCGTATCCATTAGCTACTACCAGTTACTACTGCTATCGCTATGGTAACCGATGTATACTACCTGAGGACTCTCTGGTAGAATTCGTGCGGCATGGCAACCATAACCCCGGCACCGTCGCCCGTTATGTTGTCACAGCTGCACGCGCCTCTATGTTCCATTCTCTCCAGCATCACCCTAGCGTCCTCCAGAGTCTGAAATACCGGATCCCAGGTCGACATGATGCTATTTCATCGTGGATTAATATCAATATGTACAAAATATGCTGATAAACTCTCATGTCAGACACAAGAACGTCAGCTGTAGAAGAAAGTTACAAATCATTTAGAGTTATCTTCTCCTGATAGGGGCATGGGACAATTGTCAGCCTTGATAAGCATGATAGCGGGTCAAAAAGTGAGATAACATGTGGTATCTGTGCAGACAGATGTCCAAATATTTCCACCTATCATGAGAAATCTTAACAAATGAAAGAAAATTCCTTGTGTCAAAAGGGAAGTATACGCACCTTTCGTGTAGCGACACCTTTGATGTTGACAACGAAACCAACGCCGCAGGCGTCCTTCTCGTTCTGAGGATCGTAGAGACCCTGGGCTTTTGGTAATCCCATGTCGTCATACTCCAGGCCTCCCACGCCATCAGGAAGATGGCTGACCGTAGGATCCATGTCAAGGGTTATCACTGGTGCAGAATGCCGATAGCCAACTTCTTCCTCAACACTTACAGCTTTTCATGAGCCGATCTACAAGCGACCAAATAGCATAATGTCAACCTCACTCCGAATGTATCCATCTGACTTCGACAATGGGTATGGTACAGGGCATGTAAAATGTTACGCAAACATTGAGGTCGATGGCAGGCATGAAAGCACAAGCAGACAGTTTATGTTGACTCTGCAAGTCCAAACCTAAACAGGTTGAACTGTGTATTCCACATTCATTGACAAGAGAAATCTCACAGTAAACAGTGCAGATGACACGATAAAATTTGGGTACCCTCATTGTTTACAGTTAGTTAGCATAGTCATAAGCGCTCGCGATCGCAAACCACTAGTTCTACCTATTCATATGCGTACTAAAACGCTAAATTACACTCGCTGGCCGCAGCAATACAAGACTGGATCGGTTGGTTTGATACCATCCTACCATATCTGTAGGAAGCATACGCGTGTGGAATCGAATAAATGAGTGCGAAGAAGGCAGCAGTGGTAGTGTTGTTTACTTTCGCATCAGTAACTGCCGGTACGCCATACTATATATAGTCGGTACGTGGTGATGATTATCTACTAACCTGTAGAAAGGGACGCTCGGCGCACAACAACTGTTCGTGAGAGAAAGTAGACACTTGTCTAACTGATGAGTTCTAACGACCACAACATAGGCGCTTCTCACCGGTGAAAAACCCATGCCCCATCTAGCACGCGCTGGCACCATGAATGCTAGTCTTAAATCTATCAACCAATCAGATTTAGCGCTCCGCCCCCTTCCTATATAAACCTTTTCGCACCAGCGAGGTAACGTACACCCGACCTCTCGTTCCGCGCCTCACGTACTATTGCACTCGCGCACGATCACGCCTGAGTTAAAAGATGCCGTACGTTACAGCTGATACTTGTGTCGACGCCATCAGAGCTAACGATCATGTATTGCCGGTATTCCATCAGCAACATCTCAAAGAAAGTCAGCACAAGAGAGACGAGCAATCGATTGGGAGAGAAGTTGTAGATCCAATGTTCCAAACAAGATACTGGGTTGAAGTCAAGAGCTATGAATTTCCTGTCATTGGTAAGTTTATAACAAGAATATTATTTACCAAGAAAATTTGTCTAAACATAATTGTTACTGGCTGTTGGTTTGAAGTTATCCACATGATTTTTGCTGTGGATATATGCAGTTGTCGGCAGTGTGGCTGGCACAGTTTTTGTTGCAGTTTGAAACTTCATAATATTGGGTCACCACAGTGTTGGCCAACTAAAAAACCCGAGGAAGTTAACGAAGATCTGGAAGCCATGTTTACGACGGATCACTTTGGAACCCATTCCTTAGGCAATAGAACTCCAGCAGTATGTGACTCGGCGAATACGTTCCACACGATCATCATTCCCCTCCTCCTCCTTCTCTTCCCCCAAACTCTCCCAACTATATCCCCTCTCCATCGTCGTGATACTTGTTCTCTCTATCTTATATTACCACTCGCCATAGACATCAATAAAGTACACAACCTTGTGGGCCTCGGTACGTTGATTCCCATGTCTAAGTGCACTCACTCTTACAGGCACTTTTGTTGATCCCAGGATCACACCTGGCTTTTACTACAGAGTTAGACGACTTTCAAGCGGGCACTTCCTGTGGGGTGGTAAGGCTCGCTGCCTAGTCACCATCGGTATGGGATATGGAAAGAGAATCACGTTTCAGAGTGATGACGTTACCGACAACACGGACTGCTATTTCTACAGCGATACTGAAACAGAAGGTAAACACTCGAGCGCGTTATCCGCCTTCCGTAATAATCATCGATTGGTCCGATAACGGACATATCCTATTTACTATGTAAGGTCAATAGTCTGCATTCAATGCCTCGTCTAATGAGAATGATTGCTAGCTCTTTCCTCTGCAGGTTTCGCTCTCGTTCCTGCGGTCCCTGAACTTACTAACCAGTATGTGATGGAGGACGAAGAAGGAAAGACTGTGGCAGACGTCAATGTCACAGCCATCGATGAATGTCAAGTGCAGTTGACCGGGCAGACGAACCAGACATCGATCGTCTCCCGAGTGTTCTGTAGTTTGATGTGTGACATCCACAGCAGCAGCTTGATGCCGTCCCAGTCTAGGTGTACACTGCAGGGCGTGGCCCTACTCCGGAAGAAGGCGGAGTCTAAAGAACACTGCTCTCTAGTCTCTATTGGCGAGATCAGACATAACCAGCAGATCTACTCTCTCATACCTGTACCCGTCTTACACTTCCCTGTGGTGTGACAATACATCCTGCTAATCTTTTCGTTCCAATTTTTAATATTTACTCAGTTCTTTTTTGTTGAATAAATTGGCTGCATATCCGCTCTAGTTGCAGTAGTGTGCAGTAGTGTGCAGTAGTGTGCAGTAGTGTGCAGTAGTGTACAGTAGTGTGCGTGGGCTTGTTTACTAACTGGCTGAGAGAGTATTCAGTGTACACCTCATTACTACTATATGTTTACATTCGACCCATACACCAAGGGGCTTTTGTAACTGACAGAAGGACCTTTGATCGCTGGTGAACACTTGGGCGATGCGTGATCGCGCAGTGAATGGAGAAGAGCAGGAGAGCCGATGAGCCTATAAATTAGCCCCATGGAGAGTAGACCACGTGCATGCATAGCCGCATTCCATTACCAGCGAGTTGTGTAATCTCCATACCGCCTTGTCTAACCAGCATCATTATCATGATGCATGGTAGTGGTAGTGAACTGTAGTGTACTAGCTGCTGACCTTTCACTGAATGAGTTGATTGGATCGCTGCTGATAACTATGCTTCTAGCATAGCTCACTCAGAACCTAACTGCCTCATGTATGCTCATACCCATATCTCAAATCTGGACAAGTCGGTCTGAACAAAATCTGGACAGTATAACAACCGCTTCACATGTCTAGAAAGCTGATATCTGGCACACTGTAGAGAGCACTAGGAGCTGTAGAGGGAGCTGTAGAGCACCGGCAGTTGACTGTTGCCACATGCGATCAGAGATCATCGACATCAGTCGTTGGTGATCTCTGATACAATCAAGAGCTCTCTGCTCAGCCTGAGAAAGCTGTGGTTACAGTCCATTTATGGACAAACAGACTGACAGGTTTTGCTGGTAATTTTCCACTCATATCAATCAACAAACCACAAGAACGAGTTCAGAAGGCAGTGCGTTCAGAGATAAACAGACGCTTGCTACACGCATTGCAGTGCAGTGGCGCTTGCGGGCCACTGTGTGACAGAGCTGACAACTCCACAAAGTGAGAGCTCATGTCCACAAAATATCTGATAACGATCAGATGGATCAGAACTGTGTGATGCTCCCCCTCTCCTGCAGGGTTCTCAACCTGGGTCAATAAAAAATCCTTACAGCAGATCTCATGATGTCATCAAGAAAAATTTTTACATTTGGCAACATCGT
>ERZ1740065.2854-NODE-2854-length-10815-cov-11.774535_pt1 | contig 10815 bp, 7 predicted proteins | sample MGYA00581738_ERZ1740065 | MGnify/ENA primary metagenome ERZ1740065 (study PRJEB43018, sample SAMN04849749) | marine metagenome | isolation source: floating plastic debris | place: Pacific Ocean | collected 2008-09-01 | study: EMG produced TPA metagenomics...
TTTCGATTTTTATTTAGATTTATTTTTTTATTTTCGGATTGACTTTTTGACTGTTGTTTTTGATGATTTTGGTTCGTTATTATTTAGGAGGGATAGACAGATGGAGGGATAGACAGACGGAGGGTCAGACAGACGGAGTGACAGGCAGATGGAGAGACAGGTAGACGGAGTGACAGGCAGACGGAGGGACAGGCAGACGGAGGGACAGGCAGACGGAGGCAGGAGATATAGAGTTAGTGGCAGTAAACTCACCAATCCAGGAGGCCTCGGTGGCCGATAGCAGTCTACGACAGTGACACGAGAGGGCGCCCTCATCACACGTACACGGAATTGAGCAGATTGTGAGTAGCCAGCGAGTGAACACCGTCTGCAGAAATACAACATCATTGGAATGTATAGTAGCCATCTGACACCCTAGAACAGGTGTCTACTACCCCTTCTCCCCTCCAATACATTGACCTTTTAAGAGGTCGCGATGCACCAAGCAAGTTGGTCAAACTGGCAGGTATATTGCTTTGGAAAAGACCAAATTCAAAATATCCAGCAACTTGCACGTAGCAGGAGAGAGGCTCAATCACACACACACAGCTGGTGTGTTGTCTCACATAGCAGACTGTGGTAAGGTAATTATTGTAACTGGCCAAGAAAACTGCCACAGCCTGACTTGGAAACAGCTAATCCTACCTAGAATCAGTCTGCTATCCAAACATCCAATTGTCAACTGAGTACAGCCACCATACTAATACACCGGCCAGTGCAGCAGAATCAACACCCCACTTATTCCTCACCGAATGTGCGTATGTATGCATTCAAGTACATTACAACATGCTTACCAGCGGTATAAACAAGAGGGAGATAATCAGAATAATCGGCCATAAGATGATAGAGCCCAGGAAGTAGATGAAAACGGACAGAAACACATCTGTCAGGTCGTCCCCAAACGTGTGCAGCCAGGGTGGTCTTCGGGCGTGAGGCATCGCATCAGTCATACCATGGTGCTGGTAGATATGACCAATCTTGCTCGAGAAAAAGCTTCACGAATCCTTGGTCGTCAACTATAACTAAAAAGAACAACAGTACAGATAATCGTACGGCGTTTACTGGTGACGTATAACTGACCTCAGCGAGGAACGAAATACTAGCTGACAAGGAACTGAACTACGTGACATACTGGTAGTCGATCAATCAATCAATTACATGCCAAACAGCGAAATAGATCCACAGGGCAGACGTCTAGTGATAGTAATCCGAAGTATTCCACGCCATGAAAGCTCGTACATTTGATGTTAGGAGCTACGTAAGTTCGTAATACGGTACTAGACGAGCTAAGGAAGACGATGGGTAAACAAGACTGACCGTTGCATTGCGGTTAGGGATGTCACTAGAGAATGTCTCGACAAAGATTGTAGATTGCTGGAATCTCCAGATATTCGATTAATTCGACTTCTAATACACCTCCAGAATAAATGTAGCAAAGTGAAGCTACAAGAGCGTGCGAATCAATTACTGTATTCAAATCGAAGTCTAAAAACGTCAGGGTATTTGAGAGCAAATGGTCGAACTTTCTCTTCAATAGTGCCTGAGATGCTTACACAAACAGGTAGTTAATGATATACGTACTTCAAACTGAAAAATCTACCTGTGCTATGTGCGAACCGTCTCCGGACTAGATAATATCATTGGCTGAAAGGTCGCCAGTTGATTGGCTGCCGCTTTCGAGCTCGGGAATATCTATCTGGAATAATAGACACAGGCTCGTGTTGCCCTGTTCGTAAAGGCAGCAGCGTTCGAACGTGCTTACATCTGTGCTGAGGTTCCCCCTACCTGTCCACAGTCACTGGTAAGTTGTAACAGCATAAACTATCCTACACTGCCCTTCCAACAAGTGAGTTTTTCCATTCTCTATATCGTGTCATATCTTTCACAACTCGACCCATCTCACTATTGTTCTGTTGGGACTCACATCTATTGGTACACAATGAGACCTATGTATGATATTGTGTTCGTCCAGTATTTGTTATCCGGTAGCACAAGCTTGACCATCCCCATATGCTATGTCTATGAAGTTCACATCCGTGGAGAGAACATGACTGTATCATCTAAGATGAGTCAATGACACGACACGCGTTGTTACTCTCTCTATGATCGTCGAGACCTCAGCGATGAGTTTATCTTTTTGATCATTTTTTGGACGTGTCCACCATGTCCGTTCTGAGTGACACTCAGCTCTCTCAGCTCCTGTACATGGTGGATACTTCTATTGCCGGATTAGTGTTTGCTAAGGCATAAGATTTCAAACTGCATACCGAACAGATTGGAAGTGTGAGCTGATTCGTATCTAAGTAAGCTCAACGTTTTTTTAGTCTCTCCACGCGAGTGACATTGCTGTGACTACTGTGTCCCTGTCTCGTGCCTCCATCTCCCATACGAATCAATAAGGGCTGCTATATTCGACTGTCTTCACATTGTTCCTCTCACAATAGACTCACTGAGGTGCCCAATTAACCCAATATTTCCAGTATATTGCGATGGCTGCAGCAGTAAACTTCCAATCAGTGACAAGATGCGTTAGCTTTTTGATTTGGTGTGCCTGTTGCTCTGTTGTACAATCGATTTGCAGCCTTTGTGTAGAGGGGCAGGCGGCTGGTCTCTCGTTGAGAACTGTTTTATGGCCCACACCTCTACTGCACTAGAGACAGTTTGTTCAGCGTAAACACCCAATACTACATCATTTTAACTGACACATTAAGCCGACGTCTGCGTGATACTGATTGCCGTTTTTCCTCCAGCCGTCTGAAATGACTCGCCCGTTATAATTCACGCTTCTTCAACTATCACAGAGACAAGCACTCCTCCGCCGGTCACCGTAGCGACCAGCCATGATTTACTTGAAGTGGTTCAAGCTCTGAGAAAACTGGCACACCAGCCTGTTCAACATGATGGACTGGATACTTCTGCTAGCTTCAATCCTGGTCTTTCCCTGTCAAGCACATGGCTCTGGTAAGTTTGCTATCACATCAGTACACTCCAGCATACGAAGTTAGGACTATATACTCTCAGAGTGTGCACGCTGTGTTTATGAGTCTCCATTGGACAGGGTGAGCGTGTGAATCGGTAGACATCATGCCCAGGGGGAGCTATTGTTATCTGTTTCGCACGCTGATATACTGTCTCCATGTTCTCATCGGCTCAATCTGGTCGCAGTGTATAAATAGCCGACTGCTGGTTTTTGGTTGATAAATCGCCTCCACACATCCACCATTGGCCTAGATGTGTGTGTGTACACTTCATTGTCAGTAAATATTGCTTTTAGCCCAAAGAAAGGATAAAGGCATTGCCTTTACAAACATATTTGCTCAAATCACTACAATTGGTTGGGGCTAATACACATTCTCATTTCATCATCAGGGATAATCAACAACAGCAGTGTTCCTGCGAGTAAACTGACCCATTGATAAGTATTGATTCTGTTGTTGGCATCGACAGTTGGTACGGATCAGTAGTGGTCTCACAGTGACCTTGCTGTCACCACCAGTACTCAGCATGAGCAGAGGTTGAGCTGGGTTACTCTGTGCTCTATCCCCCATGCTGATACATTGGCCTGGCACTGACGCACCATGTTTTATTCATGCCATCAACCGTTGTTTATTAAGTCGTATTTTTCATTGGTGGTTGTTGCCATGGTAACAACATGTTAGGTGTAAGAAGTGGAGTGTGCCGCTAACTACTGAAATGATGCCACGCTGGGCTTGATGGGCTGCCAGTGTCCTGTCCTGTTCTCTTGAATATTTTCTGTATCTAGTTTTATACGCCTGCCACTCCCTGTACTGATCCCTGAGCTAGCTGATCAGGTGGTCCGAGGGGACACCTGACATCAGATAAGTATTCATCATCAGCACGTGCTGGCAGGTGCTTGATCAATCACTCATGGTGCCACGAAGCATTAATGCCCAAAGCGATTGCCTCATACCCCAGCGTAGCTCAAGCTCATGTCTGGCTCGAGGCTGGACCCACCCCATGACGATGCGAAACTCATCCTAATCTCGTCTTGTCTCCTGTGCCACTGCCGGTTCCATCGTGAACCTGCGCCAATACTGCACCCTCACCACCTCCTCATGCCAGATTCAACCTGGTCTTTAGTGGAGGTCGCCACTCGCCAGGTCATTTACAGCTGCGCCAGATGTTTCAGATTGGTAGTAAAAAAAACTCGAGTGCCCTCATGAGTTTTCAACTAGGTGAGATCCTAACCCCTCCCTTCTTTCCCTCCCCACCCACATAGACATCACCATAGCAACTTGTGTGACTATACAATGCAAGCTATCAAGGTATGCAAACACACCACCCACACCTGGAGGTATGGTGCATCCCGACATAGTAACTTAACCTGTTTGGAACCGAGTTTATTTGTCGTAGAGTTCAGCACTGGCTACGTGAGCAGCTCTCCGTTTATTTGCTGATGGGGTAATGCTAATTTGAATAATTCAGGCACATACCAATTAGTCCCTGGGTGACTGCCTGCTCCCCTCTCGCCTCAGCCACACAGCTATCTCGGCTTCCTGTATATTCTTGGTTGTTGTCTTTTATTAGTATTCTACGAGCTAAGCACCACGCAGATGTGTTCCGGAGTTGCCACAGAGGGCACCGAAGTCAACATGCTGTGCAATATGGCCGCTGACAGCATTCCGTGTAAGAACCAGAGCGCTGCCGATATCCAGTGGCTCTTCTCCACTAACACCCGTGTCAACATCAAAGATGGCGATAAATACGGTATGCCTACATAATATCACCGCTACCATCTCAATGACAATTTCTCTTCTCAGACGCTTGCTCTCCGTTCTCTTCCCCTTTCTTGCTGTCTCTATGTCACCCTAAACATAAATCCCTTCTCCGTTATGCTCACCCTCTCCCTCCTATCATCCAATCACGTAAATGTAACTCAGTTTTCCATTGTGCTCTCCCTCTGTCTCAGCTTCACCATCTACTTCATCCATTCACTCTCCCCACTCCCATACACTGTATGTATTGAACTTCATAGATTTGCAGAAAAAAATGACCAAAGAAATTTGATACTGATGGAAAAATCCACAGGTCTCCCCACTTTCACTTTCACTTTATGCATAACTAAGTTTAATATTTATACCATTTTCTTTGGGTTACATCAAAATTAAAGGCCCTGAAATAGTAAAGGTAAATGGAGAGAGACGTAGGTAAATGGAGAGAGACGTAGGTAAATGGAGAGAGATGTAGGATACTCATCTCAGTCTAGGCTAGTTCTAGCCTATTAGGAAGTTTCCAGTTTTTAAAGACTTTCTGTAAATTTTCGCTATCGTAGAAAATTAGAAATTTGTTTCACTCCTGTTCAGTTCTTGCAAAAACAGGAAACCAGATGTCGGTTCATTTTAGTCATTTGAGACGGAAATTATTTTAACATTTCGCTGCAGTATTAGTTATATGTAGAGCATCATATAAGAGCTATAAATACTACAGCCAAGTGTAAGATTGACTGAGGTAGAGGCCTGCATACCTGTCAACTCTCCTGTATTCAGACCTGTCAACTCTCCTGTATTCAGACCTGTCAACTCTCCTGTATCCAGACCTGTCAAATCTCCTACATTTCCTCAGGAAGCTCCAGTATATTAGTGATCAAAATTTAGAGCCAAGACTGCTGTTATTGGTTTTCTAATGTTCTCCTGTGGTTTATCAGTTAGAGCTTGTTGAGCTGAGCTTAAATATGACAGAGTGCGATAGTGAAGGGGTAAGGAACAGGGGTTCTGAGCTATGACTTCCCAAAGTTCAGAGAAATGTAGTCTCCAGTTTTTTCAGCCTGACAGGTTGACCGGCATGCTAGAGAGATGTACAATACCTGCCACCTGGAAGTTTAGCGCAACCGTTGTGGAAAACTTGACTTCTTGCCACAAAACCGGGTGGCTCTGAGTGGAAACAATTTTTTTCTGATGTCAGGAATTAATTCTAATCCATTCGCTTCCATCAGTGGCCAAGTTAGCATTAGTAGAAGGAGACTAACTTGCTCCAGTTATCACTCACTCAGTCTGCTCCTATCGGCTTTGACAGGTTTTGTATCAAAACATGGTTGTCATCGGAAGTATTCCGCATTTCTATTTGTTTTCGAGGCGTTTTGGATAAAAAATGTCTTCACTTTATCGCCGACGTTATTGGACTCTCATGGACTCCATCTCTACACTCCAGACATAGTAACCTAAAAGTACTTATGCCATACTTCACTTCGCCACGATCTGTTTGCTAAATTTCCTGCGCCATCAATCTCATATCCTATGAATATTCAAACATGAATTTGCAAAACAGAGCAGAGACGGCACAGGCTATGGAGACAGAGAGCTCATGAAGTCATCAATGATATCTTGGCATCATTTCAACATAAAGTTTTACATTTACAATCAGTTCAGCCAGCCAAAAATTGGATCATTTTACAAATGATGGGCAAAGATTTTCAACACCAAATTTAGAATTGGTGGCTAGTTGCTGGGTGCCAGTTGTGCGAGTGATGTCTCGTAGCATGCGGTTTCATCAATCAGTATATCAACGCCATTTCAGTTACCTCTTGGACGAGAGTAATTCGACTTCTCTGTCTGTCTGCATGTCTGCCCGCATCACCGTATAAGCATGCATACATTTGTAACTGGGACATTTCATCTGCTGCAGGTGTGTGGAATGAGAGAAAGGCGGGAGTGATCACTTCTGTGCTGAAAGTACGGTCTATCGAGGAGAGAGACGCTGGAGTGTTCACCTGCCTGGCAACGTGCAGTGATGCTAGAATTACGGAGAATAAACTCAAACAGCAGGTTGACCTCTGTGTTAAGGACGCGGCAACTAGCCTAAGTACGAATACACTTTGCTGGATAGTTTGCACTGATATAGCAAACAGAGATAACGGACAACAAATGGTGCCAAATCTCTCTTAGCCACAGCGCTTCTTATACCAAGGTTGTGAAGGAAGGGTGGAGTGCTTACCACACCACAACAAACAGGATGAACCAGGTGTAAAGCCGTCTATAATCAGGGATTTACAGTGTTCTATGCAGCTACGCGTAAAATCTGACAAATTCCTATTGAGACATCAGTGTCCACTGCTCCATATTAGAAACTAGAATAGTTTATGAATATAAGGCAGAACCAGTCTCCCTAACCTTCCTTCACGAGCAAGGTAGCCACAACAAAGCAACAAGCATTATTGTGTATGGATTCTCGGACTATTTTTCTCACTAACTACCATCATCTTCCAGCAATATGCAGCCAAAGCACATCAGAGGAGAGCTGCACACATGTGTTCTCTAATGGCTTGTGTGATGAGCAATGCAACTCTGAGGATCAGTTATTTGACGGTGGTGACTGCGATGACCAATCAAAAGTGATTTGCCACTCTGGAACGTCTGCTGCGATTGACTGTATGACAGGCTATGGAAATGGCATCTGCAACGTCAACTGCTCATCATCTGAGGTAGGAATGTACATTGTCATCAAGAGCTTGCGTCTATTGATTTGCTGATCCCCACTGTTCTAGTCCTACTCTTCTTTTGTTTTTAATCCTCACTGGTTGTCAGCATTTCTTCATCCCTTCCCTTTATTTTACCATCACTCGCAGGCCTCCCCTCCCTTCTGCTTTTCCCTCTTCACCACTATTAGCACATCTTCAATGTTTTTAATTTTCTGTGCTCTTTCTCCCACCTCTCCACCTCTAGATGCTCGTAATCTGTTTTCCACCTTCAAACAGGCCCACCATTCCAATCGCTGAGCCACCTCTACCTGATGGCCATCCATCATCCGTTTACCACCAAACCTCTGCCATCGACCAGCTTCTAGTTCAGATATTAGTTGACCAGCTCACCAATATCCACTCTGCTTACTAGTGCGGCTTCGACGGCGGAGACTGCCTACCCACGGTACAATCGATAACTCGTGAAACCGTGGCCATCATCGTGCCTGCATCGCTGTCGACTGATGACATCACTACTATCGCGCGCCAAGTCTCCACAGGACTGTCCACTCTGGTACAGCTGCACAGCGAGCCGTTACCATGGTCACCGTCCAACAGCGGCAGCATACTCCTCACATACCTGCACGCTCAGGTGTTTCAGTCGTCAGGTAGTGAGCTGTAAGTAATGTACACTGCTGATCACTCCTCCGTGAGTTATAGGTATTCCCTGAGGTTTTCCCTCGCGGTATTCACTTGCCACTGGTCCAGGCACATTGCCACTTGTAACCAAGGTTCCTCATTCTCTTATATGAAACCAAGTCATTTACTCTGGGGACAGATCATTATTCATTGCGTTTGCTTGGAAGCATCTTGATTTCACAAGCGAAGTAATTGGGGCAGCTGTTTCATAGATCTCAAATTGAGACTGATGATTTGTAATTGGTTTGCACTCCCAGCAGTGCGATGACAGGTCTTGCTACAAGGCATCTGTTACCGGCTGCCTTGGTATAGTGACAGGTGCAGGTTCTTCACACATGCCCCTAGTCTGCTCAGTGCTTTATGATGATGTAGTTTTATTGAATATGCATCTTATAATCATAAAATCATGCATTGCAGATTGCTGCTGAGTTTGAAGCTTGTACCTCAGAGCTGTGAGGCTGGGCACAGGTGTTTTCTTAGAGTGACAAGTGCTGCCAAGTACCTGAGCCACAAGCTGACTGCCAACAGCTCCCTAATATCGAGCCAAGTGGCAGCAATAGGAAGTAAGAATACCTCTCACATCATCACCATTTTGCCATGAGACGAGTCATCTGCTTTATCGGACAGAAGCAGAGCCGATGATGCAGCAGATCCCATGTCGCAATGAGTTTATTGATGTTGTAATCTGGTCACCATTTCCTTGACTTTATTTCAGTCAACAGCGACGTGGATTCTTGCTTTGAGAAAAAAGACCTTCCGTCTCCCAGTAACAGATTCACATTCGTCCCAAAATCACAGCCCAAAGAGACTTCACCGAAAACGGACCACCACCCAATCATGGGAGATATGGAAATAGTGTTCATCGCTATCGGGACGGCGGCACTTTTTGGTATCATTCTCGGGCTATACTTGTTCTACAGAAACTACCGAGAGGCTAAGGCTCAGAAGAAGTCTGAAGCCAAGCAAAAACATTCCAATGTGAAGGCTTACTTAGAAACAATATCAGACTACAGCGTGGAAACGCAGGGGCACATAAACCCCCACTCTCTGCAGTCTACAATCAGTAGATCTGTCACATCAAAAGACGCCATCATACCAGGATCAAGAGCAGACAACTACAAGATTGACGACTGTCAAGTGTGACCACAGTCTGCTAGCTTGTGTAAATATATTTTTCTATGTTTCACATATATTTTGAAATTTTTTTCTGCACATACCAAACGATATTCATGCACAGAATATTAATATCGCAGCAATACAGGACTGATTGATGGAAGAGCCCACTAAGTGTCCGTCTGTATAATAAAACGATGAATATCTGGTAATAACGGTGATTATAAACGAGAGGAAATACCTGCTGTAAACGAGTTGTATTGCGATAGGAATGACTGTGACAAGCAGGCCAATATATCCACAGCTGAGGGGAATGATTCGGTAGCAGGAAGTTATAGGAACCTGCATATCTTATGTACAAAAGTCTAAGCGAAAGCAGCGCTGCATAGATGGCATGGAGGGGGGGGACCCACTTCAGTTTGATAACGGTAAATGTTACGTTAGACTAACGCGCCTAATAACTGCGGCGGCGGTAGCACTGCGACGGATAGTAAGATCCATCATTTACCAAACCTCTGCTCCATCTTACTAAACTTCATCAGCGCCTTCTTGAACTTCTGACTAGTAAATGATTTGATAGTCAGCATGGATCTGCAACAAAAGTATTTGACCTTGAAACACGTCAGAAAGGTCATAAACCCACAAACTGCACAAATGCCCATCCATCGCGGCGCGTGGAGGCGGAACGATTTCATTCCGAGGGTGAAAGAGACAAATAAATTGTTTCCATTTGGGCCCAAATTTTCGGTAACTTCACTAATAATTATTATAATATTAAACAATAATTATCCCAATAGTAGTAGTTAGTTACCATGGTTACCATGGTAGCAGTTACTGCGGTGGTAGCAGCTACTACCATGGTAACCATGGTAGCTGCTAGAGCATACCGATACATATAATGGCATATCAGTAACAGTTTAACTGTGTATTTATGGACACTGTAAAGAGTCTGCCACACACTCATGAAAACAGCAACAGACAAATGCAAAATGCGAATGCATTTCATTCATAAAATGCAGTTCGTTGAGCGGTTAGTTGAAAGCTCGACATGTCGACATTTTACGAACGACGAATGCTGAATGCTCCTCATACTGTGACCCGATTGGATGTATACAACTGCAGCGCACTAGTCAACCCGCACGTCTTTCGGTTTCCATATCACCGCAGCATACTACGGCTTTATCGGCGTGTCTGCGGAGCTATATGGAAACCAGGCTTTATGTAAGGCTTGTCTCAATGATTACAAACGAATGAGTGTGTGGCCAGCTATCCGGTCATTCATTTATCTATCCAACTCATTCGTTCGTTGCTGTTTTCTCAAGCGTGTGGCAGCGGAGTTATTTTGCGAATTGAGAATTTATGCGACAGAGCTGTCAGTCACTAGTTGATATAAAGCGCGTTTATGTTTTATTATATCAGACAGAGGTTCGAGTATGATCGCAAAAAATTCAAGATGACAAATATTTTACGACATGCCTGGTGGCAAAAATTTCCCATTCAAAAGAAATTCCATTTTACAGCTTACAGGACGCGTCTGCACTGTACGCCTG
>ERZ1740065.2855-NODE-2855-length-10814-cov-4.291477_pt1 | contig 10814 bp, 6 predicted proteins | sample MGYA00581738_ERZ1740065 | MGnify/ENA primary metagenome ERZ1740065 (study PRJEB43018, sample SAMN04849749) | marine metagenome | isolation source: floating plastic debris | place: Pacific Ocean | collected 2008-09-01 | study: EMG produced TPA metagenomics...
AGAAAATCACAGATACTAAGACCAAGAACTGGTTTTGAGCAAATGCTTTCCATATAGGAATTCGCTTTTCTGCTTTTGCTTTTTCGAGAACAACGCCGTTAGCCTCTGCAATGCGTCGCAAGGTTTGATTCACCAAGACGAGCATCACAACCAAAAGACCAAATACTAGAGCTAACGCTCCGAGAATAATTTCGTTTGAGATTCCTGATGAGCCTCCCGCGGCTACCGCCACTTCTGTCCCTGGTGGAGGAGTCACTGGAGCTGGTGGTGGCGCAGCTGTATACGCTAAAATATTATCGATATCTGCATTGGACAGCGTAGGAAATGCCGTCATCGCAGCTTGATTGTATTCGTTGTAAATTTTATTGGCGTAGGCATCGCCGGAAGCAATCATGCCTGCACTATTCTTAATCCAAGCGTACAACCATTCTTTGCCGAGGCCTTCTTCTTCAGATAGTCTAGTTTCCACATTCGCCAATGCAGGACCAGTCATCTTACGATTCAACGCATGGCATGCAGCACAGTTCTGATTGAAAAGTTGTTTTCCCTTGGCAGGGTCTCCTCCAGCAGCTGTTGCTTCTGCCACTTCAGCAGATGCTTCAGCAGCGGCTTCCTCTTGACCATAAAATGAAGTTGAAAAAAGCAGGAAAAAAAGACCTAGTAATGTTGGTAATAGAGTGCGGTTAAAAACCTTTTTCATACTTGCTGTATTTCTATCAAATTTCTTGGCACGATTGTTTCTGAAAGCTACACATGTATTGGTTCGGCCGTGCTAAAAATCGATGACAAAAATACGACATAGGACCATTTTTTAAAATCTTAACAGATTTATAAATACTAATTTATAACTGTTCTAAATAAATGGATTTCACACTGTTTAACTTTTGATATGCTAACTTTGTTCGCAAATAATTGTATTCCAATGCATAAAATGCTAAAAACCTTTATTTTATTGATGCTCACAGCGATTCCTGCTTGTTTTGCCCAAGCTCAGGAAGGGAGTATTACTATTGAACAAGATGCAAAAATCGACCAATTGTTGAACTTGTACTCACAGGTAAATTCCAACATTGGCCACTACCAAATACAAGTAGGTTTTGGCAGCTATCAAAAAGCCCAAAATTTAAAAACCAGGGTTGAATCTGATTTCCCAGGGTGGTACTCCAAGATAGAATTCGAGTCGCCAACCTATCGCGTGCGATTGGGAAAATTCAAAACCAAATTGGAGGCTGAACGAAAATTTCTAGAGGTCCGCAAAAAGTATCCTGAAGCAATGCTTCTCAAACCAGAAAAGAAAATCGAATAGGTTTTAGCTTAACGTTTATAGCTTTTTCTTCACAGCCACTTCTTGTAAAGCCTCTACAATATCACCTTCTTTGATATCATTGTAGTTTTTGACCTGCAAACCACAATCATATCCTTTGGATACTTCTTTTACATCGTCCTTGAAACGTTTCAACGAGGTCAACTCACCCGTGAAAATCACCACACCATCTCGGATGAGGCGTATTTGAGAGTTTCTGAAGATTTTTCCGCTGGTCACCATACATCCTGCAATAGTACCCACCTTCGAAATCTTGAAGGTTTCCCGGATTTCTGCATTTCCAGTTACCTCTTCCTTGATTTCAGGTGACAACATACCTTCCATCGCATCTTTCAAGTCATTAATGGCATCGTAGATGATGGAGTACATTCTGATATCGATTTCTTCCTTATCGGCAAGCATACGGGCATTGCCCATTGGCCTAACATTAAATCCGATAATAATGGCATCAGAAGCACTGGCTAGAAGTACATCAGACTCTGTAATCGCACCTACACCTTTGTGAATGATGTTTACCTGGATTTCATCGGTAGACAGTTTTTGGAAGGAATCGGTCAAGGCCTCTACAGAACCATCCACATCCCCTTTGAGGATAATGTTAAGCTCTTTGAAGTCTCCAAGGGCGATTCGTCTTCCAATCTCGTCCAAGGTAATATGACGTTGCGTTCGAACAGACTGTTCGCGTTGCAATTGTGAACGCTTCGTCGCAATCTGCTTAGCTTCTCGCTCGTCATCCAACACATTGAATCTATCTCCAGCTTGTGGTGCACCATCCAGACCAAGAATGGAAACTGGGGTCGCTGGACCAACATTCTTTATATCTTTTCCACGCTCATCTTGCATGGCTTTTACTTTACCACTACAAGTTCCCGCTAAAACATAATCTCCTATTTCAATGGTACCTGCTTGTACCAAAACAGTGGACACATAACCACGACCTTTATCCAAAAACGCCTCGACTACTGTACCAGAAGCGAGTTTATCCGGATTTGCCTTCAATTCGAGCAACTCCGCTTCAAGCAAGACCTTTTCAAGTAGTTCATTCACGCCTTGACCGGTTTTGGCTGAAATATCATGAGATTGGATTTTTCCACCCCAATCTTCCACCAAAAGGTTCATGGCGGCTAAACCTTCCTTGATTTTATCTGGATTTGCGGTAGGCTTATCAATTTTATTGATTGCAAAGACGATAGGCACCGCAGCTGCCTGCGCGTGGCTAATCGCTTCTTTGGTCTGTGGCATGATATCATCATCCGCAGCTACAACAAATATTGCAATATCAGTAACCTGGGCACCCCTAGCACGCATCGCCGTAAACGCTTCGTGACCTGGAGTATCCAAGAAGGTAATTTTTTGACCATCATTCAGCGTTACACCATAGGCACCGCTGTGCTGGGTGATTCCACCACTTTCTCCCGCAATCACATTTTCCTCACGGATGTAATCCAACAAAGAGGTTTTACCATGGTCTACGTGACCCATCACCGTAACGATAGGTGCTCTGGCTTTCAAATCTTCCGGAGCATCTTCTTCCTCCTCAATCGCTTCTTCGATTTCAGCCGTTACAAACTCTACTTCATAACCAAACTCCTCCGCCACTATTGATAGGGTCTCTGCATCAAGTCGCTGGTTTAAGGTCACCATGATACCCAAGGACATACAGGCAGAGATGATCTCTGTAGTAGATACGTTCATCATGGTCGCCATTTCGTTAACCGTAACAAACTCGGTAACCTTCAGGATTTTGCTTTCCAGCTCTTGTTGTTCGAGATCTTTCTCGGTTTGTTGCCTGTGTTGGTCTCGTTTTTCCCTACGATACTTGGCTCCTTTTCCCTTATTGGTTTTACCTTGAAGCTTTTCAAGGGTTTCCCGTACTTGTTTTTGTACTTCTTCCTCGGTAGGCTCCACTTTAGGCGCCGTGTTCCGTTGTCCCCCTCTTCTTTGGTTATTGCGGTTTCCGAATCGATCGTTACCCCCTTGGGTTTTGCTTACGATTCGTTTTCTGCGTTTCTTTCTATCGTTGTTGTTGTTGTTGGCTCCATTGGTATTGGCCGTTTCCTCCTTTTTCTTTTTAGGCTTTTCAAACTTGGAAAGGTCAATCTTATCTCCAGTTATCTTGGGGCCCGACAGTTTTTTATACTGCGTTTTAATCGTCTCCGATTCCTGCTGTACTTCAGGAGTCTCAGGTTGTTTCACCTCCGGAGCAACCTCAACTTTAGCTTCCTTTTTGACCTCAGGAGCTTTTTCAACAACCTCAGCTTTGGGCTGAGCAGCTTCCGCAACGGGCTGGGCCTCTTCTTTTACTTCTTCAGGTTCAGGTTTTGCTGGTTTTTGGTCTAGCTCAATTTTACCTACAGTTTTAGGTCCAGAAAGTTCCGCCTTCGCTTTGATAACCTGGCTTTCGGCATTCCTTTTTTCTCGTGCAATACGCTTCTCTTCTTGTTCTTGCTCAATTTGCAAGCGGAGTGCTTCTTTCTCCTTTCTTTTTTCTTCCCCAACTTCCTTGGACGCTACCTTTTTGCTTTTGTCCGTTTGGAATTCATCCAAAAGCACTTGGTACACCTCACCGGTAATCTTGGTAGTAGGGCGTGCTTCGACATCATAGCCTTTAGAAGCCAAGTGGTCTATTGCCCTATCCAATGAAATGTTAAGCTCCCTTAGAACTTTGTTAAGTCGTATTGTTGGGTTACCTGCCATATAATTTTCCTTACCCTAAAAAATTCGCTGCTAATATACTAGTTTAATCTTCAAACTCTTCTTTGAGGATTCGCACTACTTCTTGCACTGTTTCCTCCTCTAAATCAGTTCGTTTGACCAAGTCAGACGCATCCTGTTCCAACACACTTCTTGCCGTATCCAAACCGATTTTCTTGAATTCTTCTATCACCCAGCCTTCGATTTCATCGGAGAACTCGGTTAACTCCACATCTTCTTCAACACCTTCACGGAACACATCGATTTCATAACCCGTCAATTGACCCGCCAAACGAATGTTGTGTCCCCCACGTCCAATTGCCTTGGAAACCTCTTCTGGTTTCAAGTAGACTTGGGCCGTTTTCTTTTCATCATCAAGCTTTACCGAAGTGACTCTCGCTGGGCTCAATGCCCGGGTAACCATTAATTGAGAGTTATTGGTCCAGTTGATCACATCAATATTTTCATTGCCCAATTCGCGCACAATACCATGGATTCGAGATCCTTTCATACCAACACATGCCCCAACTGGGTCTATACGGTCGTCATACGAATCTACAGCCACCTTTGCCTTTTCCCCAGGAATTCGCACCGCTTTTTTAATGGAAATCAAACCATCAAATACCTCTGGAATTTCTTGGAAAAATAGTTGCTCCAAAAATATTGGAGATGTTCGGGACATGATGATACTGGGTTTCGTGCCTTTTAGCTCTACACTTTCGATGACTCCACGCACATTATCGCCCTTTCTAAAGAAGTCAGATGGAATTTGCTTCTCTTTCGGAAGGATGATTTCGTTTCCTTCGTCATCCAATAGAATAATGGCTTTATGGCGAATATGATGCACCTCCGCGGTATAGATTTCACCTTCTAAATCCTTAAACTGCTTGTAAATGGTAGTATTATCGTGCTCATGAATTTTGGAAATCAAGTTTTGGCGCAATGCCAAAATAGAGCGTCTTCCCAAATCCATCAACTTCACTTCTTCGGAAACATCTTCCCCATCCTCATAATCAGGTTCTATTTTTTGCGCTTCGGACAATGAAATCTCTTCATTGGGTTCTTCTACTTCACCATCTTCGACCACTATCCTATTTCGCCATATTTCCAAATCCCCTTTGTCAGGATTGATAATAATGTCAAAGTTTTCGTCCGAACCGAACTTACGCTTAAGGGCACTGCGGAATACTTCTTCCAAGATGGCCATTAACGTTACCCTATCAATAAACTTATCGTCCTTAAACTCTGAGAAGGATTCGATGAGCGCTAGGTTTTCCATTTTTGAACTTCGATTAAAATTTTAATACCACTTTTGCTTCTTCTATATCAGAGATTGCGACGGTCTTTTCTTTTTGGACCGTTACTTTTCCTTTACCCACTGGCTTTGGCTCTCGTGCCTTCCACTTTAAGGTAATGGAATCTGTTGTTGCTGCCACAAGCTCGCCTTTGATTTCATCGGCGGTTGTTTTTACCTTCAAGGTCCTTCCCACATTCTTAGCATACTGTCGGGGTAATTGCAGTGGCGCCGTAGCTCCTGCAGAAGTTACTTCTAATGCAAAGTCTGCTTCCTCCCTATCCAAGTTGTGCTCGATGGCCCTACTAATTTTCATACAATCTTCAAGATTGACTCCCGTATCACCATCCAAAATGACACGAATGGCATTGTCGGCACCTACGGTAAAATCAATCAAGAAAAGCGAAGGGTTTTCTTCCAACGCTGCCTCCAATAAAGATTGTACTTTCTTTTTGAACATAGAGTATCAACAATAAAAGAGGGGACTATTATGTCCCCTCATTGAATATCTTGATTCTATAAGTTGCGCAAATATATAACAAAATTGGATTTTCGTCTAAAGATAAGCGGTACATTCTCAAGAAGAAAAAGATGAAGCTAGATCCCTTACAAGTCTTACACAATCAAAAAATAATGACAACAGCGAAAAACCAGCACTTGCCATCTTCAATCTACCCAAAAATCTGGAGGTACGTTACTTCCTAGCACGGTGCAGTCGCCACAAATTCTTGGAACCATAATGTATCCGCCGAATTGGGTCGAATCAAAACCTGCATTACGTGTTAGAAACTCATATGATTCATTTTGAACCGCTTCGATTAAGGGAGAGTTTCCAAACTCATCTACCAGCACGGGAGCAACAAAGGTATCATTGCAATCCGCGGGGTATGCGGGTAAAATATTTACCCCATCATAAAAATCGTCATAATCAAAAAAAATTCTTCTCTCGGACAATGAGGCAATACAAAAATAGCCGGACACATCGCCTATGTTTCCATCTTCCGCTATCACATTACCTGGCAGGAACCCTGGTTGTTGTTGACTCAACAGGTTTCCTTGCCCAGAAAGCTCCCTTAGTGTCCGGTAATACCGATAGGCTTCTGGTGAAATAGAAAACTGTTTTACCAAGATACTGTAACGGTGGGCGATAAACGGGTTTCTCTTCTCGAGGAAACGTAAAGGAAAATCAATCACAGCATTGCTGACTAGTCCCTCTGTTGTAAATTGAAGGATTTCAGTTGACCTTGAGACACCGTAGCAAATCAACTCTTCCTGTTGACGCCTTCTAATCCCAACGTTAGGAGGGTTTTCGGTCACAACATATGTTTCAAAGCTGCTCCATTGCGGGGCAACTATTCGATACGCCTCTTCATATTCATATCGATAAAATTGCGGCTCATCGCCTTCAGCTGTACTGGACAAAAAAATCTGCACCCCTTCACCGCGATCTTCATCGACAATGGAATTTGCCTCCAAAAGAGCAATAGTACTTGCCCTTGGAAGTTGCTGTGGTGAGGATGAGAACACCTCCCCGGATTGGGTTTGAATCTCCAAAACATAAGATACCCCAGGCTCAGCAGCAAACGGTATTTCCGAACGGTAAATTTCAGAAGAAGTCCCTAAGAAAGCATACGCGGTTCCATTCCCCTGCCGAATCTGTATGCTGGCCCCCAGTTCGGGGAACAACTCATCAGAACCTAGAGGGCCCGTTCGGGAAAGTTTTATCTCCTGCACTCCAAAAACATCGGTTATGGTCGCCTCAACGATGAGGACATTTTGAAATTCATTGGCTGTGGGAATCTCAAAGGTCTCAACACATCCATCAAAAATGAGTGTAAGAATTAGGAATGATATTACTCTAAAGGTCCAAACTTTTCGTAAGGCATAAATCGCATAAAAGCACTTCAAAACTATCATGGATTTTGTAATTTTTATTGACATTGCCCAAGGGGAAACGACTCATTAAAAATTATAAAAAAACCATAGAGCAGTGTAAAAAAACTTGTCTCAAAACTGCTATGACCTAAACGGCATATTTACCAAAGAGGGAATAATATTTACTTAATGGTCTCCAGATATTGCTTAGGGGTCATACCAGAGTGTTTTTTAAAAACCCTATAAAAAGTGGCTCTTGAGGCAAACCCGGATAACTTCAACATGCCTTCGATATCATATAAAGACTTATACGTTTTTGCAACTTCTTTAAATTCTTGGATTCGTAGACCATTTAAATAGTTTTGGAAGGATTCGCCTTTTGCCTCTTGGAAATAGGAGGAAACCAATCTTTTGGAACATCCTGCTTCCTCCGCCAAAACTTCAACATCAAAATGAGGATTTTTGTAGTGCTTTTCAACGTGTAAAATTTTGGAAATTGCATGTTCTATGGAATCACTTCTTCTGCTTAAGTTATAGGGCAGGAGATAATGCTTTCTTAATGTTCTTGTCTTAAAGAAATTCGATTCCGACAGAAAAAACCACAAAGCTAAAGTCCCCCAAACAAATGAGAAAAACAGTACGGCCCTAACCATTTGAGTATATAAGTTTTTAAAATAATCAGATAAGGAATGTTGCAGAAGCAATGTGGCGCCCAACCCTAAAAAAACAAGAAATTCCACAGCATTGAATGAATGATAAAACCTTCGATACTTGTCCAATTCCTTCCTTCTAAACAATCTGGATAAATCCTTCTCCAAAACAATGGTCCCCCGCCACCAATAGATGGAAAAATAAATCACCATCGTTAGCATATGAAGCATTCGAAACTCGAATCGATATTCGAGATAAAACCGTGTAAATCCAAGCTGTAGAATATAGAATCCCAAGATATAAACCGATGGAAAAATGAAATGTTGGTATTTGGTTTTTAACTGTACCAAATCCCAAGAGAGGTACAGGTATAGCAGTACAGGAATCAAAACCACTTTCTTACCGGCAAACAAGAAAATCAAAAGAGCATTGTCTAATACATAAGGTTGTAAACTTGGTTGCAAAAAACTAAGAGAGAGCAGCAAGCCAAGGCAGCCCAACAAACGTTCACGACCCGAACTGCGGTAAAAAAGTACCAAAGAGATAAAAATGAATTGAAGTCCTATGCATGCAGCTATCCCTTCCATTAACGTTTTCATTTGCAAAAATCTAGAAGTTATCTTACCCTTTCCATTCTACAAGGTAAGACTTCTTCAAATGCACTAAAGAAAATGGATGAATAATGTGAGGACTCTTCTTGTGACACCCTTAAAAGCAAAAAGGACAAAAGTCTTTCAACATTTTGTCCTTTTTGTTGGCCTACTAGGACTCGAACCTAGAATGACTGGACCAAAACCAGTAGTGTTGCCAATTACACCATAGGCCATTATCGCTTTCGCGGGTGCAAATTTAAGACAAACTTTGTTTTGCACAAATATTTTGACATTATTCCACACACTTTATGGCTCTTAAGGGCTGTTAAACCTTTTCGAAAAACAACCATACGTCTCTGTTAGTTTTACTAAATTCGCCACATCTTGGTAAACACCAGACTTTATGTTCGCAAAAGACTTTAAGAAATGGGAAACCCGGTTGGGTTGGGGTTCCTTTGCCATAGCACTTGTTGTTTATATTTTGACTGTTGAGCCTACAGGCAGTTTTTGGGACGCTGGTGAATACATTTCAACCTCGGCTAAATTACAGGTGGGTCACCCCCCTGGTGCGCCGCTTTTGCAAATGATTGGTGCCTTTTTTTCCACGTTTGCGTTCGGAGATCCATCCAAAATCGCACTCATGGTCAATATGGTCTCTGTGGTTTCCAGTGCGTTCACCATACTTTTTACCTTTTGGATTATCACCAACCTTCTTCAAAAAGTTGTTTTAAATAAGAAGGAAATGACCAACCCCAAAGCCATAGCTATTTTAGGCAGCGGATTGGTCGGTGCTCTGGCCTTTACGTTTTCAGATAGTTTTTGGTTCAATGCTGTGGAAACCGAAGTTTATGCGATGGCGAGTCTTATTATGGCCCTGTTGCTTTGGATGGGATTGAAATGGATTGACGATTTGGAAGACCCTCGTGGTAACAAATGGCTACTGCTAATTTCGTTTGTGGTCGGATTCACTTTCGGCATTCAGTTCATGGGCTTCTTGGCCATTCCCTCTGTTGGATTGCTTTATTTCTTTAAAAAGTACCCAAAAGTAACGGTCAAAAATTTCCTGTTGGCCAACTTAGCGGTAATTACCATACTTATATTGGTATACAAGTTTTCGCTTACGTATGTGCTCAAACTTTTTGGTTGGAGCGAAGTGTTCTTTGTGAATACGATTGGACTACCCTTCAACTCGGGTTCCATTATTATGGGTTTACTTTTTGTGGCAGCCTTCTATTTTGGATTGCGGTACACCAGGCGCAATCAATTTTATACGGGAAATACGGTAGTGCTTTGTTTGATGTTCCTTTTCCTAGGTTTTTCATCTTGGTTGATGCTGCCTATTCGTGCGAATGCCAATACGGTAGTGAACGAAAACGACCCCTCCGATGCGCGATCCCTTTTAGCATACTACAATCGAGAGCAATATCCTGGGGTAGAAAGCCCATTTTATGGAGCTTATTACTCTGATACTTTTGCAGGTGCTGGAGAAGACAAAGACGATAAACCCAAATACGAGAAGGATTACAAGTTGGGCAAATATGTTATCGTCAATAATTGGGAAGATGCCTTGCAAGGACCGAATCCCAAACACGTAGGGCCATTACCTCGAATGTGGAGCGACCAACACGCCGAAAACTACATGAAGTATTTTGACCCTCTCGATTTTCGTATCAAGTCAGAATATATTTCACAAAACGAATTGCGAGAAGCAGTTTCGCAATTCAAGACGGCCTATGCACAGGGTGAAATCGAAACGGAGCAATACATGCGTTTCTTAAGGGATTTCTCCGATTACATTGAAGTGCAACCCCCTACCCTTGGTCAAAACATAAAGTACCTGTTTCAATTTCAGTTTGGCTATATGTATATGCGCTATTTCATGTGGAACTTTGTTGGACGCCAAAATGATATGCAAGGGCGCTATGATTCGAATGGACATTGGATAAGTGGTATTGGACTTTTGGATGGCATGCGTTTGGGAAGCCAGAAAAACTTACCCCAAGATTGGACCGACAACAAAGCCCGAAATACGTATTTCTTTTTGCCTTTGTTACTGGGTATTATTGGAATCGTCTTTCAACTCTCCCGAAATCCAAAACAATTTTGGGTTCTGTTCGTATTTTTCATGTTTACGGGCTTGGCCATCCAGTTTTACACCAACCCTTATATTTTTCAGCCACGTGAACGGGATTACTCCCTAGTTGGCTCTTTTTTCATCTTTTGCATTTGGATAGGCGTTGGGGTCTATGGATTGTTTGATGAGCTACGGAAGCTGATTTCTCCCAAAGTTGCTTCTTTCGGAACGGTAGGTCTTTGTTTATTGGCAGTTCCTCTATTGATGGGATACAAAAATTGGGATGACCACGACCGATCCAACCGTTAC
>ERZ1740065.2856-NODE-2856-length-10811-cov-12.266828_pt1 | contig 10811 bp, 20 predicted proteins | sample MGYA00581738_ERZ1740065 | MGnify/ENA primary metagenome ERZ1740065 (study PRJEB43018, sample SAMN04849749) | marine metagenome | isolation source: floating plastic debris | place: Pacific Ocean | collected 2008-09-01 | study: EMG produced TPA metagenomics...
CCGCCTCCTCCCCCCGTCCCCCTCTTTCCCCCTCCCTCTTTCGCCCCCTTTCCTGCTTCCCCCTTTCCCTCTTCTACACTCAGTCCCTTTTCCTGCTCGGCTCGCTTCTGTGGGTGATAGGGGAGGGCCGTCAAATGGCTTACCATGGGAGATATAAGCTCCACCTTGAGTTTCTGATGCTGTATGTTAGAGGCATCCAGACTGACTCTCACACTAACCGGGTCGAATATGTGGAACGTATGGCCTGACATAGTCTGAGTACAGGCCTACAACATGAGTACTTAGTCATCACAACACGCTCAATAACCTCGTATAGTAAACAGATACAATAGTCTATTTCATACTTCCTCGTCGTATACGGCCTTGACCTCACCGCGATCCAGGTAGATCGTGCCCTCCAGACCATATTTGGGTATGAGAACTAGAAATCAGGACACGGAGAGTGAGCAGTAAGAGAAGGTAATGTAAGAGACAGTTGGATGTAACTGATGAAGTACTTTGCAGAGCGTTCTTGCGGATGGTTAGGATGTAACCCTGCTCCAGCAGAGATCTTGTCTTGAAGAATAGCTGGGTGTGGAGGCCAACAGACGCTCGTGACGCATACTGAGCCATGACGTGACGGTGGTTCATCAGATTGCAGGCCTCCTGTTGAGACATGTCACACTACGTCAGAGCATGCCACAATGAGATCAAAATGTACGTGTAAGTGAAAGCTCTAACCTGAGTTCTCTGCTTATCTAACATTTCAGGGTAGGATGAGTCGGCCCCTATAGCAACAGCTAATAGCCTGTGAACCAACACATCAGCATATCTACAAGGGACACAAGTTAACACTGAGTTGCAGCCCATAGACCAAGAGAGTTGGTGGGAGAGTTGGTGAGAGAGTTGGTGAGAGAGGTGGGGAGAGAGGTGGGGGGAGAGTTGGTGGGAGAGGTGGGGGGAGAGGTGAGAGGAGGGGGGGGGGGAGAGATTGTTTTGTAGATTTTGTCGTAGAGTTGGCGGGAGCGTTGGGGGGAGAGTTTGCTTGAGAGTTGGTGAGAGAGTTGGTGAGAGAGTTGGTGAGAGAGTTGGTGAGAGCTGTACCGTCTGATGGGGGAAGTGAAATGTGTGTAGATATTCATGGCGAGGCCATAGTGGTAGAAATCGTTCTCTGGCATCATGCCACTAGTGAAGTATTTAGCTTGCATCATGCATCTGGTGGTGAGTATACGCAGCATGGTGTTGAAGTAAGGGTTGTCGGCTATAACAGCTTTATCCAGAGATTCAGCCAGGCTCTTGTTACTGGATACATCCATGGGTATATCCTGTATATTCATGGTAGTGAGAGAGAGAGAGAGGCAGGCTGAACGTGAACAGCACACTATGAGCTGAAACACTCACGTAGGCCTTGCACACAGCTAGCATAGGATCAAAGTTTGAGTAGGGGGGTATTGGATGCCGCCTCAACACTGCGGACTGCGGGAACTCATGGTAGATCTTCTTCGCGACGGACACATTTGCCAGCAACATGAACTCCTCCACCATTGAGTTGGTGTCACTGTAAGCAGACGCCTCTGATTATGATCAGATCCTGTACTCCTTACCAAATTGACAGCTAACCACTCAAACAGAGCATGAATCTTGTATACAATGGACTCATGTTCTAACCGGAGTTGTTTCTCCTGTACTTGTATTGGATCATGGGTCTCACTGTCCACCTCGAAGCGTATCTCAGGCGAGGCGAGACTTAGCGCTCCCGCCTCGACTCTCCTCGACTTGAGTTTCTTGGCTAACGAGTTGAGATTGCGCAAGTTGACAGCGAGGTCATCATTACGAGACTTGTCGTCGATTATATCCTGGGCGGCGGCATAGGTCAAGGACGCCTGTAATCACAATTATCAGGTCAGTACATCTGCTGATGGGATATCGATGACACTTACCAACCTACCTTAGACAGTATGATACTCTTCATGAACTGTACGCTGACTGTCTCTGCGTCGGGAGTTATCTCCCACAGCACAGTGAATGCCAGCCTCTCCACATTAGACCTCAAGGAACACAGATTCGAACTCAGAAGCTCTGGGACCATGTCGATCCTCTACAAACATATGATAGATATCATGGTAGCGCCACATCGACAGGTCAGCTGATAGTTATGTGACTAGGAGTCTGCTAGCTCACCCTGTCTGTTAGGTACACAGTTGTACACCTGTTTGCAGCCTCCTGATCTAGCGCAGTCTTTGGCCTGACAAAGTAGGTCACGTCTGCAATGTGTACGCCTACCTGTAACACATACAGCAGTGTCAGTATCTACATGAAATAGGCCAGCCATCAAAGTATGAGGAGAGAGAATGACCACTGACTTCGAAGTTGCCATTGGGCAGTGACCTGCAGTGCAGAGCGTCATCGATGTCCGTGCAGCCAGGCGGATCTACACTGCATATCATGAGCTCCCGCAGATCACGTCTCTTCATCCGCTCCGCATCACTATAGTCAGGGTATGAGAACTCCCGCACATAAATACAATGGTCTGCACAACGACAGGCGTGGAGAGTAGAAGGAGTGAGACCTGCATGTCCAATCGGCGCTGGGCAGGCAGCTGAGAACTCTCTGAGAGAACTCTGTGTGCGGTATGTCGTGCTCCAGTAATAAGACTTCATTCTCTGTCTCTTTATCACCGATGTCGCCGAGAACGCGCACGAAGTGGCCCTACATTGTAAGAATAGTAGAGAGTCAGAATCAACAACTAAAGGCTCATTGGAATCTCCCCCTGGTGACAGGGCTACTCATTGCCTCATGTTACTGTTCCTTCCATTATCCGTCACCATAGAGAAAAAAATCAGGAACTTCAAAGTGGGCGTTACACCGTGCCAGATGATGTACTCGTATGTCAAGATTTGCACAAATACATGAAAATCGAATCATCACGTATCTACGATACGTCCTGTGTGGACTAACAGTCACAACCAGTAAAATCTCATAATTCTACACACTCACACACATTCGGAGAGAATTATATTATAAATAACATTAGAGATATAATAAACGATAAATAAATAATAAACAATTACATATTAGTCATTGCTTACACGGACTTACAATTACTTAAATGTACATTGTGAGAGAGTGAGAGAGTTAGATTTGGTCAGGTTTACCTGAGGATACCTGGACTGTTTTGGCCAGGAATCTATAACCACGATAATTCTCTTCCCCATCAGTTTCTCAGCCTGCCGCGTTTCGATTCTGATTTTAGGAACTTTTTTCTCGGCAGGTACAAAGAGGTGGCGGTTGCTCTGCAGATCAGACGCATGCGTCAGCAGCCGCGCAGGTAAAACCATCACAATGTAACGCATGTAAGCAACAAACCTCCAGTAGATCACTGGGCTGCAGCATACCGCAATACTGGCGCCAATTCCTTTTAATGATTCCCACCACTTTTGCAGATGTTCGCTTGTTCTCTGCATGAGCTGCTTGCTGGTTCTCTCTCTATAAGACAACGGCGATATGACGAAAGGTTGTATGTGAGCAAACCTACAGCATCACTGACTGACATGATCATCGGATTTGTTTGTGTCATCTTCAGTCACGGCTTGGTCCTCCAGAACGAGCGAGGAAGGACAACTCCACTGGCTCTGTGGCAGAATCTCGATGGCCACCTGATCGTCGTTAACCGCTCTGTTCAGATGAGCTCTGCCTGCATTCATACATTTGTCTGAGTGGTGGGAGATGGGAGGTGGGAGAAACATGACTGCATGGAATGAATTATGATGATAAACAACCGAAGGAGGGTAGAGTGGAAAGCGGGAAAAAAGGAGAGGTAGGGAGTAATACGGGGATAGATAGACGAGGGAAGAGAGGTAGGGAGTACTACAGAGAGGTAGGGAGAGATATGGAGATAGGGAGGCAGAGAGAAGGTCTAAGAGAATTACCTTGAATGAATATCGGGTGTTCGTGACTGCTAGCTATGACCTCGCCCTCTAGGTAATTGTCATAGTGCGCCCTGAATGTACCCTGCAGGTATTTACCGGAACTGATACCTCGCCGTATATCAGCCTGGCTCACGTGACTGGGGAACTCAAACTTCTCCTTCTCTGACAGCTGGAGGGAAGAAAATTCTCACACCAATACTTCGGAATGTTTCCAGACAGACATACAGCAGAGATAGAATACCTGTCCTTCTTGTTCAGCCTTTGCAAGTTTTTCTAAAAGTTCCTCCCTCGCATCAAGCTGCTTTACATATTCATCAACTTTGAAAGAGAGGGAAACAGAAAATATCAATCCTTACCAGCTATTACATACTGTAGGACCGGATTTGACAGTGGCGGTCTAGAGTCGGCAAAAATAGCGACGAGGAATTATCACTATCGTTGAAATTTGCTAAAGAAATTATGCCTATTATATGCTATATTGGAGTTGTCTTCTCATTCATGGGATCCGTTGGATCACTGTCATTTTATTTCTTGATGATTTTGAAGAAAATGTTAACATTTATGTCGCTATCAAATCCCGTTCTACAGTAAACACTCCTTCTATCTCCCAATAATAGCAGCAGTTTGAGTGAGACCAACCTGTGTATACATGGAGAGGAGTTCGCAGAGTACAATCCATAACAGCTAGCTTCTTATTCATTCTGTCGTTGGTCAATAACACTACCTTCAGATGCTTGAATGTACTGAGGTGTGAGGCGTACCAATAGCAAGCCTCTCTGATAGCCCTGTCATTTCGATCATTGGCGGTTTCCCCTCTCTTCCGCTCCACATGCGTTGCACTATGAAAGTTAAACATGATTGAACATTTCCCAGTCCTAGTTATAGAGCGATAGGTCATCTTAAAATATCCATGTACCAGTGATGTTCATTGACAAAGACATAGAAATGTTTCTCCGGATTCGTTATCAGATCTCTGAGACGTTTGTACACAGTGAGAGACTGATGTTTCACTTCATCCAAGACTGTGGTGAGTATCACGACACTCTTTACATGTTTATCTTCCAGGAAGTCAATCTGAAATTCATTACATAACCATCAGATCGGACCCAGGGAGACCCTTGGTGAGCGGATGCTAACCGACCGTGGTAATGTGATTTTCCTACAAGTGACAGGCTACCCACCTGATGTAATACCACATTGGTGTCGGGTATCAGTACATGACTTTCCACCTTTCCATTAAGCGATATAGAGTGATCACTCATGAGGAGGGGGTTCTTGCTGCTTCTCTCAACCACTACATCATCTACATCCATGCTCTCCGATTCTTTCTGATCGCATTTTTCGCATTGTGGAAAGCCACACACCAAATCATCTCTGAGATAGTGCTCCCGAACTATCTTAAGAACACCTCCTCTCTTGGTCTTCTTCAAAAACACTTTGGATTTAAGCATTCTCTCGTCATTTGGTGCAAGAGATTGAGATGAGCCAAGTGAACGGAAAAACGTGAGGTGGAAATCCAAGAAAGATGATCAGCTGGAGCGGCTATCAGTAAGTACGATGCTCTCGTCGCGATTAAAAAAGAAATCTTTATTTTTTAAAGCATAAAAATGTCTACTTGTACATTTGAACCACATTATTATAAAATATTCTACCATATGGATGTATATGGACATTTTTCTCGATACATATTTTATTTTAGTGGTTTAGTTATATGTGAGGTTATTCGAAGGATATTACGCATTGAAAATGGCTGCTATCCTCTTGAAGCAGGACCTGTGCAGAAACTGGGAGAAGACTGGCAAGAAATCCTTGTTAGTAAAGCCATAAATTTGATCATTCTTTTGGCAGTAGATCGTTTCAAGTTTTTCATCAATTGCTTTATGTGGTATTATGTGTATTGTATCACATGACATGAATTCTGTTTCTGAATTCCGTAACTGAATAACGTAGAAAAAAGTTAGCCTCAGATATTAGCGTCTCTCTAACTGCATAGTAAACTGTAGTAAATGTATAAGGTTAGGCACACAACTGCACGTTATTTTTTACCTTCCATATTTTCATCCCCGCTGGGTAAAGATCTTCCTGTGATTTCGAATTTCAATCCCGTTTGGCGACCAACAACTCTCCCATCATCTTGCAAGCCAAGTACTACCCATCTCACAACATTTTGGTGGCACCCATACAAAATCCTCAAAGTTTCATCCAGTATGATGAAGTCCTGTTGTGCGAATCTGAAAACCTGCATAACCGTAGTCAAATTATACTTGTAAAACGGTTTTTACTCACCGGTACAAGCATTCATATAGGAGTTCTCGCCATGGTTTGAAACGCACCACTAGGATATTGTCTTTGTAATCGTGTGTCAGCCTATGTATTTTTGTCATGCTCAGTTTGGACCAGTATCAAGAACTAACCAAGAAAGATGTAGATGTGAGCTGCTCTAAAAGTTCAGCTCGGCTGATCTACGAATTGCTCCATCATGTGACCAAGGGATCACTAAAGACGTCACAGGCCTCGCAGTGTATCAAAGAACTGACTGTGAGTTTCCTGAATCAGCGTGTCAAGGAGGTGAAAGACACATTGCTCAAACTGTCAGTTTCGTTATTTGTAGGATGACGTCCCTGATGCATACTTGGAAGTGGTGTCAGTGTTGTGCATTATTGGTAAATCTTTCAACAGTATTCTCTCAGCTTTCCACTATGCGGAATCCATAGGATGAGGCTGCCGTTTCATGTTGAGTCATGGCGTCGACTAAGGATGAGCTAAGGATGGGTTCTTGTTTCCGGCGATATCTGGAGTCTAAAGTGGAAATCCAAATTGACAATGTGTAATGGAGGTTTAGTTGTACCTAATCAGCTACGATCATTTTTTGAGTACCCGGTCATGTGACTTTGAAACCGCTTCGGGAGGCGAGTGCGACGCTAAATGAGGTGCATGAAGCTCACATCATGGTGTAATTCAAGCTCACTTGCTTGGAGAGGAAGGCAAGAGGGTATAACTCCAATGGCAGTCATCATCAGCAGCTATCCTACGTCAGCGTCGCCAAGATTCCTCCTGATCGTCGCGTCTTATTGCTGTGAATTCAAGGCTCTCTCTCTCCCTTGTTGGATGGCGGAGGAACACTGTTCAACTCCAAGGCTGGCTGCGGGAAGGGCAGTGGGCACTAATAGGGTTTCGGTCTCGTCTAATTTCAGATGCTGAAACGAAGGCAAACCAAGAATCTGACCAGCGCAAGAACTTGCTGATGTTACTCAAGGAGCTCAAGGTGTGCTAGATTACTCACTATGACACGTGTATCACTCACTATGACACGTGTATCACTCACTATGGCACATGTATCACTCACTATGACGCGTGTACCACTCGGTATGACTCGTGTATTACTCAGTATGACGCGTGTATGTGTCACTATGACTCGTGTATGTGTCACTATGACGCGTGTATGTGTCACTATGACTCGTGTATGTGTCACTATGACGCGTGTATGTGTCACTATGACGCGTGTATGTGTCACTATGACGCGTGTATGATGTCATCAGCCTAGTATTGTTCCTCTTAGAGCACGATACCCATATCTCTGCTGAAAGAACAGATGGACGCCGATACCCTCGAGCAGCTAGGACTGGTCAAAGCTGATGACTTCAACAAAAAGTATATAAAGATCAAGACAAAGATATAGTGAGTGTCTGCTAACGTCTTACGTGACACCGACTACCAGCGGGAGGCTGTATAACCGTCCCATCTTCTTATCTTCAGCTACAAACAGCAGAAGTTCAATCTGCTGAGGGAGGAGAGCGAGGGATACTCTAAGCTGATCACCGAGATATCTCAAGAACCCAGTCCGTACACGGCTGTCGACGATATCCTGCATAATGTCAAATCTCTAGTCGGTGAGTACTTCATCATTGCTTTCTGTACGCCACCATCATAGACTGAGGTCTTCATGCGTCTCGTATTCAGGCTGCTTCAACCTTGACCCCAACCGGGTCCTGGATGTCGTGCTGCAAGTGTTTGAAAGTCGTCTCGACCTGGCCGAAGAGCTGTTTGTGCCGCTCCTCACCAAGTACATGCCAGACAATGACTCCATCTGCCAGGCAAATACTCCTCATCAGACCCTCAGAAACCCTGAGCCTGACTGCCAAGTTGTACAGTTGCCGAGTAACAGCTCTCACTCTCACTACAGATCCTGGGATTCCATCTGCAGTCGGTGACCACTAAGTCAGCGAGCAGTGACGGAGACACTGACTCGCTCGGCACTGTGTTTGATGTCATAGCCGTTCTGATGAAACATGGCCTCGTCACTCTTGATGGAATTTACCCTCATGTTTGTATCACTCCATTGAGCCCCTTGTCGTACATTTAGCCCCTTTTCATGCCTCAGCTGTAAGCATTTCTATTCAGCTCTCTCCCAGCGATGCGGACATCAAGGAGGCGTATAAGAAGACTCTCAGTGACGCCCGCCTCAGCGTAAAGAAGACGCGAGCCGTGCGTACTGGCGACCAGAAGGAGGACGGAGAGCCGTCGCAGGCTGAGACAGCCAGCTCAGAGAAGGAGCAGCTCAATCATAAGCTCTACCTTACAGAGTCCTTGCTGAAACAGGGTGCATGGAGTCAAGCTAGAGAGATCATGGATAGGCTGCCGCAGTACCACGTCACTTCACACGAGCCTGTGGCGCGCATGATGTGTCAGCTTATTCACTACGTCATCGATCCCATATACAGAGTGTAAGTCTCTCTCCATCAGAAACTGCTGCTGCCTTGATGTATATAACGTACATACCTAACAGCCGGTATCGTTTCACTTACAGCCATCATGGCCTCCCGGTCCAGCTGTTCAACTCAAGTCTGTACAAGGCACCCTGTACCTGCAGCGTGCAGCAGGCGCATTCGTTTCATGATCTGATCGAGCTGGCCTTCCCAATGCTGCGTTACCTGGGCTGTCACCTCTCCTGCGATGCTGCACTCATCACCAAGGTCATCAGGGTCGTGCGGGCCTTCATCACAATGGTAAGACCCGTTACTGAGCCACCGTGTGGATCATCCTGTATACAATATAAATATCAGCGTGTTTACTGTCGGATTCCTGGTTACATACAGCGTGCCAACGGAACGTACAGTAAATCTGACAGTGATCAGCTGCTACGTCACTGCCTCTCTGTCCTTGACGAGGTCATACTACCCAGCCTCTGCCTAGCTGAGGCCAACTGCTGCCTCGCCGAACAAGTCTGGTCAGTGCTGCAGCATCTGCCTTACGAACTCAGGTATGTGTGTCCCGCTGTGGTACGAATCACCTGTATGACTTGTCAGCCGTGGATTAACAGCCCCGCACTGAATGCGTAGGTATCAGCTGTATGGTCAGTGGAAGTCTCAGACTTACTACACACAGCCAGAGCTGATCGCCATGCGGTTGGAAACTACCAAGAAAGCCAAATACATATTCAGCCGGCTGACCAAAGATAACGTGAAGCAGCAGGGCCGACTCATCGGTAAACTCAGCCATGCCAACCCGGCCATCTTCTTCGATTACGTAAGTCAGCCTCTTCCTCGCTGCCATTCACCTCACTCAGCGTTGCTATAATATTGATCGTATTTCAGATGTTCACACAAGTGCAAGTCTACGACAACCTTATTGGGCCCATAGTAGACGCACTGAAATACCTCAACTCTCTCAGCTTTGACGTACTGGCGTACTGCCTGATCGAGGCACTAGCCTCTCCTGACAAGGTAACGCTGCAGCAACCATCCAGTGTGCTGAGTGTGCTGAGGGCGTAGAGAAGGCGTTGTTATTGACTGCTGTTTGGTTTTCTTAGGAGAAGATGAAATATGACGACACGAATCTGTCGACCTGGCTGAAGAGTTTGGCCAACTTTACGGGTTTGGTGTTGAAGAAGTATCAGGTCGAGTTTACAGGAGTTCTGCAATACATATGTAATCAGCTGAAAGCTGAGAAGAGGTAAGTACTGGTCTGCCATTCACTTACCTTCCCGTAGGTGTAACCTGCTGTGATAATCGTAGGTGTAATTCTGTAGTTTCGACTTGCTGATTCTGAGGGAGATGCTGACCAAGATGGGAGGAGTTGAAGTGTCTGAGGAGATCACCACCCAACAGCTGGAGGCTATGTGTGGCGGTGTGGTTCTCAGGCTAGAGGTTTGTGGACTGCCAGCTAATCATCGTTTAGCAGTCCTTGTATCCCTCACCTAGTAGTCCTCGTCTACTATTCCTCATCTACTAGCCCCTGTATCCCTCACCTAATAGTCCTTATGTACTAGTCCTCATCTACTAGCCCTCATCTACTAGCCCCTGTATCCCTATCTACTGTGGAACCAGATTTTATAGCAACAAATGTTAGCGTTTCATTCAAAATCATCAAGAAATCAAAATGATAGCGATGTAACGATAGCGATCTTACAAATGAGAAGACAACTCCTATAGAAGTCCTAATGAGTGCAATTTCTATGGCAAATTGTAACGATAGGGATAATGTTTATTAGATCTGGTCTACTAATCCTCATTTACTTGTCCTCATCTACTAGTCCTCGTCTGCTAGTCCTCGCCTATTAGTCCTACTATTGATAGAAGCTGGTTTTAGTGAGTTTGGTCTTGTTCTTTTCAACAGGGAGGTAACTTCCTACAGACGAGGAATGTGAAGAAGCCGTCGCAGAGGCTGAAGGAGGCGATATTGAAGAGTGACCTTGCCAAGCACCTTTCCTTGCTCATGGCCCAGCAGCGAGACTGTATCATTTATAAAGAGGCAGTGAACATGGAGCACATAAAACTCCTTGGCAAAGTCTATGACCAGGTATGTCTGCTGCTGCACCATTGCTGTAAAGCGAACCTGCCCTCCCTCCCTCCCTCCCTCCCTCGCCAGTCCAGCTCAACTGCTCAGCCACAACTTGTACTTTAC
>ERZ1740065.2857-NODE-2857-length-10810-cov-10.821013_pt1 | contig 10810 bp, 11 predicted proteins | sample MGYA00581738_ERZ1740065 | MGnify/ENA primary metagenome ERZ1740065 (study PRJEB43018, sample SAMN04849749) | marine metagenome | isolation source: floating plastic debris | place: Pacific Ocean | collected 2008-09-01 | study: EMG produced TPA metagenomics...
CCTCTCCTTCCCTCCCACCCTCCCTCCCCCCCTCCCTCTCACCCCCCCCTCCCTCTCTCCCTCTCCTCTCTCTCACCCTCTCTCTCTCTCTATGCAGACATCTCTCTATGCAGGCGTGTATCCACATGTTCGTCAGCTATCAGTAATCTGTGTCTCCTTCCACAGTGCTCTGGACTTGCTGATAGACAAGCTCGGCGGACCCACACAAGTAGCGGAGATGACGGGTCGTCGGGGCCGGATAGTTCGCCATGACGGCACCTCCAAACCCAAGTACGAGCTGAGGCAGACAGGTCACGTCTCTGACCAGAGTCTCAATGTGTCTGAGGTGAGCCTGACACCCAGCACTGACAAACACCTGCCCACAATTGTCACTCCGCCTTCATTCATGCTGCCACTCGTTTTAGCGTGACAAGTTCATGTCAGGTCAGAAGCTGATAGCTGTCATATCTGATGCTGCCAGCACCGGTATATCGTTGCATGCCGATCGCAACTGTAAGAATCAACGACAGCGCGTCCATATAACACTGCAGCTGCCCTGGAGCGCTGACAAGGCTGTGCAGCAGCTGGGCCGGTCGCACCGCTCCAACCAAGTCTCGTAAGACTCGCATGCGTTTGCACTGTCGTCTGTCCACTCTGTCTGACACAACCGCTCTCCGTTTCAGAGGACCCATTTACAAACTCGTCACCACTGACTTGGGAGGTGAAAGGAGGTTCGCCGCGTCTGTCGCTCGCCGTCTTCTTTCACTCGGGGCTCTCACCAAGGGCGATCGACGCGCCGCTACAGTAGCGGATTTATCGAGCTTTAACTACGACACGGTGTACGGCAGAACTGCCCTGAGACTCATGTATAAGCGTATCTGTAGTGTGAGCGTCTCTCATATCTCACTTTCCATGACCTCACTAGTTTGTCTCCAAAATTTCCAGCTGCATTTTTGTTCTGCAGGGTACACCTCCCTGTACGATTGATGTGAAGAAATTAACTTTTGGCCACTTCACGTTGGAGGAGTTCTCCAAACACATGAAGGTCGGCAGCCATGATTGCTCTAACTTAAAGTCTGCTGCTACGTCGTCCACATTCTCAATGCTGTCTGTCTCGCATAGGAGAGCTTGATCACTATGGGTGTGATATCAGAAGCAGACCTAGCCCGTGGTCTTACCATAAGTGAGGCCAGCAGCAGAAACGTCTCCCAATTTCTCAACAGGATTCTCGGTCTTCAAGTTGTTCTGCAGAATTTGGCAAGTGAATTGTAATTTATAGAGCAGTCATTGATGTGTTATATTATATCTCCATTATATTATCCGTCTGCCGACTTCATAACTGCTATAATAGTTAATAATAGTGTGATTGGAGTTTCATGATGAGTGTTAGAAAATAATTTAAATAATTCGACGTAACCTGCACTTCTCCCGAAGTATGCTTCCTCACTGTAATAGAACATCAGCTCTTCAGTTGATCGGTCGCCAAGGTGATGACGATGATGACATTTTCCACATGCAGGTGTTCAACTACTTCCTCCTTTGCCTTGACCTCGTTGTCATGGTTGCGAAGAAAGAAGGTCAGTTCAATGAAGGATTTGTAGACCTCACTGGTGCATCCATGCAGAGGAAAGGCGAAGTCAGGAGGATATTTGAAGAGATCAGTGTAGACTCAAGGTACCACGCTATAGCCAGTCTGTTGTTATATGCGATAGTGTATACATGATTGTTGATTACTCACTAGTTACGACCAGAGTCTGGAGGAAGAATATTCCAATCTGTAGTGAATTACTGAGAGTAAATCATCCTGCCTAGAACGCTGCTCATTGCGGCGGTCATCATATCGCGAGTACACAATTATTGGGATTCTCCGCTCATCAATCTAAACAATCGTGACAAACAGTCGGGACAATTTACGCTGGAGATGAACCTGCAGCATTTCCTAACGAATGGGTGACATTGTCTGCCCCGCAGTAGAACCAGATCACTGGTCTGGGATAGAATGTACCGATGTAAATCACACCTTGCAGGCTTGTACGTCTCATCGTCGATCGCGGCATGTCATGGGAAGACGCACTGAAGCGACTTCACTCAGTCAGGGGAGATAACTCTTATTCTGGTTTCTACAAGACTCGTAACGCTATGAACGGCAGGTACTTCTACCTGTTGATCACACCAAAAGAGAATGTGCCAAATATCTACAAAATCGCCAGGTATGTCGTCACTCAAGGCTTTCTAGTGTCAAGGGAAGATAAATCCAAGGTTTCCCACTAGTCAGAACTAAGACAATTTTCCTGTCTAGTTTGTACAGCCAACTCAGCTATGTCTGCTGTGATGCAGTGTATTCATCACAGCGTTATTACCATTAGTGTGGAAGTTCTACCGACTGGGGTACCATGCCAGTTTCGTAGTCGTCTTCCCATGACTTATTTGTCTCATCGTATTTGAGGCCCAACACAGGAGTCAACTACCAGGAACTTGACGAGGATGATATACTGCCAAAATATGAGAAGATAGGCTTGCAGAAGGCAGGTAAGTTGCATCAAGCGATCATATATACTGTATGTCAAGAGTACATCTCGCACTCATGCCGTGTACGTTACAGAGGTGGAGTGGAGGAGGATCTATGAGGACTCGCTAGTCAGGTGTAACCATGGATCGTCCTGTCCCAACCCCCAGTACTGCCAGGGTGAGTGGACATGCCCCGCGCTGCTGTACCACCCTGATAGAGCTCGTATTGTACTAGCAAACGTGTGGCTCTCTCGTTGCAGTCGGTCGGAGGAGATACCGTGTGAACCTGATCTGTGGCGGTCTGCTGAAGATATTACCCGTATTAGAGCACACCATATTCAGGCATGGTGTGCGACTCGGTTTAAGGTACCCACACACTTCTGGGACGTAAACTAAAGGCTAGACCACTTACACTTACTGGGGATACCACCCACCTTGTGTCGTGCTGGGGATACCACCCACCTTGTGTCGTGCTGGGGATACCACCCACCTTGTGTCGTGCTGTCAATCTCAGGAGTGTTGTGTCTGCGTTCGGTTTATTACTATCTATATTATTATTAGTCTTTTATTTCTGAATTGTTTTACGTATCTCACACTTTGTTGCAGCAAGCGTGATTTGAGTGTCAAGGTTGTCAGGGTATGCCTGGATGATGGAGAGCGGTTAATTGGTGTGCAGTATGCGGACGTCCTCCTGCCTCTCGCTGAGCGTGAGGCCAGAACTGTTGCTGAGGAGAAGAAGGTAGATATAGTTGGTACCCTCGCTCTAATACTGTAGAACCAGATTTGATAGCGACAGTCTAATAGCCGCAAAAATAGTGACGAAAAATGATCGGTATCATTGGATTTCGCCATCGAAAATATACCCATTACACCTTATATGGGAGCTGTCCTCCCATTTATGGGATCGCTATCATTTTTAATTCTAGCCCATTATCATGAAAACGCTAACATTCGTGTCACTATAAAATCCTGTTCTACGGTATTTGTTGTAAATATGCAGTAGGTGCAAACAATCATGGCATATCTGAGGGAGTTGTCTGCTCTCTGCTGTACTAATACTATCATCGAACCAGTATTGGTACAGCAGCGCTGCTCTACTCTACTGTCATGGCTATTTTGTACGCTAGAAAATACTTGTCAAAATACTTCATTGAAAAATCTTTGTCCCTAACAGCTACTGCTAGCCACTGATGTTAAGGAGGTGATAGAGCCTGTGCAACCTGTGGATCCTAAGCTACTTAAGCGAGTGTCTGAACCACCAAAGACTCTCAAGTCTTATTTCACTGCTATAAAGAAGCCGAAATATGAGACACCGGTTACTGTAGATTGTAGCCAATCAGCTGGCAGCCAAGCCAATAGTCTCGCTGAGGCAGTGGTTAGTGCCAGCACAACCAATAATGATGATGATGATGATATCATCTGTGTTCACGATTCTACTGCAAACAGAAAACCAAAAACTCAGACCCGAATCAGCAGCTTCACAAGGAAGAGACAGAGAGGCGAGGAGTTGTCTTCTACCAACCAGTCAAGCAATCACAACTAGACAGCATTGTCCGTGTTCTCACATGTCTGATACTCATTCAGATATTCTAACTTGTTTTATTTTCAGCTGTTTTATACAGGACCTTTATAGTTATTTTTGCATTGGAAGTACATAGCAGTGCTTATTATAATGGTAGCGGCGATATCTGGTAGATGTCGCTACACTATAAGGATTGTCCATATCTTTTAAAGGTGGATCAATAAAGGCAAATGTAATTGTTATAGCAACACTGCTGCTATGTGAGAAACTATTCAGGTTAATGTGGTAATTATTGTAATTACTAATTTTAGGTTACAAGTTGTAACTATAACAGATCGGATGGGTGAAGTATAGGCTTACTAAGCTCGAATGCTTCATAGCAACTCGTTATAAACGCTATAAATATTCAGCAATGAATCGATGTCTTCCTGAATAATTTGTGCTCTGATATGGTGGACATCATTATGAATGAAAAGTTGATGACGAAAGCCTGTACACTGCTAATACAGCCACAATATCTTCGGTGGCTTTACATCGCCTGTGTTACTTCGGGCTTATCATGATAGACAAATACAGCAATATAGAAGGATATAAGCTGGGAAAGAGGAAACCGTGTGTAAAACAGATCATTATCATAGTTCAATAGTTGTCCTCTCTCCAACCATTCTTAAGGCCATCGAGCCTTAGTACCCAACCGTGATCACATGGCATCTTGTTGGGAGGAATGTAGGGAAAGTGTATCTGTATACCCGAGCTTCCTGGAGAGAATTTCAAGGCATTCTGGTAGCCTAAGAGGTGTATTTCAGTGCTGCCTGTTGCCACAGGTGCTCCAAGAACCAGCTGGTTGTCGGTGGGCCAGTTGAGCACAAAGACGTACACGTTGCTACCGGCAGAAGCAGACTTCTGCGTGTACCTGAAAATGTATCAGAAAGAAATTACTTAATTGCTGCGCATAACCGAGGGACTGACAGTGTAGGGGAGACTTACCAAATGTCTGGGGTCATGGTGTCATTCTGATACAGCCATGGCTTGCTACTGTACACGGCTTCACCGTTCACCTGCAGCCACTTGCCAAGCTGTCGCAATCTCTCCTCAAATATTGGAATAATTCTGCCATCTTTTGTTGGTCCGACGTTGATAAGGATGTTTCCTCCACAGCTGAAGCCAGCAGGTAAGTAAGTGGGTAAGTAAATAGGTAAATAACCAGATAATTCCATCATGTTTTATACTTATTACCTTATTGTCTCAGCAAGAGTAGCGATCAGTTCATCCATCGACATGTACGATGATAGATCAACGTTCCTCCTGTAGCCCCAAGAACCTTTGTCCAATGTCATGGCGTTCTCCCACTTGCGATTTTGCAGCACACCAGGGTCGTACCTGCGTACAGGAGTCAGTACTTCCTATGTCTACCTAGGATTGTGGTTAATCGACACAAGAAAAAACTCCTGACAAACCTGTCATTGCACGTGTAATAGCCACCATGCTTGCAGTTACATGACGGACACCATCTATCATTGACCACCACAGTAGCTTTCACTGGACTGCATGAAATACATTAGCATGGTGTGACAACTCCCAGTATAGCCGTCCAATAAAATACATCTGACGTGGTGTTTCTACCTGTCGTTGTAAAGCCATGCGAGGAAATCCTTTGTGCCCCAGTAGTTATCCGAAGCAACCCAGTTTCCATCAGACCAAAGAACCTCAGGTTGGTATGTATTTACCAACTCCTTAAGTTCAGGAATTGTCTTACCCTGTCAGTCATAAGAATCACATCGTATTGACTTTCTTGGAAATCAGACAGACGACTATTCTTACTCACCAAGGAAAACAGCTGTGTCTGCCACTTATTGCTTTGATCCTTGAGGTAGAGTGGGTTGTACCATTCCAAGAGTGAGTGGTAAAGACCAAACACCAGATCGGTTCTGTTTCGAATTGAGCTGGCCAATCTCGCTTGAAATCATAGCACACATGGTACAGAAGGGTAGGCAGCATTTCATTCTATCACATTTCTATCGAGCTTTAGGTTTGAAGCCATTCAAAATGTTTTTTTCTCTCTGATAGAAATATGAACACTGTAAACGCGAGGTTCTATTTATAGCGTTTATAACGAGTTGCTCAACAATGTTATCAAAAGTTTGTTCTAATTATGTGGAGCTGAGTACGGCTATATGTCACACATCCCAATCCGTTATAGTTTCACCTGGTATCTTTTGCTCTCACTTAAAACCGTTATACTTTAGGTTGCCATAATTAACATGTTTACATTGACAGTATAGCTGAGAACTCCACAAGTTGACGCAATACCTTACCCACAAGATCCTGGTGTGGTCCCACCTCAACAGAATTCCAACTAAATGAGACGTTGGTGTGCCAATTGCAGAATCCTTCATGATGCTTGCTAGTCAGGACAATGTACCTGCAGGAAAGAAAAACACGAAAGTAAGGTATAGCAATCACATGATTTCCCCATGTTAAGCGTCATAAGCTGTGACACACTATGCGTTATATATAACGGTGGAGCATGAAAGTAGAAAGTACCTGGCACCTGAGTCACGGAATAGATCAGCCCATTGGTCAGGATTGAAAAACTCGGCTGTAAACTGAGACGCAAAATCAGCATACGCAAAGTCTGGCTTGAAATTGTCTTTCATAAACTGCCTATACGGGGAGTCTGGAGCTGATTGCTGCCATGTATACCAAAACCACTCGGATCCAAAGCTTGGGACAGAGAAGACTCCCCAATGGATGAAGATGCCAATTTTTGCTTCATCATACCAACTGGGTAGCGGTCGGGAATCGATCGAAGCCCAGTCATTTGTATATCTTTTAGCGTAGACAGCTGGGACCACTGCAAACAGTACTGAACATATCAAAATGTTCATTTTCATAATCACCTACTCGTCGATTCGTTCTCCCGGTTCCACCCTACTCTCTGATGTAAACATTCATCACGCGCGACAGATATAGAACGATAAAATTTCTGGAGAATATAGTAATTTGACGTCGGTTTTACTATCTCCAGCAGGATTATAATTGTGCTTCTACGATCTCATTTCCGGGGAGGGGTTTCATATGTCCTTGAACTTCATCCGCGACATTCCGACAAGGTTTCCGTTCTAGATCCGGTTGAAAGAAGAAGGATTGGAAGGGTTGCAGAGAAGAAAGAGAAAACTAGTTGTAATATATTAGTATTTTAAGTTTGGCGCTAAAAGGAAGTGCATGGCTGCTATTCGAGTAGTATTGTATCTATTTACTATATTGCTGTGTCTATCATGGTGTTCTTCTGTGGAACACGATGATGATTTTGCTGAGTTTGCAGAATTTGATGAAGAAGGTCAGTCAAATTTTGCTATTCGTTTTTATCTATAATACCTGTTGGCCACATTATCAATGGTTGTTGGATATGTATCCTCTATATTCATAATTCTCCCTCACGGGGAAAATGCTACCCATAACGAGTAAAGCTATTGTGGTTTCTTTGATATAGAATTTGATGCTTCTCCAAGTGAACCTAGTGAGCCCAGTTCAGTCTCAGAACCTGAGGTGACTGATCACCCGGAGAATGATTTCCATGATGACGAAGGATTTGTGGAGGTAACTAGGATAAGTTTAGAATTCTCATCATACCGCAGCACATTCAATCTGCTTAATCTTCGCCGCCATATTGCATACAGAGAGGTAAATTTGCCTCCCATTCAAATTGAGGCGTAGCTTCCAATTTATGTGTCAGAATCAGAACCACCACTTTTCTAAACTTCTTGATGTGGTATCGTCTTCTATCAAACGGCTGGCTCAATATAAGGGCTGATAGGACAGTAGCTGGGGCATACTTTCAGCTCGACATAGCCCTGTTCTAATGAAACACCTTTTCCCTGTCACATGTGTGGTAAATAGCGATGGAAGGTCATTCATTGGCTATACGCAACCGGTCTTATAATTACGATTCAGAGGAATAACTTACAGTCACTATTTTTATCACGAATCTTGTCTAGCCCATGTACACGTGCGTTCACTATCAGTGTTTTCTGATGTAGAATAGTTGTGAAGCGTGAGGTCACAGTAAATAGAGGTACCTGCAGCGATGGTAATCATGGCGTGTTTGTAGGTTGAAGATGGATTCGATGAGTTTGACACTGAAGAGTTTGAGGCTGTAGCTGAAGACGAAGAAGTCGATAAGAAGAAACCCGCTGATGAAGAGTTACAATTTGCCAAGGTCTGTCTGTTCGTCTGTCGTCGTATATAAAAGGCATTGTGCTTGTTGATCTGGCAGGCTCCATTCTGTTGTGTAGGTCCCAGCCAACCTGCGCCGCAACTGGGCCAGCTACTACGTGGAGATCACAGTCATGTTCGGCATGTTTGTCTACTTTATTGCGTTCTTGCTCGGTCGATCCAAGAACAGTACGCTGGCACACGCCTGGTACAAAGCCAATCGCGAAATCCTGGAGAATAACTTCTCCATCGTCGGTCAGTATTACAGCTTCCATCTCCTGTTTTTCACCCTCACCTACCATAACAGTGCCGGGCTCTGTCTCGGCCTCCTTTCACTTATGCCAGAGTAAAGGTGACTGACTGCTCTGTACCTCAGCCTGATATTCTCACAGGTGACGATGGCGCGAGTCCAGAGCCATCTACGGGCGTGCTTATGAAGGAGTCAGAACATTCCTACGTCATGTGGTGCTCTGGTCGGATCGGTGTCGAGGGAATGCTCGTCCAACTGAAGATGGTCAAACGCCAGGATCTGGTCAATTTCCTCCAGCGGATGGTCAAGCCAGCAGTTGATCAGATTGTGAGTTTGCTGAAGTCTTTCTGCCTTATGACTGTCCTTTCTCTCCTCTCGCTTTCTCTCCCTTCACTCCCCTTCCCTCATCTCCCCCTCTCCCTCTCCTTCTGCCTTTCTCTCCCCTAGAAGCCCCCAGAGAAAGACAAGCGAAACCCCACACAAAAAAAACAGAAAAAAAAAGAAAACAAAAAAAACAGAGAAAAAAAAAAAAAGAAAAAAAAAGAAAAAAGAGAGAAAGAAGAGAACCTCCCTCCCTCTCTCCCTCTCTCTCTCCCTCACCTCCCTCCCCCTCTCTCTCACCCTCTACCTCCCCTCTCTCCACTCTACCCCTTCTCCCTTGCACTATCTCTCCTTCTATCTCTCCCCCCCTCTCTCTCTCCCTCCTCCCCCTCGTTCTTTCTTAAAGTTGTCTCTCTGTTACCACAGATCATTGAGATGAAGATGGAAAAGGAGAGCATGGACAACTTCATCTTCTGTTTTGCTCAGAAGAAATCCGCTGCAAGGCTGCACAAGGATATGAGTGATCTGGTTAGATAATGTTACATCACTTCCCTCACACCTTCCTCCTGTCTTATATCAGTGTTTGTATTGATATTGTATGTGCTTTTAGTCTCTATATGTTGAATCTAAAAAGAAAGGGGAGGATTACGGTCTACCCTCCTCTTATCAGGTCATGAGTGAAATACCTGAGGCTACGAAAATTTTTACTACTGATTCAAAGGTACAAACATCTCTGTAATTAGCCTTATAGAATCATGCACTCTGCTTAGAGTCAAGGCCAAGCCTGTCTTTGGTTGCTGTGATTTCAGGTGCAAGCATTTATGCAGAAGTATGATGGTGTGCTTGAGTATGTGCATGTTTCGGATCAGTTCTCCGGTGAGAAGCCGGCCGAGTAAGTATCCAATGATATCGCACCGAGACACGTCCTCTACTCTACCTGACCACTCTCTGACCAGTTTCCTGCTGTCAATCACTTGTCTACCTTCATTTATAGAGATAATGAGAAGAAGATGCCCGAAATTTCCCAATCTCTAGTCTTCTGTTTCAATCGTTAGTATTACCCCTAGTTTTTCTAGTGAAGTGATCGTTACATCCATAGCTAGCAGTAAGCAATGTTTGTTTTTCAGTCGGTAAGAAGGGAGTGACTAGCAGCCGTGACCTTCTGCAAACCGGGGAGTGGACAAAACTGGTGCTACACTGCGCTGACAAATGCCGTCGTTTCAAGCTGTCCAGAGAGGTATGATTGCCCGCTGTCGGCCACAGTAGCGTGAAATTTTTGTCTCACTGGTGCTTCTAATGTGGTACTTCAGGGTAAGATCAAATCGGAGAAGGATAGACAGAGAGTGCAGGAGAGTTATGATAAGCTCGCCCATCAGCAGCGCACTGAGCAGGCGCAGCAGAGGCGGGAGGAGAAACTGAAAGCCGAGACTGAGAAGTACATGAACGAGGAGGACCCAGTCAAGGCCCGCAAACTGGAGGTACTTATCTTACCATCAATATTCCCTACTCCGGCACATCTCATCGCCATCACTGCTTCACCAATGGTTGGTCATACCTATTTACAGCAGCTAAACCGCGTTTCTTTCATTCAGGAAAAAAGGCAGAAGAGGGATCAGGCTAAGAAGATGCAGCGGATGAAGTCTGTGAAGATCAAGTCATCATAAAACTGGATGTGCCATGCTGCCTTTGTACTTCCGAATTGCTGTAGATTTCATGTAGATACAATGTCTATTATCGATGTCTATGTCTATTATTGATGTCTATGTCTATTATCAATGCGAATTCTCTAGTTCTTTGATCATAAATAAATTCGGAATTAAATGAAACTGTACCAAAGTTATAAACCCCTCCCCAATAAACCCCTCCCCCATAAACCTGTCCCCGACACCGATCCCTTATATACCCTACCCCAATAACCTCAACACAGTACCCCAACCCCACACAAACCAAAACAAAAAAACCACAAACAAAAAAAAAAAAAAAACAAAAACAAAAAAAAAAAAACAAAAAAAAAA
>ERZ1740065.2858-NODE-2858-length-10809-cov-12.002790_pt1 | contig 10809 bp, 11 predicted proteins | sample MGYA00581738_ERZ1740065 | MGnify/ENA primary metagenome ERZ1740065 (study PRJEB43018, sample SAMN04849749) | marine metagenome | isolation source: floating plastic debris | place: Pacific Ocean | collected 2008-09-01 | study: EMG produced TPA metagenomics...
CCCCCCCCCCCCCTCCCCCCCTCTCTTTCTCTCTCCTCTCTCTCCCTCCCCCCCCTCCCTCCGCCCCTCCCCCTCCCCCTCCCTCCCTCTCTCCCTCCTCTCTCTCCCTCTAGTTGTTTCTGTACCATCAGATTTATTTGTAGATGGAAACACTAAAAAGGATGACAAGAAGAAGAAACAGAGTAACACAATGCCAAAGCACTTGGCATTTGGTGTTTCAGAGCCGTTTGGTGATTTTGGTATTCCGTTGAGCGAATGCACTCCATCTCATGAGAACGAGTTTGTGCCTCTGGTGGTAGAGATATGCACGAAAGCAATTGAGGAGCGGGGCCTAGACTTTGTCGGTATATATCGCGTTCCAGGCAACAAGGCAGCCGTAGAGACGCTGAAGAGTGAGCTTCAGAAGGTAAGTGTGAATACAAGCACTCCGTGGAACTCTCCGGAACAGCCCTACTCGCTGGAACTAGGCTTTGCTCAGAGTTCGGCTAATGTTCTCTGTCTCGTGTCTATGTCAGGGCGTGATCAACGAAGAAAACGAGAAGTGGAAAGACATGAATGTCATGAGCAGCCTACTGAAAGACTTCCTAAGAAAGTTACCCGACTCTCTTATGACGTCCAATATGTATAAGAGGTTTATCGAGACCAATCGAATCGAGAACTCGAGAGAGCGACTCGTCGCGCTGAGAGATCTCCTACACCAGCTGCCAGATAGCAACTATGAAACACTCAAGTACCTTGCCATCCACCTGCGGAAGGTTGCCGCTCATGGAGAAGCCAATAAGGTACGTTTCTTATAGCTGTAAGTTTCTGCAGATTTCCAGTCTATTTCTGACTAATTAACATTTCCTGTCTGTTTTCTGGCAGATGGAGACCAGGAATCTTGCCATCGTGTTTGGACCAACGGTTGTTCGGTCTGGGGAGGATGTGATGTCACTAGTCACAGACATGTCCGACCAGTGCCGTATCATCGAGAGTATCATTATCTACTGCGACTGGATTTTCTCTGGCGGCGACACTGACCCTCCTGCTCTGAGTGAGGCGGAGATAAAGACATCGGTGGCGCCCATCAGCGAGACGATGAGCAGTATGAGTGCTGACCTAGCAGCCATAGCTGGCAGTAAGTACAGCTCCTCACTGAGAGTACTTAGTACACTTGTCCTTGATTCCATCCGCTGTCTGCTGGAAATTCTTGTCACCATTAATTCCGCTTGTAGAGAAACACAGTAAGAGTCAACTGTTCTCGGCATTCTCGAGTGCGGCCAATAAAAACATGAGCAAAGGCTCATTGGGAGTTACGAGCCCAACATCATCCAACACTCGAACTGGCTCCAAGGAACGTCTGCCATCCTCTAGCGACGATCACGGATTTAAGAACCGAGATATGCAGCTGGAGGTAGGTGTTTAAGACCATCAGTACCGAGTGGCCGCATCAGAATTCGTGTGACGTATCGACATTTCTCTGTGTAGGCGGCGGCCAGAAATCAGAAACTCATGGAGCAGAAAGAGCGAGAGTCGAGGGAGAATGTCTCCTATGTGAAACCGACTCAGAGGCAGCTAGATTTCCCTGACCGGGCGCGTCACGAACTGTACGGCGCTCGTCCCACTTACCATTACCCCCACCAGAGGGCGCGGCATATCGATCATGCACTGCAGAGATGGCACTCTGAGGAGTCAGTCGTGCAGCCGGTACAACCGCTGCCGTCACAGTATCATTTCCAGAGTTACAGTCATATTAGACAGATCTCTACGTCAGACCGATCTGACGTCACGCCGCCGCCTCTTCCTGCAAGGGGCAGCGACAGCAAACCGCCTCTGCCTCCCAAACCTATGCAGCTTTACCATGCTAAGCCTATCCACACAAACTCTGACCTGTGTATGTCGGGTGGCTACTCTTCCAATCAGGATGTCTATGAGAACTATCAGAGCTTGGAGCTGAAGATGCGGCCTGCGCCCATGCCGAATCGAGCTCTTCACGTCATACACAACCCTCTGAACAAGACAGCTAGCCTGCAGCGCAGGGGGTCGCTGGATTCCATGATGGACGCCTATGAGCCTTATCACCACTACTCGTCGACGACGTCCAGCGCTGACTCCCATGACGGAGACGACTTGATGTCAAGCCTAACTGCCACCTTTGATGAAAAACTGAGAACAATGGTCAGCTCCGGCTACCAAGAAAGTGGAGGCAACTCCAACCGACCAAAGAAGATGAGCAGTGACAGCTCTAGCCTGGGTAGCGGTGTGATTAGTGCTACCGGACAGAATAACGCTAGCCATACAGCGTCTGACCGTAGCAGAGACAGCTTACTGAGTATGGTCAGTGACAAGGAGAACATCAGCGCTTCCGATGCAGCCAGGGCAGCTGCTTATAAAGGCTCCGGCGTCAGCTCATCCGTCAGGGAGACCAAAATTGGCATCGCCTCAAGGATAGAGCGGAAAGATATGATGCCTACTACATCTCGCGCTCCGGCAAGTAGTGACTATTCCAGTGTCAAATTCATAGGAGCGGGAGAAACTCAACTCCATCGCGACGACCAAGATCTGGCAGAGCAGGGCGACGTGGAGGACAACGACTTGACTAACAACAACAACCTACCTGAGGATTATCAGGATAATATATCTTATCTACAGCGATACATGAGTGAGGACAAGAAACGCATCCGCAGACGTCATACCGTCGGTGGCGCCAGAGACTTTGAGATTCTCAAGGATGTTATTACCGCCAAAGCAAGAGAAGGATTACTTAATGAAGTCAACTTGAACATGGAACCTCAGCAGCACAACTTGACTGCTTGGCAGCGTTTACAGCCTCGCGGCACTAAAGAGCCCGCGTCATTTAGAGACTGGATAGAGAGGGGACGATTCCGAGCCAGCTCGCCTGAACTAGAAAGTAATATTATGCATTTACAAGATGTTGGCCCCATGTTAGCTCCCTCGGTATTGCAAAGCAACACGTAGCAGTTATATAAAGCTCACAAAATTTAGTGTAATTTCTTTCCAAAAAAACTTGTGCCACAAACACTAGTTTAGATTTATCAAAGATATATTTTCTAAAATTATCATTTTTGTGATATAGTCTTTTTTATGCAAAACGTCTACCAGAGTAGGCTCTAACCACCTCAGTACATGGTTTGTTTTATACGTATGCCAAACAGCAACATTATTGGTTTCAATATAGCAATTTTATTTCACTTTACTGGTTCAGTAGTCAATCCCATTGATCTATTATATCAATCATCTCCTGAGGCAGAGAGAAGTGAGAGAAGCCCGGTTCATCCCAGATGTTTGACGGGAGAATTTTATCCCACCGATCGACCAGATCCTCATCGCTCAGTATCCTCACCTGTACATGCGGCAGTACTGTAAACTTCCCGTAGCTGAAACCATACCGTCTTCGTTAATCTTGGAAGTCAGTGAATATAAAATACTGCAGTACAGTATGACACAAACTACCTCAGTGATTGCTGGTCCTGCAGTAAATAGTAGTTATGAAGTGAATGCTAGTTCCGCAGTGAATACTAGTCGTGCAGTGAATGAATTAATCGAAAAGATTTCCAATATAAATAAACTATCACTGTCATAATGTGTCCAAGCGTAGGGTGGATATTAACACTTCTCTACAATATCCTGCAAACATTGTTCCTGTCTTACCATGCTACCGCCATGCTGTTACTGCTCGAGGGTGGAGTGAATACTTGTCCTGGTTTGACATGATTATGATATTCCATCTGGCACCTAGTAGCCTGATTATCTGCTGTCGAATACAGAGTCGGCGATAAACGATTGGTACTGATATAACTGTAGTGAGTCTCAGACATGTACTGACCTTCACCCTGAGGACTCAGCACTGATGACAGCTGATTTCCAATGCCCTGAGATGGTTCAAATGCCATGCTAGCGTCCATGGCTTCAAATGCCAGCAGCGGTGATGACCAGCTCTCTAGCTGTGTCAGCTCTTTCCTAGGAGGAGACCAGCAGGTGCTCCTGTGGTGGTTGTTGGAGGATGGAGATCCGTGCTCACCTCCTAGGATGTCATCTAGCAGCCTCTGCGCTTGGGAACTAAACACAACAGGTATATGTAAAGGTATTTTTCCTCTGGAAATGAATGAGTAGTGATGACAGGTACAACAGAGTGCACACTGTACCAGTTAGCAACAGGTGGTTGTAGGTGGTTGGAGTTGCTATCGTTATTGCATACATGTACTACTGATAGAAGCTGCTTATGTAGAGAATTATTTCAGTTATTAGAGACAATCGTCTTTGGAAAGATGCGAGAGGCATTCAGAGCCCATCCTCTACAGGCCTAGAATTCACAGCATCATTAGTACTAGTCCTGCTCGATGCCGGGAGTTGTCCTCTCTTGTGCCGGTATTAGTCCAATACTCCCATGCATACTGACAGGAGAGTAGAAAATGCTGGATTCACAGTAGACAGAGAGTTATGCAATGGAATCGTACTGTGGTTGGCTGTAGCAGGGTTGACTGAATGGTACTCTCTCTGTTTCTGGTCTAGCTCTGTCCGGCTGCTGGCTGACTGGACCCGAAGAGCTCTCTCTGAACACCTCATCACCCAGTTCAGGATAACCCACTGTCGACACTAAATGTTCAGATATCTGATTATCACGAGACAGAGCTGCAGAATAATCTGCACACTCAACTCACTTGACTCATTGCCATGCGTTGTAAGCCACTCTTGCTTGTCTCTGAGCGCCTGCTCCAGCCTCTGCTGCACCTTAGACAAGCTCTCACATTTTGTTATCCTGCAATGGTGGTGGTGGCGGTGGTGGTGGTGGTGGTGGTGGGGGACCCGTAGGTTCACAAACAAGTGTATTAGTTGAATTTACTGTGTATTTAGTAGGAGTTGTTTTCTCTTTATAGCCGCATCTTCAATCTGGGGAAAACATTGGCTGCTGTTGAGCTCATCTTTAGTAATTTTGAACACACGGTTGAGCCTTTGGAGAGCATCGCCAATCGCAGAGACTTCATCTGGAAATGATTTCAACACTTATGTCTACTGAGACATTGTATTGTTACGGAATCTTAGCTGAAGTTGAATGGATGGAGGAAGGAAACATAACCACACCCGCCATCTGATCAATGCTTGCTGATGTCGAAACTCCCAGATCGAATTCAACTTGCTCTTGTCTCTGTTGCAAATGGTACATGATACTCATAGCTCGGCTGTGTTTCTGCAATTTTATTTTAACTGAACACAACTGTTGTTCAGTTTAATCTTACAAACCACATCACGACGAGTGCGTGCACACATACAGCTGCACTCAAAATTTACCAACCATTTCATCTAGCGAGCCGTCATTGTTTTGTAGACATGCTGTAGTTTCACGACTGACTTTTACACTCGTCTCACCAAGCTGAGGACTACGTCCCTTTCTATTGCTTTTCCTTTTACCTGCCATAGTGCCAGACAGTCACAAAACTGACACCTTCAGCTATAAATATGAAGCGTTTGCATCAGCTTCCAGGAAGCGCGTACTAAAACCAGTGGCCTAGGACTTTCCTTCGGCTGCTGTACATCTTACGCACTTAACATGGGTTATGACATCAGAACCGCATGCCGCACCATGTGGTCCTGGATTATCTCTTGGAGGATGGTTAATCAAAACTCCATATATAGAGCTAATTCATTCGCCTTTTATTATTCTACATGCTTGGAATATATTTAAAGTAGTTTTTGTCAGCGAAATATTAGAGAAAGACTGTTCATGGGCTACTCGCTTTCACTAAAACGGACGATCGATCGTAACGATAGAAATCCGTAATAGTAATCCGTTGAACTGCGAATTACAGCGAGTGCATCATATCTTTTTCGAAAGAATAACGATCGAATCTCGGAGGAGGGAACCAGCACAGCTCTCATTCCCTCGAAGACCCTCTTTGCTTCCCTGATCGAATGAAGACAAGTCCTTAGCGGATGTATCACACGCAAACATCTTTCCCTTGTTCGATATATGACATGATCAAAGTAACGTGGACACCTTAACTTATCGTCATATCAGCTATCAGGTGTGATAAGCAAGCTGTAGAGGTAAGTAGCACCGATGCTCTGATGGTATGTACATCCATTGAAATGAGTTAGACCAGCCATCATTTATTGCGTTGTTAGTTTGTATAATAATAACAACAACAACAACAACAACAACACTATTTGCTATCACTCCCTAGCTATATGTATAGAAAAGTGTGCATTTCCCATCAGCAGTATATAACCATTGACTGTGTACGTATATGCTGCTGATTCTTGGGTCTTAAAGTTAATATCTATGTCCAAGCAATATTCCTGTTTCAAGGCATTATTTTTCAGGTGCTTCATGCTTTCCTTCTATTACCATATCTCACATCATGTCATACCACATATATGTTGGTAGTGTTACTGTACTGTAGATGCCATCAATTTTGTGCTCATTTTTCAGTACGTTTCCGTAGCTCATGGTACCTGGTAAAGTTTTGACAGATACTGGTGGTTGTGGGGGGAGGGGGAAATTGTGGCACTTTACCGCGCCTCACAACTGTGATACCTTGCAGGCTGTTACTGTTGTTACTATTGTATACTGAAGTTTCCCGTTAGCAGTAATTTAAATCCAGTAGATTCCGCCAGGTACTGTATCATCATGTTGTCGTAATAATCTCCGCTATAAGTACTATATATACAGAGACTTGAGACACTGAGAGTTGCTATGTTCTGATGGTTTTCGCATTGCAGCGTGATCAAGTTTAACGGTGAAGCAGTGTGACTACCATGGATTGATGACCCATCGCTAGTGCTCTCAGGTACTTTCCCATCATTGCAGCTAGTCGTTCCGCAGCTGTCAGGTTGATAGTGAGCTGTCTGTTTTATATTTGTTACTCCTTGTTAAGATACTTTGTTACTAATTAGGTGCTCCACTGTATCAGGTTTCCTGCTGTTTTAGTTAAATTGACATAAGTTTATGTTGTACAGCCATCGAGGACGAAGTCAATTGGTGATATCGGCCCTCCCGACGATGCTGGGCCGTCTACTCAGACGTATGGACAAGCTTCATCTCATTCTCATACTGATGTGTGCCACACTCCTTACTTTCCTCGTCAATTACGGAGTGAAAGTGAACAGATCCCAGGGTCATAGCTCACTACCCATCAGATGGTCCTCTAACGCCTCGAAACCACTAGTACAGTATGACAGCTCAGTTCCACTTCTCTGGGTGAGTCCCAGCCCGCCGTGACCTTGACCTACTGAAATATTGCACATCTTTGGTATTCTGAGACAAAGTTAGAAATGATTCCTTCCCTTGTTCTAGTCACTGGTCACAGTTTGGTTTATTGTCTGACGTCACGTATAATCCTAGACCATATATCACAGACCTGTGGAGGTAGCGCCACTTTAAATCTAGATTAACGAATTTAATACCTTCACCTTTTACTTTTACCATTAATCGTATGCTCCGGAGAAGTGTCCACGATAGAGAAAGAGTACACACGCCACAATGAAAGCAACTTACTGAAAAACAGAATCAACTAGCAGCGTATTTTGGATTTCCATATTTTCTCTTTGTGTTCAGATTGGCGGGGTTCCTAGAAGCGGTACCACTCTGATGAGGGCTATGGTGGACGCCCACCCTTTCATTAGATGTGGCGAGGAGACACGGGTTATTCCGCGTATCCTCGGTATGCACACTAAGACGTACGCCGAGAAGACTGAGATGACGAGACTACAGGAGGCGCATATAGACAGGCGTCTGCTGAATTCTGCCATGGCGAGCTACATTCTCACTATCATCTGTGAGTGGCAAATAAACATGACCGCGTTTAGGCCCTGACCCGATGGCATCATAATGTTGTGTTCCCGTATTTAGCGGGACACGGAGAGGCGGCACCCTTACTCTGTAACAAAGATCCGTTCGCCATCAGATCCATGCCCATCATCCTATCCATGTTCCCCAACTCTAAGTTTATTCTGATGATACGAGACGGGCGGTCCGTCGCTCACTCCATCATAACCAGACACATCACGATCAAAGGCTTCGACATAAATAACTACGATGGTTCTCTGAAGAACTGGAATCAAGCGATCACTACAATGATACAAGTCTGCAGAAGTGCCGGTACGTTCCGCTGCCTATTCGTCCACTCACTGCAGTCCACTCACTGCAGTCAGTCGTTACTCTGTCCTCTACTCACTGGTTCCAGGGCCGGATAAGTGTCTGCCTGTATACTACGAGCGCCTCGTTATTGACACTAAGAAGCAGATGGAGAGGATTCTCGAGTTTGTGGGCGTTCCGTGGGACGACTATGTTTTACACCACGAGGATTTGGTAAAGAAAGGAGGAATAGCGCTGTCCAAGTTTGTACACCGACTCTATGTCACGACATAACGATATCAGACGCGCGTATGATCAGGCGTTTCTGTTTCAGCCGTGAACCATCGACGAATCAGGTGAACAAGGCCGTCTACAAGGAGGCACTCACAAAATGGCACCAAGCCATACCCGAGTACATACTTCGGCAGGTCCACATAATCGCACCCATGCTTCATAAACTAGGATATAATGTCGATAAGTCTCCACCTGACTACTCAACTGACCTTGACCCTGTTGCAGAGCGAACTTTAAATATTTTTTAAGCCAAACGCTCTTATTGCCGTATCTTACCCTCTCATATTCACCTCTATCTCGCAGCTTTTATTGTTGCTTAGCAACACCACCATTGATCTGATTGTTTTATAGCCGGGAGTATTCCTTTATCTCACGCTGTGATAGTAAGGCTCCGAGTCTCAGATCGGATTTAATAGTACAATACCGGATCTAAGTCTTTTTTATGCAAGTACAATATTTTAGTCTCATAGTCTGCACAGCTTTTGCTATCATGCCAGTAACACGTCTGCCATGAGCAGGAACAAATCTGCCGTCAACAGGAACACGTCTGCCGTCAGCAGGAACACATCTGCCATCAACAGGAACACGTCTGCCGTCAGCAGTACTGTAGAGCCGGACTTGATAGTGTTTATTAGCATTTCCTTCCAAATCATCAAGAAACTAAAATGATAGCGATCCCACAAAAGGGAAGACAATTCCCACATAAGTTATAATCATCATAGTTTTCTATTGCACAATCCAATGATGGTGACGATTTTCTATCGCTATTTTCGCTATCAAATCCGGTTCTACAGTAATACGTCTGCCGCGAGCAGTAATACGTCTTCAGGTTAGGAATGACTAGTCAGGGCGTATATTCATATGTTGAGCAGTCGAGAGTTCAACTGCTTCAGAGTTAGACAATTTGAAGCTTTAAATCAAAAGATGTACGAAAAAGCATCTCTTCACTCCTACCACGTACCAATAAAAATGAATGGTGATGCTAAACAAATCAGAACAAAAGCTACCAAATCCCAGTGCGGAAGAGGAGTTTGCGCAAGTTTTAAAGGCTTTTTAACTTTAATCCCTGAAAGTTAAACTGCTCAAACTCTTATAATATACGCCCCTGTGACTAGTTCATATATTATTGTCATGTATCACGTCTGCCTTGAGCAGTAATACGTCTGCCGCGAGCAGTAATTCGTCTTCAGGTTAGGAATGACTAGTCCATGTATTATTGTCACATATCAGTTCCATACGTACACAAGACATAAATAAATGACTTGAAAATAAGATTATTTCTCTACTGAATGTATAGTTGACTAATGTTTGAGACATCTCTTAAATAAAGCATTCTCATCACACCGAAATATAAATCTTCTTGTAATACATGTACGCAGCGATGATGACCCAGAAGCTTGTACTCCACAAGTTCATAAACAGCTGGTCCATGTGTGTCTGTGAGACGGCGAATGACACGGGAATCATGTTCTCCAGGATCTCTGATCCAACGTACACAAAGATGGAGTTCATCCCTAAAATCAGCCAATCAGCAGTTAGCCATTTCTTCTTGTAAACAGCTCCAACATCTGAAAATCAGCTATTCTAACTCTGCTAATGTAGCCTGGGAAAACTCAAGTTGAAAGTTTTCTCGGTTCGCAATGAGCTATATAGACAATAGCCACAGCCAGCCGCAGCAGCCAGCCGCAGCAGCCAGCCGCAGCAGCCAGCCGCAGCAGCCAGCCGCAGCTCCTATTGCGTAGCTTTTTGCTACATAATTATGTAGCAAAGAACTGCAAAGCAAGAATAGTGAAGCTATATTCTAGCTTCACTCTGTTCACTGATGAAACTTAAGAAACTAATTAAATCTGATTGGCTGATGCAATAGCCTGAGCTTCCTATTGGCTAAGCACTGCCAGTTTCCAGTTTGCTTTGTCATACTATTGCCATAGCGACAGCTATATGACCTATATTCCTTAGACAAGTCTCTGATGGAGGTGTCCTAATTTGCCTTTATTTGCTGGCAGGTAGGTTTGTTCTGATGTTCTTAATAAACCAACTATCATAAACCGTAATGTGTAGACCACAGCCTAGCTTGATGATTTCATACTGGCCTGTACTACCATGAAAGCTGGCTTTTCTAATTGGTCAGAAAAGCCAGATAAAACCAAATTCCAGCTGACCAGGTCTGAGATGCCTGCGCCTGACTGTTCATATCTCTGACAGCCTCCAATCAGCTAGGACCTAGAGGTACAGGAATTACCCACAGTGCTAATAACTAGTGCTGCATTTCTTCAAAATAATTAATCTTGACTAATCTTCTGATTAATATTTTTAATCTTAAGCTAATATTATTTTAATCTTGCCACTACAAACTAGTTACCGAGCTATAGAATTCACAGCAGTGTCATTGCTACCAGCTGCAGCAGCTGACATTGACATCCCTGTAACGTCTTCAGTGG
>ERZ1740065.2859-NODE-2859-length-10805-cov-12.309395_pt1 | contig 10805 bp, 8 predicted proteins | sample MGYA00581738_ERZ1740065 | MGnify/ENA primary metagenome ERZ1740065 (study PRJEB43018, sample SAMN04849749) | marine metagenome | isolation source: floating plastic debris | place: Pacific Ocean | collected 2008-09-01 | study: EMG produced TPA metagenomics...
TTACCAAGTAACAGCCCTGTTACCTAGCAACAGCCCCGTTACCAAGTAACAGCCCCGTTACCAAGCAACAGCTTAGATGTGTATGGATAGCCTTGGTTACGTACATGAGTTGTTAGCTATGGTTCCTGCAAGTGAAGCGCTTGATGTCGGGTATGGTGGCCCTTGCAGTCCGGTTGTTTGAAGATCCAAGCCTATTAATTGATAATAATTAAATTCAGTTTCATAACGAGTGCTGCATCCCTTCAAAAAATTAATCTTGAAATAATCTTACTTTAATCTTGAGGAATATGAGAGTGAAAGACTCTACTTATGATAGATAATAAAACAAACGGAAGCATGAAAATAAGCACTAACAAGCAGGTAGTGATGATAGAATAGGGTCACATGATAAACAGGCTGCCTCAGTACCCAGTAAAGTGAACCTGCCACTACTGACTAGTCTCTGAGCTATGGAATTCACTGCCATACCATTGCTAGGAACTGCACTGAGAGTGGCTTTGTTTAGATAAACATGCAATAATACCTGTGCACATGTCTTTGTGGCGTAATATTCTTGAGCTACCAGTGAATTTTACCCTCAAAATGACCACACAATTAATCTAGTGGCATAAAATTAATCTTAGTTAATCTTAAAATAACTCAATTAAAATGCAGCACTAACCATAACCAATTCATGACAATAATCACCGACTAACGGCATAGGAGAGAAACTGATATTTCCCTGCAAGTAAATAGAGTAGAAATGGAAAACATGGAAAACTCACAGGTGACATCGGTTGTCATAGCCTCGCCCATAGCTCCGCCCACGGCTCCGCCCATAGCTCCGCCCATAGCTCCGCCCACATCTTCCGCCACACCATTACCATTGGATTTCCTACTCTGAGGTACGATACAGATGTTCACAATGACATGTAGGAGGGGCAGTTGGCAGGAGAAGATGATAACGAAGACAAGTAAATACATAGCCATGATTATCAATGATTGCCATTATTTTCCTAATGAGGCTCTATAATATAGAGCGTACAAACACACAAACTTTATGAAATACATTACGATACGATAGAGGAGGCCTAATCTCAAGAAATCTTAGGTGGCGAGGTTCTCGCTGCATTGTTTTCTTGTTGCACCAGAATCTGAAACTGAGGAATTTGGATGGATAGTAACAATTTGCGTTAACTCGCTCTCGTGTAGATTGAAATCCATAAAAAGTGTAATATTACTCTATATTGTGACCCGAAATAAGACGACTCTGAATGATGACAAAGGTAGCGGTTAGAATGATGGCACCATCGGTTGAACAAGAGGAGATAAATACTAATAATGATATTATAGCATTTATAACGAGCTCCTCAGTAGTGCTATCAAAAAACTGCTGTAGCAATTCGGATTTAGTCAACTCTCTTCCGGTCGTTACCGTAACCTGAGGTCGAGAATTAATAGTAGAGCAAACTGGTTTAGATCCGTTGCCATTCAAAATCTTAATCGCATTCTCTTTTAACAATTTGGCTGGGGAGTGCCCACTAATCATGTGTTATTTTTCTATTTATGAGCTCACGTTCTTAGCAGAACTAGTCAAAGACAATCTTATTTATCGTGAAACTGATACAATAAAGGTACATTACATATTACATGAATTCACAAGTCTCTTGTTTTACAATACTGTGAACCTAAATATTTTAGTGGACAAAATATTATAGCGTTTTTTCACTCAAATCAGCAGTATTTTTAATAATGACCGCCTCGGGATTTCTTTCGAGCTTGTATATAGCATAAGGAGCTTTAAAAGATGTAGCATTCAACTTCAAAAGCCTTTCCTTCGAGTCGCTATTATAGCTATTATTGTGAGGCGGCTAAAATTTTTATGCTTACAGAAATTAGGAGCATAACTCCACATGGCCTCTATCCTTCACTCACCGAACTGAGGAGGTCAGAGCTGGCCAGCTGCTCCACAACACGAGCCACAAAGTCCAGTTTACACTTTCGGAGTTGTGCTATCTTGGGCTCGCTGAGTATCTTGAGCCAGAATGCGGTGAGACCGACGGCGTCGTGTCCTGACCAGTCTACCTCCGACAGCAGAGCCATCTCATCTGTCAGTTTGTACGTCAGCAGCCCCTTCACTGCCTCGTTATCCAAGTTACTCAGATCGGGGAAGAGGTACTTGTACTCAGGGGGAGACAACTGATCACTGTGGAACAACTCCTGCCAGTAGGACTGGGCGGCTGCAGTAAATGGGAGGAAAGAGTGATAGCATTGACATCACTCATCATTATCAGGTGATGTCACACCTCCTGTCAATGTCATCGACTGCCGTCACACTAATGTCACACTGTCAACAACTGATGTCTACCATACAAGGAAGACATCACATCTAACAGCAGCAGCGCTTTGATTGCAGCATTCGATTGGGATACAAAGTCTCACAGATCTTACACCGGCTGAATGTGGATCATAACTTTAGTTCCTATGGTACGACCTCGTGGTTGTGTATCCCTCTCCGTACTACTCAGTGTGGAGCATGACGTGTGTTACAGCACTCCCACCGGCTGATGGAGAGAAATATGATCAGTTTTTAAGCCGTGGATAAAGTCAGAAAATGCATGAACTGAGCGAGAGAAACCTCTCAGAGTAAATGATACTGTTGACAGCTGGGTGTGTCGAACCAAACAATGTCGAACTGGCCAAACAGAAACCGAGACATCAGGTAGGAAAACAGAGCAGTCCCAGATGGACACGGAGCACAGGTGGCCAATGAGAGAGCAGCGATGCTACAGTGACCTATATAGCTGGCTAGAGGAAAACCATCCAGCTAAACTACTATCAAGAGAATAATAGAGAGCATAGTGAATGAAAGAATGAAGATTGTCTACATTCTCATTGTTCTCATTGTTTCTGTAGCATTCATTCATTCATTCATTCGAAGTTGTACATAGAGAGAAAGCCGCCCAAGAAAACATACTATATCACGCTATCATTGATTTATAGACAAGAGAATGGCACAGTGAATCGTCCACATCATCAACAGAGCAGCTGCAATAATAATAATAATCAACTCGCAGGCGTCGGACGCCAAGTGGTTAGCAATAATAATAAAGCTATCAGCTTAGCTGACTAATAACAATGATGGTAATGAGATAGACCAGTGAGCGCAGGGCAGGCAGCCGCTAGTACTAGTGGGTGCAGTGCCTTATCGGTCTATCACGTTCCATTACTGCAACTGGTGGAGAGAGGGTCTGTTGGAATCTGTCTGAAGCCTGCTCTCCCAGGGACATGAACCAGTAGAAATGTATAGGCCACATATACCACTAATCACAAAACACAGCTCAAAGTTTAGCAGCACTGTGGGATCAGTTTCAGCTACCTGAAGAAGAATCACCACCGTACAAGTAGTAATTCAATTGTTTGCCCTCGACTGTGGGGAAAAAAGTGCATGTAAACCTATCGGACTTTGATACCAGTTGGCGCTTGACACCTGATAGCACAACACAAATCATGAAATTGCAAGAGCTTGATGCTTTTTGCAAGTGAGCATTTAGACTAATAGCACGCGATGATCATGGCTTACCACCGATGGATGGTTTCCGCTCTTCATCCTGCAACTTTGGGGGTTTGTAAAGGCTGCCTTTGAGCATCATCTAATAGTCTGATGGAGTAGCGCTATCATAGAATGTCATGTACGATGGGCTGCGAAAAAGAAGAAACTATAATTCTCTGATGAATAGACAGAACAGTGACAACATACAGAAGAGAGTCGTTGAACATTTCAATACTTTGATACATATCATATACTATACCTGTAATTTATGAATGAGTAGGTTACTTTGAAGTATCACACCATATAGGTACGTTAAGAGACAAAGTCTTGAAGAAAGCGCGTCAGGTAGCACAACTGATATCGTCTGGAGGACGTATAATAGTGACAAAGTAGGCAGGTCCTAGTAGCGATGAAAATAGCCCGAGACAATAATTGACAGGTAATTCTAACATCGAACAACAAGGACTGTCAACAACAATTATGAACTGCTGCTGATAGATCGGTCAAGGACGGCAAGAAAATTTGCACGGGAAGACAACTCGCAACTGAACATCCTGCCGCAATGTACACTCAAACTGAACATCTCTGCTATACATATGTATGAGTATATAAGGCAGTCAGGTCCCATAAAGCGAAATAAATCTACTTCGGACACACAGGCTAGCTGGAAACAATTGAAGCTTGAAAAGAGCTCAATAACACAATCTTCTTGAGCATACCTGTCAGTATCTCTTGCCAACAAAATTTGAAACACCAAACCAGGAGGCGATTTCATCCACAATTTATTTCCCTGCAACATAGTCTGGCATATGTGTTACAATCATTAATCTAGGCACCAGAGTGCAAAAACATAGAATTCAGTCATACGGTGACAAGAAAGAAACAACAGAATAACAAAGAAGAAACGGAAAAAAAACAACATATGAATAAAGAGATACGACGCAGTGCCACGGCCAGAGTTGAAGTCAGTTCCCATGGGACGCAAAGAACTGAAATAGAGAGATAGAGAGAGATTTAATGACATGCCACTCTCCAGGATTCTATGATTGCAGGTATACCTGAGAGAGCTGCGAGTCTACACAACTGTAGTCTTCCAGCTTCCTAACGGAGCCACGGAGCCAGCCTGGTAGCTTACTCACCACTCCGTCTCTCTGATACCTGCGGTCAACCAGCAGTATGCAGGCGTAGTCTCCTCTGTGACGTATAGCTCTACCTACACCGGGACAGAGATAAAGGTCAAGTTTAAGGGACAACTGTGAAATGTCAAGGTCATAGAGCCATTAATTCTTGGGCAAAGCACTGGTGAAACATCTCACCTATTGACTGGTTAACGGCTTTCATACACAGATTCTCATAATGCAACTGACCAGCCGTCACTCCCCCTGGCAGCGGTTTCTAACAAGGAGAAGGCAACTCCAAAAGCGTGTCCAGAGACATTTGGTTGAAGATAATGATATCAATTCACCAGCTTAGTGTTGAGATATGACATCTTCTCCTTGAGTTCGGCTGATTGTGAGTTTGGGTACGGGAGTCCAATCATGATGACACAGCGGCCGAGCTCGTCCGAGAAATTAATTCCCTCACTCATCTTACCTCCCACCACCGAGAACAGTATGGCGCCATTGGAGGTCTGGAAGCGCATACAGCGACAAAGTTAACTGTGCTACGCATACTACATCACAACGTAATAAATCACACAGCAATACAATACAAAAATACAATACAACAATAAAATACAATAATCCAATACAATAATACAATATATCAATAAAACACAATACAATGCAGTGACACAGGTATATGTACTGCACATACTACATCACCATGCAATACATACAACACAGCAATACAATACAACACAATACTAAAATACAATGCAATACAACAAAATAATACAATACAATACAACAGCGCAATATAATTATATAATTAAACTACAATACAGCACAATAATATAATATACCAATGAAATGCATTAATATAATATGTTACTAAAATACAATTCAATGTTATGATGCAATATTACAAAGTGATACGACGTAATACAATAGAATAATATACTTCTAATACCTTGATGGATTGGCTGAAGGAGTTTAGGATTTCCTCCACCATACTAGCCTTCTTTGGTTCCCGAAATATCTGAAGAAAGTAAAAATAAGAATACAAAGAATCAACATCAACACTATTCTTTTTATCAGGGGGTGAATGTAACAGATCAAAGCACAATCTAATACTGGATATTCATATTGTTGTTGTTTATAACTGTTACTGAGGATTTTTTTCAGAAGTTTTGTTACCATTGCTATCATTATTCGTTGCTGTCATCATTTTTTATCAAGAATGTAGACATTCTAAACGCAGTTAGAATCGCATCGACTATCACCGATAGCAATACTGAATCCAGGCAAGTATTGTAGCACAATGGTGATATGGCCATGATATGTTTACAGATATATTTAACTATTATTAGTCACTGTACACTCATCAGCAGACGAGACACAGAAAGCCATTACACCGTAGGGTATACTATACTAGTAAGCAGTACTAAGAGTTGTGCGCTCTTGTATAGCTCTTTAGTATTGGAACCAAGATGGCGTGTGGCTCAATAAAATTCACCAACTAAAATGTAACGCAGACTCCGCCTATATAGGCGGTACTTAGCCGATAAAGAAGTTTAATTTCAGTTGAGGAATTTCGTAACCGGTTAAATAACGACGATGGCCAGACGATATAAAGAATTCCTCAAGATTTGTAAAGATTGGCCCGTTGACAATAGCAGAAAGGGTCGTGATTTAGGTGAATTGATACACAGAAGAGTTGCAGAGTCTTTCAAAGCTGATGCTTCTTCGGTAGCATTTAATGACAAGGTATTTTTGTAACCAGTAGCATTGAGAGAATCGAAGGTTTGTGGCTCTGCTTTGCGATCTTGTACTGATCTTCTATTCGGCTATCTTTCGTAGCTCTGCGACAAGCGTTATGCCGATTTAGCATCTCTCACTGCAAACTCTTGCCGGCTCAACAGGCCATCGAGTTACAAGAAGAGCGTTAGTGGACTCAAGCTCGAAGATTGCAAGTACTTGCTGTCCAATGAAGCTCAGGATGAGATGAAAGACATAGCTAACTGAAACAGAATTCAGACATGCTGGTGGTGAAAGCTGGACTAGATATTACGTTTGTTGAGCAGGTAGACCAGCTGGAGGATGAGAATCATTTTCGGCTTCATTTACTGCTTGTCAACTACTTGCTGGAGGCAGGCCTACCAGGCGTGTTTCTGAGAATAAGGCTTTTATTATTGGAATGAAAGTATATTTTTGGAGAAGAATAATGGACCTTGTTGTGATGGGAGAGATGAATTCGGGCGCTGCAAGCTGGAGGAGTATAGTTATGGTAGAGACAAGAGAGGAGTTGATACTACAAGCGGGAGGGTGTGAATGGTAGCACAGTGACAGAGTCAGTCTCCACTACATTCGGTGTGATGGATCTGAGCCATAATTGGATTGTGAGTGGAAGCTAACTCAGGTCCGAATCTGGGTATCACACAGCATTCAAACTCAAATCCAGACACTTTAGAATCGAATGAAAACCAAACTTTATTCATAGGTTATGAGATGGAGTAAAGTATGCCAGTGATATACGCAGGCCTAGTCAGATGGTAGTATATGAGCTGAGCATTATGGGTAATATACTTTCTACTACTACAGCTGTGGGTGTAGTGAGTGTAGTGGGTGTAGTGAGTGTATGTAAACGGTACGTATATGATGTTATTGTTACATAGAGATACAGATGCACACGTGGAGGAGGTGGCAGATTTATCCTATGGCTGAATAGTCATCAGTTTGTACTCAAACTACTCGCCGACACGGTCAGCGGCGGATCTAAAACTTTAGGGAATGAGTCTCCAAGCCAAAGGCTGGAGATTCAGGTTTTGTAAACTTTGAGAAGCCACAGATCAGCTCACCAAACCAGTAATAAAGCAGTGATAACAGTTTGTTCCTGAATTTTGGCAGGCCAAGTATGGGACCTGCGAGGAAATACTCTGTGTTACCTGATACCCGAGTGTTACCTGTTTGTGTTTGTTAATCTGTTCGTAGACTTGGGTCTTCTTCAGGTGGTCCACCACCACCGACTCATACTGGTACGAAGGCAGGAAACAAACCACGCCCCCTGGCACAGCCTGCGACACTCTGAGCAGCATGGAACCCAGCGAGTTCAGCTGTAAGTGAAATTCTCATGTTAGTGAGTTGGGAGTAGGGGTGGGGTGACTGACGGCCTGTAATAAACCCACCGTAGATGGAGTGGACCGTGACTGGAACGTGAAGTCAAGTAGTCTACCTTCGGGGCCGCGAGAGACGACAATCGGCAGCACATTCTCCTTCGGTATCACATGACCTGTACGTCACAATCTTACAGTACGACACATCAGATAGTCACTCAGCTGTACTGACGGCACCGACCACCCACTCTAATGCGACAGATTAGGAGTTGTCCTCTATTGCATATATGTCACGGAGCAGCCAATGGCGTTGCTGTGGAGGTCAGAGCTCTCCATGATAATTTGTAAGATAGGAGATTGTAGTAGATAACAGTGATGGGTATTACCTAACAACTCATGAGGCTTGAGCCGTCACTACACTTGGTGTTAAGTAAACAAAAGGATATTCCTCACCAGGGGGTGCTAACATTTAATCTAGGATGAATCCAGCTCACGCAACTGCCAGTTCAATTAAAAATACCAATTATTTTACCAGCTTATCTTGATTGAGTTGGATTCTGACTAGTAATGAACATATATTTTGTAATTCTTTAGAAAAACACTTGGAGTTTTTTCATGATTACTAAACTTACTTGCGTTAGGCTAAGTACAGTTAGAAGGAGAGGGGAGGCGTTGATGCTGCCCCCACCGGTGAATAATTTGTTATCAGTGGTTCACACATGAAATTCAGCCGTTTGTAGACTGAATCCATAAGTATGTACAAGGTCAAGGTCTGACATTGATGTAATGATGGCTACTGTGAGTCTGCAGCCATGGTTACCTAGCCCAACAGCAGAGCTCTGACTGATTGGTGACATGCTACAAAGGCTTAGAATGTGAACTTGTATGTGAGGAATGAAAGCACTCACAGTACGTGAATAGTTAAAAATAGGTACTGTAAGAACATTAGTGAGGGAAAATATTGAGCAAATACAGTAATTTGAAGAAGATCACAAATGATAAATCCAGCGTCTGTTGGAGTTGTCATCTCATTATGAATAGAACTATATGATGACCATAGGCATATTAGTGACTTTATAGATCCCGACTGTTTAAGTGGGGAGGTACTTCTACTACATTTTCAAAAGATACTCCATTACCAAACGCTAATATTTCTTGTCACTATCATGCTTATTTTTGGCAAGATTCCCACATTTTCCCAGCTAATATCTCCACTTTTACTCGATGGCGTCTCAAAACTAGACACCCACACAGTCACACGTCACAGTCACACGTCACAGTCACACGATGATAGACCTACTCATCATCAGATTGTCTGAATGGGATTCCCAATCTTACCGCAGCTAAACTCTACGATCCGGGACGGAGACATGCCGTCAGCCAATAGCAGCTGTTCTTTGAATTCAGTGATGGGCTGCATGGTACCGCCCGCAATGACCACAGACCGAGCCTCACACAACACTCGAGAGAAGTAGATGGCCGGATTCAGCAGCATGTAACGTATAGACGAAGCGTCACTCTGACCTACAGTGACACAGAACAGTATCATTGAATGGAGGCTACCGGTGGCGCCCCCTAGGCTGGAGAGTGAGTATGGAGTTGGATGGTGCCGAACATAGAGAGTAGCTTAGAATAGGCTGCCCTCACGTGGACCTCAGGTGGGCCCTAGGTACTCCTCAGGTCAACCTCAGGCTAATCTCCGGCTACCCTCAGGTCAACCTCAGGCTAACCTCGGGCTGATGAACGTCAGCTGATACAATGGCTCTCCAAACTAATATGGACAAAAATTCAATTTCTAGAAAACAGTTGACAAAACGTGGTTGAGTAGAAACATAGTGTGAAGGTACCACTCTACATGATAGAGCGCCCCCTGGGTGAGAGCTGGCTCTGCACTAGTGCCCCCTGGGTGATAGTAAGACTTACTAGAAGTGTTGATGATCACGCGACCGTCTATGTCACTGTTGGTGAGCGCCTGTAACAGACTCTCTATCAGATAGAGAGGAGAACTGGTCCTAGTCGGTCCCTCATAGTCAGACTGTAGAGTTGTCTTCTCTTCTGTAATCAATCAGCAGTGAGTTCATCGATACAAAGAGGGGGGAGTGATTCAGCTACAAATCAGAGTCTGACGTGGAAATATGAATTTATGATTTGGTGTGTAAGTCAGGCAGGCGTAAGTTCTCACGTACTCAGACTATTTCAACAGTGGATTTAATTAATACAAACTAGGCTGCATCAAACCGGCTCTCACGCAGCCGTCTCCTAGCAACTGCGGCAACATTGAGAGAGAGGACAGCTGATCATGTAAAACAAGGCAACTCGTTGCACAACCCAGACTGAATATGAAATTTAGCCTACACATATTGCAGGCCTACTAAACTATTTATAGATCAATGGCTGACGAGGAATAATTTTACTTCCTCCCTATTAATGTCCTGCACTCAAAATTGTGGAGAGGGTCACTGACAGTCACGAGGAAGGGATACTGAATGAGTCATATATCAGTGACTCATTCATACCTCTCTCTAATAGTAACCTCATGTCTTTGGCACTGAATCACTCGAGCATGGAATCCTTTAGCCTTAGCTCCCAACCTGTATGGAGTGCCCACGCGCCTACCCACTGAGTTAAGTGAAGGAATTTGTGCTGATTAATAACTCAGAACCATCAATCAAGCGAATCAACTCAAACGGAGAGAATCCACAAAAACAGTGGATGCCGGCAGTACGGACACGCCTGAGGAGAGATTGAGGTGCTAAGGCTAGGTGTAATATCAGTGAGGTATGTGTCATGACTGGTCGTAGTGCCTGGGTGTCCATGCTAGTGATAACACAGATACAGTGACCTCCGGATCCTTCAGCTACTTACTGCATTACTGCGTTACTGAACATTACTACTGAACACCTTTTACAACCGAGAGCTGAAATACAGCAGAGGACCAGAGGAAACTAGACATAGGGCAGCGTCTATCTGGTAAGCACTCACACTGGTAAATAATCTAATGAAGAGGGAGAGAGCGGGACGGGGAGAGAGCGGGACGGGGAGAGAGCGGGACGGGGAGAG
>ERZ1740065.2860-NODE-2860-length-10805-cov-11.524000_pt1 | contig 10805 bp, 5 predicted proteins | sample MGYA00581738_ERZ1740065 | MGnify/ENA primary metagenome ERZ1740065 (study PRJEB43018, sample SAMN04849749) | marine metagenome | isolation source: floating plastic debris | place: Pacific Ocean | collected 2008-09-01 | study: EMG produced TPA metagenomics...
TATTTTTAGATTACTGAAATCTACGATATTTTCCCATTTGGGTTGGCAACACTGCGTCACACTATATTTGACTTCAAGCGGCTTGTTACTGTAACCTCATCCCATTCATGAAGGACTGTGCCTGTTCACATGTTTAGGCCTATACTATCCTTGTCACCATTAAACTTGTTCAGTTCCTCATCTTAGTCATACAAAGTCTACAGCTCAAAATCGTTCTAACAATAGAATATACCGAGCAGACCCGATGAGGACTATGTAACATGTAACATACAATATGTAAACATGGAATAGTGATTTGGAGAGTTTGTAAGATGATTTGATTTGCATCTGGGTTGCACAGTGAATAGGCGAAAAAAAATCACTACTTCGAGAGGAGAATGCTGCAAAATCTAACCTGAGAAGAGAGGAGAGTTCTTTAGTAGTCAACGCCATTTTGCTCGTCTGTTGTTCTTCACAATCCAGTCATCCGACTTGCTTCTCTGTCGATTGTGAGACACAGCCTGAATTTTTTTACTCTATAGACGAGAGAACCATTCACAAAGAGGTACGATAGGTAAAGATGTATCCAATCCCAATTGTTTGTTACAAGTTTGGAGAAAGGCCGGGTACGTTCTTATATCGGGCTATACCTTGACCTAGAAATAGTATAGGGTCTGTCAATCCTGCGTTGAGTAATTGTAGTGAAAAAAATGACTTTTTTCCATTTTATCAATTGCTTAGCTTTATCATATGTTCCATATGCTATCACGTATAAAACCTCTGGCTTGTAAGTAATAAATATCTTTAGTTCATGTTTATTTTTGCGCTTATTTCACTCTGAATACAGCTGCCCTGATAAAAATCATCTACCATAACCATCGCATCTACTTTCGTTTTTTAGAAGCGAATATAGCGCTCACTGGAAATGTGTTCAAGCTGGTACTATGTACTTCGTTGTACAGTTTGTAAAGATGCTTGTCTTAGCTACATTCTTCCCAGAAATGGAAAATACCAGTGGACAATTAGATATAGTCGGGGTAAGTCACCTGGGAATTTTCCATGAGCATGGGCAGTGCAATGCTCTTACAGTAGATGTGTTTGGATAGCTATGTCTACATACATGTGGTTTATCCCGTAGATCCTGCGAATCTGGCTAAGATTCGTCGATGAATGCATGCAGTTGTACATCCACTATTACAGGAGATGTTGCGGTGTTCCATCGATCTGGGTGACCTTCTTGGATTGTACTTCATAATGAGCCAGCTGACTGTGAAAGGTCCTATCAAATTCACCAGTGCAGCTCTTGGCTGGGCAACAGCAGAATTTCTTATGACAAGGTGAGAGCTAAGATTCCATATACCTTCCTACATTTAAACAGGTGAATATGTGGATGCAGACTGAACATATGGTGAGGAATAAAGGAATTTATTAGCATGATAAATACTAACTGACTATTGTATCTTTACTTCTGCATAGGTTTCTTTGTTCCAAGCATCCTTTAGTCCATCAAACAATTTAAACTTAATACCCATCTCCGCATCTCTTCTATATTCATTTATGCATGCTATCCACCAGTTCTGCACATGTGCAATTAATAGGTCCAAATCGTAGTCAATGAAATGCAACTCCTTACATGCGAATGAAACAAAGCATGTAAGTCTGTTTGCTCCTCACTCCCCCAATGGTCATTAAATGTTCTCCATGCTCAAAACTATAACCCCTAGTATTGAGGTTATATTTGATTTTGGAGTTGTTTCATCCTGTCGCTTGTTTTAGATTTTTGCTGTCCAGCCTTCCAACTGTACTATAAAATGTCCACATTTCCTGTTGGTGGCTGATTCTGCGTTTTACTTTCACCTATCCTTTCAGAGCCATTCCATTTTGGGTTGGGGCCAGAGGTACAGAGTTTGACTGGATGTACATACGGATGGGATTCGAGACGAATATAACGCTGGTAAATTATGACTCTTACTCAAGAACGAATCATATTCAATGAATCCCCAGCTGTCAGTGTCATCTCACCCATGCTTATGATGTAGGTACAGCACATTGCAACAGCTGCCCTTGTCTGGCTTTACACCAGGCGTGACCTACATGAATCACATCGCTACGTAGTGACACTGCTAATGCTGCTCTCAGTCTACAAACCACTCATCATACAGTGAGTTGAACAACCAACTAATCATGGGCACTTTAACCAACCAACCAATCGTGTGCACCGCAGCCAACCTATGGTCCTCTGATTGATTTCTTGATTGTAGGTTCCTTGTCCACATGCTGGCTGTAGGACCATGGATGACACTGGTGATACAGCTGCTGTGCACTCTCACAATAGCAATAAGCACCATGCCCTTATATGGCAAAGTATCGGTGATAACCTACTAGAATAATTTAACAAGTAACAGTTCTGAAATATCATTGCATTGAACAACAGCGATCGGTAGGAGTTATAGAAGTAAATAAAATAGTGTCGATATGTTCTAAGTTGTAGCTGCCTCATTCATCGGAGTAGATGAGGTCAGCTGACACAGGTCTCTGACATTCATTGTTTTGTTCACAACTTTTTCTCTAATTTGTTGCTGGTGTCTCAATGTGAATACAGTCTTCCGCACTTGTTTCTTGTACGAGTCCTTTACGTTGTAGTTGAGCTCAAAGAGACATCTTTCTATGGCATCTGCCAATTTATCTGCATCCTAAAAAATTATGATAACAATCACTAGTGAAATTTTATATATATGCAGTCGGTTTTGCTAGTTTCTCGGACACAACGCTTCACTTTTGTTCTTCTGTAAAACCATCAGCTATTGACTTACTGGTGATGATGATGATAATGTCCCCTTTATCAGTTTCAGGGCTGCTTTTCTAAATTTATTGGTGTCGCGATCGAACCGAACTTCAATCTTGGGTTTTTCTCTTCCCTCGGTAAACTGCCTTTTCCATGACTTGTATATATGGTCAGACCTCTGGGCTATGTGAGTGTCCTCGTGTTTTCTCAGGGTTTTCAGCGTTTTACCTGTAACAATTTCGATCAGATTTCTCTTGGTGGTGGCAGCAAGCGAGCCTATTTAGTACTTACCTATTCCGGTTTTCTCATATATTTCTTGAGATGGGACCTTCCTTTCAAGCTTCTCCAGTTCAGTAGAGATGATTTCTGTGTCCTGACCTTCTATGTCTAGCAAAACTTTTGCCCTCTCGATGTCTTCAACAACTACTACTCTCTGTTTGGAAAACACCAATGACAAGGTTATATTTCCCACTCAATACTCTACCGTATACTTTCCTCTCATGATAATTCACCAGTTAATAACTCACTTTCAATGAGAAAATGGTTCTTTGCTTCAACTCTTTGTCGTCTGGAGCAGACGGTTTCCTTTGTGGGAGTTCTCTTGGTTTCCTTATCACAAATTTATCCATCCTTACTGACAGTACGGAGTTCCCTGGAGAAATGAAAAATATATGAACTAGAACGTTTAACTTGCCTCATTACGTTACTGCTATAACCATAGCACAAGTCTACTCGCCTGTCAAGAAGTCGGGTGATGTAGAAGTAAGTTAGAAATGTGGGACGGTACTGATCTCTAGAGTCCAGAATGCTTTGGAAAGTATTAGAGAGTGTTAAGACACTAGATTAATTACTATTTACGGCATAATGAGCTGTGTACTTGTGAGAGAACTTCAAATCATTGATGCTCAAACAAGGAACAGGAGCAATGATCTCGATTTTCCTCACTCTTTCGCAAGTACTTTCGGTTTGCTAGGATTTGCCTATATGTCGCGGATGTCGTTTCTGTTAGCGCTTCTCCCATTGGCCCGATAGCGGCTATATGGTAAGAGTCAGTTAGACGCATATAGTGTATAGTCTATCTAGTTGTGGGGTACGTAGAATATCCAATAAAGGAGCTAACTACAAATCAGTTAGGGAATTAATTAGCCCAGCTTCGGTTATCGAACGGCACAAGCACATGTTCACTGCGAACAATTGTTATTGCCAAAACTCCTTTGACATGAACCAATGGGAGAAGCGCTAACAGAAACGACATCCGCGACATATAGGCAAATCCGGTTTGCTAATCTAGCAGAAAAAGCATTCCCCTACCCGCTGATTACGCTCCGCCTACCGGAAATAGCATCATTCGCTGAAGCAGCCGCCCAGAAATCTGCCATAAATATGGAAGAAGATCACATCAAAGAAACTTTTTGTCTCATACCTTCGTCAAGATCTACTTGTATAATCGTGACATCGTCCTATACCAAATTTTCTAGAGTCTCAGTTGGAATCTGAAAACTAGATACTATGGATGAACAGAGCAAATTAAGAGGAGCTCACAAGAAAATGTTTACTAGTATATGATGGATAAACCCACTGAAGGTTGAATTTTTCTCCTTCCTATCCTCGGAGACAAAGATTTGAGGTGCTATACAATGTACCCACACAAATGAGCTTTTGAGGTAGGTAACCTCAGATATCGCTAGCTGTAAAGTATAAAACTATGCTGTATGATATTTGCTGGTGCGAGTGTAATCTTGGGTCCTTTTATTTCTACTTTACATGCGAGTACGAGTAGATATATATTTATTGAGTGAATATAAAGAGATGTGCCTGTAAAAACTAGAGACGAAAGAGCTAGATAGAACATACGCTATCTGCTAATATGATTTCATGCTATGTACCCATGGGTGTATTATATAGTGTTAATTGAGTTGGTTTTCATTAGTAGCTCTTGCAGATACATGAAGGTGACATTGATCATAGCCATCAATGTATATAATTCCTATAGACTGCCAGTAACACAAATGCCATGGCATTTACCACCAGTGGCTGATAAATACTCTGGAATCAGGATTATGCAATTCACCAACTTCATAATTGTGTGTGCATCCACTGCTATGTCATGCAGTACTTAGGGCAGCATAAGATTTTAGGGTAATGATCAGGGTATATCTAGAGTTTTGACAAATTAGTGTCTCCAGGGAGTCCAGAAGGCCCTGGGTGGGGCCCAGGTCTATATGTAAATACGATCCTGACAGCATAAAATGCGACATTGACAGCTGGTACCATGGCAACTAATGGCTGAACTGCGGTCAAACAGTACAATGGAGTAAAAATACTGTTGAAAACTTAATCTACATACGTACATCATTTCATTACCACCAACCTAAAAATGCTCATCAAACATTTTCTGTATAGTTGTGTCATGGTGTCACGTGACTACACCCCTGATGATGTCACAATTTACGAATGCATTTTATTCTCATGTAACTGCACTATTTATGTCAATATTTATGCTCCATATGACACCGCAAGCTTCATCCCATGTAGTCCGTGTGGCTTCATCCCATGTAGTCCGTGTGGCTTCATCCCATGTAGTCCGTGTGGCTTCATCCCATGTAGTCTGTGTGTTCTGTTGTGATTTGTTCATGCTGTAAGCCAACCTGATTGGCTGAGCTGCCGATGACGTTTCTCTTTACTAGCCTCTCAATCCTGTTCAAGTGGCTGGTAACAGCTTTATTATAGTCATTAAGTAACCTGCTCAACCAATGGCTGAGTGATATTTTCCCTCAGTGCTTGTCAGCATGAGGATCCCTATCTCCGGAAGTTTCTTACATCATTTATAGATCCGTACTCCAGTGAAAACATCTCAGATCTGCCTGTGAAAAACTTACTGACACTCACTCTGCTTCCCAGGTAATATCGTCACTCAATGCTTTGCACCGATTTTATCCATTTTTCATCCATTCAACCTTCAAATCAACGCAATGGCTTACGTATCAATTTCATTCCAAGTACAAAAAAATCCTCAGACTGTATTATGTTGCGTCATTACTTTTGTCCCTTCATGTATAGGCGCTGAAATTGATCTATAAAAGCTGTTTGACTCACACGAACCATTACAGGGTTGGATGATGCTGCCGCAGTTCTGTGATATTTCTATCTAATGAAGAAAGTAGAAAATATAGAGATCAAATAACAAACAACTCCAAATCACTGCAGACATGCATTTGACTGCAGTACACACGCAGTAAGTTACTAATATTTCACATTTATATACGATTGTCAGCCTGTATTGCGTACACGCGCTGTTTGTCAATCTCTTAGGGTGATAATGGGACTCGAGTTTGTGATCTCAACACTAATCTTAGCCAAGACGGCAGCCGACACCCAGTTTCATATCGGTTTCCTTCCCGCCATGACAAACATCAACAAAAATCAGTCATCAAAACTGTATAATAAGCATATGGGTAAGGAGTATGCAGGTGCTATCGAGGTGGCCATGCAGGACCTCAGGAGGAATCCAGTCTACAGTAACCTGACTTTCTCTTATATATTCAAGGTTAGTACCTTCTCACTCTCTCAACCAGCAATGTCAATAGCTGCACTAGTTGATGAGTGTTTGAGATGTGAGATTTTACCTGCAGGATACTCAGTTCGATCCAGAGACTACTCTGAAGGAGATGGTTCACATGTATATGGGAGGAGTTGATATCTTCCTTGGCCCAGAGAATGGCTGCACTTTATCAGCAAAGCTGGCGTCAGCTCTGGATACACCAATGATTGGCTATGTATGTATGGCACTATTGTACTAATCAACGATCAAAGCAGTATTGAATTCTACTCTACATATAAAAAATGGCATCTAGATCTTAATGAGAGCATTACAACCATGAGAATGTAGCAACACGAATACGCATGCTAAAAACGCGTGTGTTGTATTTTGTATCGATCGATGTCCTCCATACAACCTTTGAGTGTTTTAACAACGCAGTATAACTCTTATCTTGAAACTTGTGTAAGAATGTTGAGCTGCTCGGATATGTTGTCTGTGTGTCTCTCTGTCTGTGTGTCTCTCTGTCTGTGTGTCTCTCTGTCTGTGTGTCCCTCTGTCTGCGTGTCCCTCTGTCAGTTGTCTGTGTGTCCATCCGTCTGTCTGTCCGTCTGTCCGTCTGTCCGTCTGTCCGTCAAGATTGGCTCCGTGGTGCTGGAATGAATTTTTACTCCAGCATCATCTTGACCTTGACCTTACAAGCTGGGATGCTAGGATTTAGGAATACTACGTTACATTGCTCTATATCACTATATACATGTACATTCACTGGTCACTTGGTGTTTGTACTTGAAGAGATGTTTAGACTCGGAACTATCTGACAAGCATGAGTACACTACCTATGTCCGTACTGTACCCAGTACGGCAAAGGTCACCAGGTCACTGATTGCGCTGATGAAATCAAAGGATTGGAGAAGCTTCTCTGTGATTGCCGAGCATACGGAAGAGTGGAACGGAGTGAGCAGGTCACTGGGTGCCACAGCCGCTGCCAATGGCATTACGGTATGGTACCATCTCACTAGCAATCAGGCAGCGTACCTTCCGTCAGCTTATTACAATTGGTTGATGATATCTACAGGTAAATACAAACAGTACGTTTGGTAGTGGTTTCCGATTCTGTGGAAAAGGTATTGGCCAACAGATTTGTGACATTGTTGACGCGATATCTAATCGTACCAGGAGTATGTATATTCTATTACTCTGATAGTTCATACGTGTTTACACGATATACACTGGTGTAACATTTCGTAATGTATGAATACAGTCCATGTGTTTCTGGGAGAGCACGGTCCTATGGTCTGCTACATGACATGCCTGTATAAGAGGACCGACATCAAGCAACATGCCGTGATTCACGTCAGGCCGTTCGACGATGACTTTGATTACAAGTCACCCACTGCTGTCGAAGAGCTTATCTCTTACTGTGAGTGCCCTCATAGTACATCAGTCTGCTGGGAATTATTCTCTGAGAGGGAGAGATAATCGATCTTCAATGATCCAGATAGCCTCTCCAGTCGTACCCAATAATTATGGTTAGAGAGGCATGTTGCTGTGCTTAACTAATAAACAACAGAAATCTCAGCCCAGACATTGGATCAAATGAGAACACATTGAGTCGGTGTTCTCACGCTTATCAATATATAGAACAGCCGATACATGTTCACAGAAGATACCAAATTGAATATAATTTGAGAACAGTATTTTCAATGCCTGTGTGCTGCCACTTAATCCCAGTATCTGCACTTTCTTGTTTCATATCGTTGTATGTATGCATGAGAAGAAAACTCTACATATGTATTTGAATGTGTGCCGACACAGATCCTGCAACAACACGCGGTGCCGAACTACTGGCTGGCTATAAACACCAGGCGGTGCCGAACTACTGGCTGGCTATAAACACCAGGCTAATGAATCGATTCGCCGAGATTTAGTTTAGCCTAAATTCTACTTTGATATTTTAAGCATTTTCATTATTGCAACATTATTACCACAAATATGGCACAAGGTCATATGAATGCCAGACTCGTGTCTGTTTCACAGCTACTGTATTCTGTCCATCAGGGGTAGATGCCGGTCCATACACCGTCACCACAGCGGACATCGAGCCTTTTGCTCAGCTCATAACGCTGCTGCATAGATCTGGATCAGAGAACAATCACTACAAAAAATTCACGAGCGCAGTACGGGATTATCTCCATGTGCATCCATTCAATGTACCAGTGCCACCTGGTGGAGCAGTGAGTCTCGACTCCATAACTCTATATGTGTCACCAAAGAATGATAGATAAATGAACGCATGCATAGACATGTGTACATCTACCATAGATGATACCAATATCAGTGTATGCAGCCAAAGTATATGATGGAGTGATGCTGTATGCGCGAGCTATTCGACGAGTTTTGAACGCTGGCGGTGACCCTAAAGACACCACACAGATAGTTGATACTATGCTGAACAGCAGCTTCTTAAGTAAGAAATTATTCTCACTCATTGGACGTTATATTGTCAGTACAGAATGGATAATGTAAATATTATTATTATAATATTATAATATCTGCACATGTGCTGAGAAAATTGTTGTCTTGCAGCTAACTCAATCTGATATAAAAACTTGCATATGAGTAGCAATGACTTATCTCACGTTTGGTCGGCTGCTCTGCGTTTGAGGCTTGTTTTTTTATCCCAGGCATCCTCAACTTTACTGAGACCATCGATGAGAAGGGCGATGCTGAGGGAGCGTACTGGGCAGTCGCGCTCGTCTCTGACGCGAAATCAGCCGATCAATGGAAAGTGGAGCTAGTCGGAACATTTACTGGTGGTGGCGATACAGAACTGGTTGGTTTGACATAGCTGTTAGCTTGTTCATATGCTGCTGTACGAATAGAAGCTAGTTGGACGTATCATTGGCAGCCATTTCATATTGTGCAAAGATTTATCTATGTAAAGGTGGGAAACTCAACGGAAACAGGTTCAAGCAGCGTATTTAACTCAGATAGAGGCGCGTTTTAAAGGCGTGGCTTAGACTTGACCTATAATTAGCTCGATAATATTAGCGAATCGTCTGATCTTTCACCGAAGACGGCATTTCAACGAACCTAATCCAGTTTTTACACTCAACGTAGAAGCATCTACAGTATAGTAATACCTCAACTGGTATTCTATTACACAAATAATTTTATGCAGTTGTGAAGAACTAGGCTCTTCTGATGTGGGAGAAATCAGGAAAATTGGGTTTCAAATACTGTTTCATACTATGTTCATCTACATTCAGCAGTATTTAGAATTTCAACTCGAGTTCAAAAGAAGACAACTCTGGACTACTACTCGATTCGCGCTGAGTTACCCGGGTTTGTATTGGGTACATAGTAGTTGTATAATACATTGGATGCAATATTTGGTCAGATGTGATGACTCAGTGCTATATGATATACAGTCCGATTGGTTCTCTTGTTTAGAAGTACTCATCCTTGTATGACAAGACATGGCTGGACAGGCAGCCAGAGTCGAATCCAAAGTGTGGATTTGACGAGTCAAACTGCAGGTTCAGCCTGACTGCAATCGTTATGCTGTCTATCGTCGCCTTCAGCGTCGTACTCATCACCAGCGTTATCTCCGTCTGCTACTTGAGGTGGGGAAAGACAACTCCAATAGCAATTGCACAATAGAAATACACCCCTTAATATGTGAATTGGCCCAATGCATTAGGAAGTTCATCGAAATACTCTGATTGCTGTGTGCATGTCATTCCCGACTACTAGTTTTCTGATATTTTTTTTCTGAGGAGCCAAAGTACTGATACCAGTACTGAGGTACTAAGTACTGAGGTACTGAGGGACTGATACTAGTACTGAGATACTGAGAGACTGATACTAGTACTGAGGTGCTGGTGCTGATACTAGTATTGAGGTACTGGTACTGAGGCACTGGTACTGGTGTTGAGTTATTTCATTATGCTTACAATCGTGCATCAGTTAGTCTCATTATCGGAGTATACATTGGTTGGGCTGCTGTGCTCTACGACTTATGTACACTGTGGTAACTATGGTAACTGTGGTAACTATGAGTGGACCTAAGTGAAACACCTTCCAAAAATTAACTAAATCGGTCCTTCTACTCAGGCAGCGTAAGCAACAGAGAATGATTGACAGCCTGCTCTGGAAGCTGGAGAAAGATGACATAGAGATTGTCGTACCAGGCTATGAAGACTCTGACCCTCAAACTGCTGAAGTACTTACTGAGGTTAGAGATTTGTCAATGGAGTAGTTCATGTGTGCATTTGTATCACTTTTAATGATAAAATTAATGTTTCGCTCTGTGGATAAAAATACACTTTTGGAAGAGAAAGGAAAAAATAAGTATAATAAAATAATTGACTAGGATATAAAATGTTTAGTTATTATAGTTAAATTCTGTGTTTAGTTGTTTAAAATAGCGGTACCTGCGTGTAGTACCTGCGTGTAGTACCTGCGTGTAGTACCTGCGTGTAGTACCTGCGTGTAGTA
>ERZ1740065.2862-NODE-2862-length-10800-cov-11.858446_pt1 | contig 10800 bp, 10 predicted proteins | sample MGYA00581738_ERZ1740065 | MGnify/ENA primary metagenome ERZ1740065 (study PRJEB43018, sample SAMN04849749) | marine metagenome | isolation source: floating plastic debris | place: Pacific Ocean | collected 2008-09-01 | study: EMG produced TPA metagenomics...
CCCCCCCCCTCCCCCTCCCCCTCCTTCCTTCTCTTTTCTTTTTTTTTTTTATTTTTCTTTTATTTTTTTTTTTTTCTTGTATCTGTTTGTGTTGGATCTGTCGTTGTGGTATCTGTTGGTGAGGCATCTGTCGGTGGGGTAGCTGTTGGTGAGGTATCTGTTGGTGAGGTATCTATCGGTGGGGTAGCTGTCGGTGAGGTATCTGTAGGTGAGGTATCTATCGGTGAGGTAGCTGACGGTGAGGTATCTGTCGGTGAGGTATCTGTCAGTGAGGTATCTGTCGGTGAGGCATCTGTCGGTGAGGTATCTGTCAGTGTCAGAGATAGTAATGACATTATATTGGACGTATCTGGTATTACCTAAATACATTGGTCCAGTATTCTTTCTCAAACACAACCTTAGTGAGTGGCACACCAGCAATTTCTGCTGCTTTACAGGCATACTTGTAGTCTTGGTCGGTATTACAGACTCCAGCTTCATTTTCATAACTCCAATTCTGCATGAACACCGCCTCAACATCATAGCCTGCATTAGATTATGGAGACCAGATGTAATCCACAACTATAGCCGTCAGACAAATAGAGGCTGAACCGCAATGTCAGGGTTTCTCTGTTGCATCATGAGGCAAGTGCCATAACCAGCCATCAGCAACCTCTATATCCAGCGTATCCAGTATTAGGGTGGCCTCGCTCATTGACCAATCAGCTTGTATATAGGTTATATAGGTTACACTGATCATCTTCAACCAGGCAAATAAGAAGAACAACTTTCACTTGATACTCCATGAAAACTGATGGCCGTCGCAATGTGTCAAAGATTCATGCGTTGTTCCGCGCTTTGTTCTTTGGCTATGAAGTCCGTGTTATGACTGACATGCATATCACATACAGAACATGTGAATGTCAGATCACCATGCTGTACATTATTAATACATTTGACGCCTGCCATGTGCCAATTTCCTCGTTCCAAGGAACACAAAAACTGAGATTTCATCAGCTTTTAAGTACTAGAATTGTTGAATAACTCAACAATAATTACCTTTTCGCTTTAACATCATACAGGAAACTGCACTGTCGACTCCCCCTGAAAGAGCCACAACTATCTTCCTTACTTTGCTCGTCATCTTTAGATGAACATCCACCTAGGTACAGAAGGAGAACGGTGTTTATCACACAAGTACAGGGGAGAGGAAAGGGCAATAAGACGACATCATAGATTTTATGCCTTGATGAAGGGTACAATTGAGCATATCAGAAACACGGCGCACTTCACCCATGCACCATACAGAGCAGTCTGATTCTCCTGCCTCACCCTACTAGCATGCTGATACAGCTCTCCATCGGTCATCTTTCTCACAGTGATATGATATATGGATTCTTTCAAAATACTGTAGGCTGGAATTATTGTGCAAAAATTCATCACGACTGTAATCACTATAGAACCATTGCCATTTTGGCATTTTTTACTCTTCTATCGATCAGCGGCGCCAGGATCATGTGCTGGTGTTAAGCCTGTACTAAGCCTATGTTTGTCTGCATTTATTATGCTTTCGCTGCACTTAAGCCTAGATAACCAGCGTTTATGACACTGGCGAGCGCCTATCGGCAGAAGGGTGAAAAATGCTGAAATTTTCTTGCGATTTTGAACATTTGCAAATATTTGCAAAAATTCCATCGCATTCCAGTCTACAGCAATCTACACTTCAGAAGCGAGACGATATCTTGCCTGACATACAAGTATTTTTATTTCACTCTCTGATTGAAAACGTGGATGCGTTGGTGTATCTGGTACTATGAGCAGCTACTATCGCCCTCAAAAATCTTTGTACAACAGCCCCCATTCCATTCCCCTGTCCATAACCACACACCTACTGACAAAAGACCCTCTTTGTATTGACCCACACACAGCCCCATACTAGAATCCGGAAACGGAAATAAAGTGAACGAATACATTCCAGAGAATAGGGAGGGGGAGAACGCCAGCTTGCTAACAAATTATAACCTAAATTTTAGCTTTCTCCTTCCATTCTGTGTAGATACATGCTAAAATCTCAAGTATGAACAGCCAAAATAGGCTTCGAAACGAAGATCACGTGGAATTCCATGCTGGTTCGATGGATATGCGACGAGTCGTGTTAGCATTGTATGAGGTAATTTTTATTTTTGGTTCAGTTGGAACCCCGAGAAATGCCCTAACAATTTCATCAGGGGGTTCATCTCATGAACCCCGAGGTATACCTAGGTTTCCCCTAGTATTCCTTACCAATTACCTACGAAATTTCCATGTAATTCGTCAGAGGTAGTTCCTCTCTTTTTCCGTATATATTTACCGGAGTTTCGGTGTTCCTGCATTTTTCATGTTCTAGGGGATTCCCTAAACTGTCAATCGCAATTAATGTCTAGTACAATCAATAAAACTTTGAAGACACTGTGTGACAACCTGTACAGATATGTATATCTCACATTGAAAAATTTTTCTTGGCTTCTATATCGAAAAACCTTTATCTGTCTCTACCGAGTATGTATGAAAATGGTGTAAAAAGGTTTTACAATATAGAGGCCAAGAAAAATTTTCTTTTTGATTTCTAATTGGAGATAAATGTATTGCCTTCCTTTATTGTGTGTTTTCTACATCATTTATTGCTTTTCCAAGTCATACTGATTACATTAAATATTACTTACGATTGACAGTTTAGGGAATCCCCTAGAACATGAAAAATGCAGGAACACCGAAACTCCGGTAAATATATACGGAAAAAGAGAGGAACTACCTCTGACGAATTACATGGAAATTTCGTAGGTAATTGGTAAGGAATACTAGGGGAAACCTAGGTATACCTCGGGGTTCATGAGATGAGCCCCCTGATGAAATTATTAGGGCATTTCTCGGGGTTCCGACCGAACCAAAAATGAAAATTACCTTGTATGGTATGTATTCGACATAATTTCTCTTTTCAAATGCATTTGAGGAAATCAGATAGTACTTATTCGTAGATTTTTTGGGCCTTGTCATGCTCGTACTCCATTTTCTCACCAAGTGCATCGTCGAATCACGTTGGTTTTGAGATATAATCACCCGCAAGCTGTGCTGTAGTGATAGTTTCACGGTTATAACGGGAGCTTTGTCAATACAGCAGTATTTCGTCATGCGTCAATCATTAATTTTAATTTCTTAACTTCTGTAAAACTTTAGACAAATGGGAAAAACACGGTAACATTTTGTGAAAGAAACGGTACAGGGGGTAACATAAATGTGAAAGTTTAACAATTGCAGGAGCCCTACTGCCCTCTCAAGATGATGAGCCTCAACAGCCTGCTCCTCTGGTCCACCTCATTGGTGCTGTTGCTATGGCTGCGAAGCCGAACGTCAAAGTACTTCCCCGCTATAGCTCAGATAAGCTGCAGGTTATGGGGCAGTATTCCCACCTTGACATGGCAGTCGGTTGGCATCATTGAAGATGGCCTCTCTTCACCAATGCTACTGTTGAAAGAGGCCATCAACCTACTCCGTACGTGACGGCGAGTGGGAAGAGTGGCAAAGTTGAGCTGAGTAAATACGAGCTCTGCTCTCTGCACTACTCAGTATACTCCTGATGCCTCGACTAAGCCTCCTCGGTCTTTCACCATCTACTGCCGAGAGTGTCTGTTTATCCAGTTGTACTGGTGATTGGTGTGGTGATGGTAACTGTCGTCAGTCAGAGCATCACAGCAGATCTGGCACGCAACCTTCCCTCTCAATGTTCGCACGATGAACCCTGTTATGTAATACAGGATATTCTCCTTCAGCATATCTCCATTTCTTACAGACAAAGCAGCAGCTCTGTTGAGCAGTGCAGGGGGCAGCTCTTCTTCGGAAATTTCGACGACAGGATCTGATCGAGCTTTGAGTGTGAAAACTCCAGTACTCATCTCACTGTCCAAGCTGTTGGCAGACTTCGACGCAGTCACACACTGCTTGACTAGAAGCTTGCGCAGAGCAGCCCTGAACTGGGTTACATTCGGATTGTTATTAAATCCTCCCATGGCACGGATACTGCTGAACAGCGTCTCTATATGATCCTGTGATATTTTGATTGTCAACAGGTATTCCAGGAGATGAGACTGCCGGAGGAGCAAGTCCTTTGCCAGACATATGACTGCTTTTGCAGTGCAGACGAATCCAGTAATGAACACCTTGCGGCGACACTGATGTAACGGTTCGCCAGAGGTTGTACGCAGACTTAGTAAGTTAAAAACTTCTCCAATGACTGTTGGATCACGTCAAGGTTGTCGCGCCGTATGCCGAACTTGCTTTTGGAGTTGAGCATATCAAATGCCTGGTCAATCTGCATAAAAATAATAATATAAGTCTCTTAAGTCTCTGCCTGCTTGTTATCGTCAAACTATCAACATGTCAATATCATCATTATTATCGCTTTTAGTCTCATGCTTTAAGTGACAAATAAAGTCTATCTATCTATCTATCTATCTATCTATCAAAACGCTTCGATTAGACAGGTCTCAACAAGCAGCCTGTCTGGATTACATGCAAGCAACTATAATACATATTTCTAAATTTACCTGACAAATGAGCTCTACTGTTGCAGATATGTCAGTGTAGTCATCATGAGCTGATTGGAGGAACTCCAATGCGCTGGCCACAGACGAACTGAAGACTTGCGCCACCAGCTTCACCTTCATCTTAGCCTTCTCCCACTGCAGATGTCAGCTAGAGAGCTTGTTTGCAAACTTCAGACCCAGAAGCTGCTGGAGATTGCCAAGGCTGCGGATGTAGCCCCAGAATATCGGCTGGCCAGCAGATGTGACCAAGTTCTCCATGCTAGCCAGTGCATGGCGAGCCAACTTCAACATGTGGCATATGTCGAGCGTTGCATACACATCATAGTCAAATGATGGATGGCGGAATGTAACCTTTGGATCTCTCGGATCCAGTGAGCAGCCCAGGAGGTGAAGAGTGGCGATATTGGTGGAACAGCCATCACAGGTAACATTCCTCACTCGAATGCCAGAGGCAGCTGTGAGAGTAAGAGCAGTCCTGATCAGCTCAGCTTGTACTTGAGATGGTGTTTTCTCACACAGGAAGTACGCGATGGGAAACTTCATTGACCGACGGAATGGAACCAGCAGAAAGACCAGCGCCTCAGAGGCAAGCCTATCAGGATCCTCAACCACTGCACCGCCATAGTCAATGAAGCCTAGCTCACTTCCACTGTGAACGTCATAGAACCGATTTTTCCTGATAGACATCGCATCCAACACCAGAGAGCAATTGAGTAAGTTGTCATCAAGCTGGCTGTATACTTGGATGACGTCCATAGGAAAGCCAGGAGAACAGTCTATGGATGTCAGCCAGCTTCGTATGGTCGAGATGCCCGGCAGTGCGAAGATTGTGCGGCAGTATCTGTACGCCCGAGGGGAGTAGTAGAATAACATTACTGCAAACTGCTTCAGCTGCTCAGAGTAACGGCGGCCTGCTGGTTTCCGTGTCTGATTCCTCATCTCGTTGTGTAAGATATCCATCACCGAACCGTCAAATCGGGAACACAGTAGAGTAGTAACGTCTGTATGAATAAGATTCTTGGACTGCAGTTGTTGGATTAGCTGCTCCAAAGATCTAAGATGCTTTCCCATCTCTTTACAGTTCGTTTTAGGTTCTTCACCTTCTTTCTGAGGTTTGCGATTGTAGCTCCTAATAGAAATATGAACCAGTAACTAATTAATTACATGGCTGTGTTGACATGATGTGTACATTTGGTGCTGCAGATATGTTTAAATAAAAGTGTGCAATGTAACCTACGCGAATTATCTGTTATTTTGGCTGACACTGGATTGGTTGGTGACGTAGACGATTCAGCTGACTCTGTCTGTGGGGGCACCTCTGGTTGGTGTGGAGTCGAATCGTCAACAAAAGAATATTGTCTCTTCATCACTCTCCTAGTAGAGGACGACTTCTACAGAGAGATATTTTGATTAGCTATAATTATATTGGTATTTAATGTCGTCATCAGTGTTTAGTAGTGAAATCATACCGGCCGCAGATGCTCAGGGTGAGAAGGGAACACTGATGGGACAGCATTCGGATGGAGCTGCTTCTTCATCGTCCTAGGTTGAACCAGGTAGTCGGCCTGGGTGAAATGGTCACCACACAGCTTAGATGCCGTGGATGGCCGCCACTTATCTCTGCGGACGGCAGACTCTCACTTCCTCAGCAACTCGGGATTTTTTAGAGGGAACCTGCAATACCCATTCACAGTGCATTAGAGATAGTAGGTTAAACATGTTGTTTATAATTTATTTATTTAATTTATAATCAATGGTTGTCAGCAGTGAGTAGTAATTTCTGTGTCGATACTTACTTGTGAAATGGTGTATCCGGTGATCTTTTTTTACTGTTTGTACAGCCGTAAGCTACGCAAAACGACCATTTTTATGTATCTAGCGCCTCACAAGCACTCGTCGTCTGCACGCGTTTCTTACACGTTTTTTTGTTTCCCTAGCGATAAGTGCACCTCCTTCAACATGGCGCCCGGTCCCATCCGGTCTAGAAAGCTGGCGTTCTCCCATATTCTCTGATACATTCTAGTCGAGCAGAATTCATTGCAAAACACAGCCACCATCAGTTATACTTATGTAGTCTAGTAGAGTAGACGCATGTGTGCGTGTTGGTATTGGTGCCTGTGTGAGAGAGTAGGGGTACTGTACGGTAGAACAGAATTATTTTGCGAATTGATAATCTTTGCTATAGAGCCGTTCGCAAATATTGTCAATGAGCATTTATTTTCGATGCAATTATATATAACTAAGACTAAACCAAGAACGCAAAAATTGTAAGATCGCAAATATTTTACTACGTGCTAAAACGCAAATATCATCTACGCATAAAAATTCCGTTCTACAGTAACCAGGTTCAAATTGCGTACGATAACGTATGAAAAGTTTACATTTTACACTGGACAACAAATAAATAGACGTGCAATGCAACAACTTCTTGACTTGATAAAAATTCGACAAAGACAACATAGAGTTCGCCTAAAGTTTTCAGCCCATGAAATGAAAGGGTTAGTAACGCCGATACTAACCTCGGCACGTGATCTACGTTCGGCATTATTCACAAACTTCAAGGATAGTAGTTGTACATTACCATTCCTCCGTCAGTTCGATCTAACTAAACGAATTCATTCATGGGATATTGTACCGTGCAGTGCAGCAGCAATATACATGTAGATGAGTATACTACTTAAGTATGCTAGGGAATGGTAGTCCTAGACTTGATAGGTTGAGATGAACAATAGAATTCTATGGGTTGAAAAAACGCAAGGCTACACGCACGTGATCATTCCACCACAACATGAGTCGAAGATAAAAAATACGAGCGATTGGCTATACGAAACTCAGACTACGCAATATATTTTGTATAGCGCATCTGATAGCATCGGACCCTAGACCGCTCCGTGATCAGTATGTACTATCAGAGCGTCTCTCGACAAGTAACGACACACCCACGCAATAATTCACAGCGACTCTAGGTTCAATCTTGGTGGAGGGCCGACAAGGGATGGTGATCTGACCATGTATATTGGCTTGCTATATGTAGCCATACGAGTAATTGGCGTGATTTTTGTCGAGTCAGGAGAGCAGTTTTGAAAGAATACGTTCGACCATCGGTAGGTGAAAAGTGTACATGGGAATTTAGTAGAGCTTCCCAAATTCAAAACTGTGTAGGCTCAAATCTCCTCCCACTCACTGTCGTCTTATCTGCCATGAATTACCCAAGTAATTGCTATAAACCACCTTTCAGAGGTTAAATAGCGCCTTTTTATGGATATCAGTCGAGGAGATGGAAGTTCAGGGTACACGACTGGGGCTGTGATTCACCAGCTCTACGATCTCATCAAACACAACGGTGAGTGATGATCCCAACTATCACCGATGACATCTCATTGACACCATCGAAACCATTGACATTGCCCCATAGTAACACCTCAAAGAATTCCCTTGAGTATGTTTTTTTTATTATTATTCTAAATTATCGAATAGCAGCCTACAAAGTTCACTGCCACAAGCATACTTTGGGCGCTGATTTGAACAATGACTGTGGGTGTACTCGAATGCCTTTAACATCCATCAACTTATCTATATATACAGATCTGTTGCAGTTCATAGGATCCGTGGGTATTTGGATTCTAAGATTTATTGCTGCAGTTTGTTTAAGTGTTAGACAAGTCAATGTCCATGTCAATCACTGCCTGATATTACTCTTCGAGTACCGACCAACCTAATTGTCAAGTGTTTGAGTAGAGTTTCCTCTATGATATCTATGACACTGTTTGTGTGACATTGACTGTTGTTGTGTGAATGGCCAACCTGTGTCCCAAGGATGGTGACAGCTAATTTGTTTACTGAAAGTCATCTGCCCCTACTAATCTCCAATGGCTGTTGACACAGTGCTCTCAGGGTACTTGATTTGTTCACGAGGCATAAGAATCTGTGAACACAAAGTTTTACCTAATCCTGACACTTAGTCAGAACCATAATAGCTTCTGTGCGAGACACTCTGCGTATCATCACTCCGTATGGAGTTCAGACGGATTCATTTTGGTAAGTTTGTGTGTTCTTCCCTAGCATGTGAACGGTCTCTGTATACTAGGCTGGTATACTAGTTAGGTCTCTCTCGCCACCATGATACAGATCCAGTATCATCCTGTTGCTCCTTGTTAACAGAAAATGATTTGAAGGATGGAGGCACGCCTCTCTGTCTCACTCCAGAGGTGCTCTTCATCCTCAATCATGGCTTTGAACACCTGGCAGACACGAGAAATGCGCCATCTCCAACGATCAAGGAGCTGGAATACCTGGAGACCTCTGTCAACTCTACGCAGTACCTCAGGGTATGTTGGTCTATCTGTGAACCTCATTGTGTGTGTAGTGTGTACGTAGCAGCTCCGATGACATCACTACTCCTAGGCATGTATACTTGTGGAATATATATAGAGATTGATGAATTTGATGCGGATATCCACCTTTGTCCACGTATCTGTAACTCTGTCAACTGTGTATTGAGCTACACTCAATTATAACTTTCTATCTCAAAGTTGTCTCATGGAGGGAGCAGTACAATACAAGCACCCGTCGACCTGTCGGCCTTTCATGACCTTGCTCAGCTCGACATAAAGAGAATACCGCCTCATTGGATTGTCGGTTTGGGCAGGCTGATGGAGAAGCTGTCGCTGGTGAGGGTGTCTCGCAGCATAAACTACCTGGAGGTAAGCCAGTCACAGTGTCATACAGCAGACCCGCTGCGCAGTGGCTGGCCGTTTGCTGACTAAGATGGAAGTGTGCTCACTGCTGGCAGCAGCTGTAGAATATTTAGGTCATATTGCTGTCGATATGCCTGCATGTCACATAGCAGTATGCGTGCGTGTGTGTGTGTGTGTGTGCGTGTGATATATGTTACTGGTAATCTGCCATTATCCTCTTCAGTTGTTAGCTTCTTCTCCTCTCCTACTAACTCCAAACTATGATTTATATAGATGCGGAGGGGCATAGTGTATCCACACCATAAGCCTGGAAACTGATGGCGTGCAGTTTGATAACTGAGATGAGGTTTGGTGTCTGTTTTCTAGGATTTGTTGGGAAAGTATTCGTCAGACTCAGCTGACAGTATTCTGCCGATCTGGCGAAAGTTGAAGAAACTCTACTTGGCCAATAACTTCATTCGGGAGCTGGACGACTCCCTGGTCTGTGCCACACCGTCATGATCAGCACAACTGCAGGCTTGCGTTGTTTTCCCTTGATGTTGTCATGACTCCGTCAATTTTAGAAACTATTGAACTGCCTTGAGCTGCTGGACTTGAGTCACAACTACCTCAAGAGTACGGGTGATCACCTCACTGTAAGTACTCTAATCGCTGTTAACTTACCTGCACATACCTGATCTGTGCTGTCACAGTTTGCTGCCGGCTATCAGTAGCTATGCACACAGTCATGTGACATTTCTACATTGTATTTAGATGCTGTGGTTCAGTCTACATTGTTGCATAGCGTTTCAACTATGAGCACAAGTTTGTGGATGAGTTTAATACTACCATTGCTCCCAGCCATGTAGTAACATAAGGTTTCCTGGTCTATCCAGGAAGTGATGGTTTTACAGAAAGATTGATTTGCCGATACTGGATGCCTTATGGCATACATAGTTATAATAAGCACACATTTACTACCTGATAACTGTATGATGGTGAAGCTGGGTTTCCATTTACCATCGCAAGCTTGCAAGTAGTGTGCAATGGCTAAAGGCTGATCGCTGATTGGCTGAGGTCTCAGCGTGCACTGATCTAGCATAAAGATCAAACCTGAACCTAGTCCCTTTTCTGTTGTGGATTCTGTGATCATATGCACTACAATGTGAGGACATGCTGTGCGCTTGTTGTGATCTCGCAATGACTACGTTCACTACGATGGATATGGAAACCGGTACCCAGTACCCCCAGACCAGTTTGTGTTAGTATACAGAGTAGGACACTAGTGTATGAATGACAATAATAGTGGTAGTGCTGGTAGTAGACTGGTGACTACCGGTGAGCCTCTAGTTCAACTACTATCTAGTCAATAGTCACTGTGGAACAACTCTCTCTCCTTCCGTCCGTCTGTCCTTCCCACCATCTGTCTCTCCATGTCTCCCTCCTTCCTTCCTTCTCACCCTCTCACTCACCCTCTCACTATCGGAAGCGCACACGACAGAACTCCAGACACGTCCGCACAACACAAAAACCGACATAAGCAAGAAAAAAAAAAAGGGCGGAGG
>ERZ1740065.2863-NODE-2863-length-10800-cov-11.063937_pt1 | contig 10800 bp, 9 predicted proteins | sample MGYA00581738_ERZ1740065 | MGnify/ENA primary metagenome ERZ1740065 (study PRJEB43018, sample SAMN04849749) | marine metagenome | isolation source: floating plastic debris | place: Pacific Ocean | collected 2008-09-01 | study: EMG produced TPA metagenomics...
CCTCTCCTCCCCTTTGTTTCTCCCTCTGTACTCGGTATAAATTAGTTAAAGCACTCGCATGCTAATGCACCATTTTATTTCTGTATCATACGATGGATGATACAGAGCTGCCGCTGTATATCGGTATAAGGACCAATGATAGTCTGCTCTAGCTGGCCGGTCACTTACTAAAGGTCCATATGCCCAGTCTGCATCTGTGTGAAGCATGCTATAAATCATTTTCATACGTGAGCTAAAAAGTCTGGTGATTTATGTAATGCATTTAGTCTAACTTTGCGAAGTTGTATGGGTTCACGGCCTGTCGCCCTTCATTGCTGGAAGTTGTAAAGTACCAGCTAGCCACTGGATTTAGGGCCCAGATAGACATAGGTAAAAGCAGCCACCTGTGCAGGATATCTTATGATGGAATGCATAATCTGAGTATACATAGCTGGCTTGTCTGACTCGCGCCCATTGTCTCCTCTTATCTCACCGACCATCAAAGCCAGTTTTTCAAGGATAATCAGAAAAGCTTATGTCACTTCGAGATTTCCTACCCACTGGTATGAGGATGAATCAGGTGACATGTCATCACAGGTGACCAGCAGTGTCTGCCGTCTGACTCCACTCTACCCTCAGACAATATTAACGCCCACACTTAGGCAATATCGGCAACCAATCTTGGGCAAATGGTTGGGAATCACTGGTCTCCTTACCAATCCAATATTGGCCAGCTACAACGTGGGCACAACTAATACTTTTACAATTAAAATGATTAGAGCAGAGCGACTATAACGAGTCCCTGCCCTGGATATCGAGGGTCAGCGGAATTATCAGTGAAATGCAGCAGTTCTGCAACCCCAGTACCGATGATTTAGTCATTAGACCATTATTTCCTAGTTGATTCTCATACCTGTGTGTGAGTAGTGTACCTGCTGGTGTTTTCCAATGATAGGGCAGGCACTAGCTGCGAGTACCTGCGCGAGTACCTGCGCGCGTGTGGTGCAGCAGCTGGATTATTTCCTGCTCAAAAACTCGATAAAAACGATAATCATGGCTCATGTGACATAATTGGTCAGCTGTGATTGATGACACGCATAGGGTACTACTAAACTGGTGTTTGCAGGTGGTCTCATCCAGATAAAGGCTGATGTGAATTTAGACCAGAAAGTAAAGAAAACTATCGGACATAGGGTAGAGTCTGCTTACCTGACACTGAGGAGAGCACAAGTCAATAAGAGTGTCGCTGAATCCATAACAGGCCAAGACAATATCGGGTCAAACATGGTGCTGCTGCTTTACGAAGTACTGCCGGGAAATATGAGTCGACTCGTCAACTCGCTAGTCATCTCACTCGCTCGGCAACAGAGTACTATATCTATCGATATCCGCGAGACAGCATCCAACTGGCTAAACGAGCAATATGACAATCATCGAGTTCTAGAGATACGTGCAGTGGACACTCTACCTGTGAATCAAGTCATAGACACGTCCTCAGACTATCAGTTCACACCCACTCTTGACATCTGTACTTCAGATGTCAATGATATAAAGTCTCGCCGAAAGCGGTCAGCAGGCAATGGCAAGGTCTGTTCTCCCAAGAAATGCTGTCGGAAGGCTGTGGAGATAAAGCTCTCCGACATTGGACTACACATAGATGACATCCACGAGCCCGGCGAGTCGTTCACTGCGTACGTCTGCCAAGGAAAGTGTCGCAAAAACCACAAATTATATAATAACTGGTCGAATATAAAAAACATGCTATTTAGAAAGACCAAAGACCGAATATATCGAAACAAGTGCTCCCCGGTGTCGTACGAAAAGGCATTTAGAATATTTCATATCGACCAGCATGGCATGGTGACTTATAGTGAGTTTGACGACATAATAGTGAAGCAATGTGCGTGTACGTGAAGTGTACGTGGAGCGTACGTGAAGTGGGACATCTGGACAAAAAACAGTGACTTTGCCGAGGAGGATGTTGTTCTTCCATTGGCAATACTTTCATAGAAATTTTGTGATAAGATCTCACCTGGATTGACGGGTGAGTGCAGGAATGCTCGTGACGCCAGACACCCTACACTCTCAGGTACTACCATCTCTGCGCTACAGATGCCGTTATGATGGGATCATTGGGTCTGAATGTCATGATATTTTCATACATCAGTTATGTTTTCAGTTAATATACCGAAGAGTCTGCCCAGTTCCTGCTGACTTGTGTTCATTTTGCCTACAGGCAGCCTGAATCTATACATCCAACTGGGTTATCAACTGGGTACTGATTAACATGTGTGTTAATGACATCAGCCATAGTGGGATTCGTCACTCCCCACTCCTACCTCCTGGGAATCGGTTGGTATGGTTTACATTAATTAAGCTCCTTTGGAAGTGGGTGAAAGAGTTACTGTCACCACCCATACTGTACCACCTGACAGAATTTTGAGTTGGTGCCTCAGTCATGTTCATGCGCCACACCGACGGGGCTGTGTACGCACATGTGTTGTTGTGTAAATCCACCTGGCGTCATAACTGCTGCCCTAAAGCACGCCATTTTCTTTCTGTGCTGTAGCGGAGATAGTATGATACAGTTCTGATTACACAATGCAAGAGTTTATGCTCATGCAGACGTAGATGTACATAGCTTAGAGTTTTTTTAACAAGGACAGTAATTACAATAACCATAATCAATATCTGCTCGTAGTGACGCAATGCAAGCATCTAAAAACCCATAATATTACCATAGCTGCATATCGAGCCTTTCCTACCACTCTCCAGCGCAACAGGAGCTTTTCTAATCAACTTCTAATAGCCTGGTGATGTTGCAAAAAGGTCAAGGACAAATTAGCAGACGTGCAGATTTTTGTTGACCGAATAAACATGTACATTACGTCAGAGATCTTCAGATCACATACACTGTATTGGCATGGTCATCTGAGGTTGTTTCATTGTTGACAAACAAACAGCTCCAGTACTGTGTCAATATGTAACTGTCATATTTTGTAAATGCCATTTGCTCCCCTGGTACTGGAGCCACGATGACGTAATGGCGACTACATGATTCAAGTGTACTCAGTGGAGGTATCAAGTTGTGTAGCAACTGATGAGCAGCATGCAATCTAGTGGTCGATATGAATGATTCAATAGAAATTGTCCGGACATAGACTGGCCACCAGGGAGCACTGCTGTATGGAGACCAACACCCACCAATGTCTACCACACCCAGGAAACCAGCTTTCCTCTCATGGTACAATAGCGGACATATATCCGGGATTTAACAATGCCACACTAAATGGCCTGCATTTAGCTAATCCTTCTCACTAGGTGGAGACAATTCCTCATAAGTTGGCTTCCTGATCACTGATTGGATGATTAACATGACAGTTGGTTTAGGGTTTTTGCGTTGTAGTTGTAGACGCAGTACCTGTACTGCGCTTACTGTGCTTACTGCGCTGACGCGATCTCTGCCAAGTGCGTGATGGCGCACCGTCTAATCCCATCATGACAGCCATTCCACTGTGGGATCAACTCCTTTTATAAGTTATTTACACGTAATGCGTACCTTGTTTTCACAATCAGTTTATCTGCTTTTTACCCATACATAGGATTCCCTGTTCACAGAGGCCGCCTGCTAGACAACAGGGAAAGGCATGCAGACATGCGTCTAATCCGTCCGTTCTCCTAATCCTTAATTCCAAACAATTGTTGCCTCACAGCCATGACTAGCAAATTTGTTCAATTCAACCAATAAGCTTCTCCTCTAGCAGATAAGAGCAACACTTCAAAGTGGCCGCCGGATTCCGCTGGAGATCATCCAATGGACACTTTGTTACGCAGATTTTGATTCGATCCAATTGAGCTCCGAGGTGGTTTTGCAACTGTAGTAACATTAAGATCGTATAGATTTGATCTTTTTTATCAACATCCGTGGCGAGCTATCGTACAATCTAGCGTGTTGAAACAAGACAAACCAATCTGGTATATTAGGTGTGGCTACCCATAGATTTCCGTGAGATAACGACCTCCGCTCCACTTGCATAACAAGGCCAGAAATGGGTCGCTCTTATTGCTAAGCTGTGGTAGTCATAGCAGGATGACTGTTGAGCTAATATGACAGGGGGATGAGTGATGTAACTGCAGTGCTGGTGGTTTTCCCCATTGCATAGCCTCCCTCACCCATAGTTGTGCATACAAAGATGTGATTTTTCAAGAAAGGTCCATTTTGTACAACCCACCACCTGTTCACTCATGCCATAGATTGTTGCTGCGTGCAGAGGCAGAGTATCACCAGCCTAGTTTCTATCATTTAGTATGCTGATGGCACCTGCTGCCACCTGTTAACCTACTCCCATGATCAGAGTTTGCTGCAGTGTTATGAGCTGCGTCTGCTGCAATGGATTATCATAGAATATAATAAAATGTGATGCAATGTATGTGGTGCAGTGTACTGTATTCCCTCGGCTATATGACACACCAAAACCCTACAAAAGCATCAATATATACATTCATGTAGCATGGTCGTAATGGTATCTTAGTTTCATGTGATAAATGAGATGAATGAAGTTTTTACATGATTAATAGCCAGAAAAGGAGGCTTGTTGGAGGCTGCCTTATAGTTGAAGGAATACAGTAGTAATAGATACTAGTTGACTGGTGGATGGATAGAAGTAGCAGTCAATCCTGTGAGAACACAACTCCTAATACTTGAGTCGTATTGTCCCATTGTAAATGACATTACTTGTAAAAGATGTAGAGGCTAGAAAAGCTGTAAAAGATAAGAGCTGTGGGAGCTACATGTATGTGAATGCTTTACAAGCTTCATATTAAAACCCAAGGCAGACCATACCTGTATCATATTGTTGATATAAAAAGTGCTGCAAATGAATACTAGTATTAGACCAAGAACTCTGTTAGGCGCTCTTCAACGCGATAAGTAGATATAGTGACTGCATTGCTGTAGCTATGCCCTTGCCTCGCCTGCCCTCTCTTAGCATGGCCATGAAGAAACAGAACAACTTATCACTTTATCGGGCTCAAAGGGTCATCTGGTGACAACGATACCAGTCAGTTGTTGTTGAAATAGGTTGCTGTGATGATTGGTTGATATCCCCCCCCAAAAGGTCAACCAGAGGGTCAAACACCCACGCACTGATGCGCGAGTGTATTCCAATACGAGGATCAGTCACTCCAAGGTCCCTGGTCGCTCTGATGAGAAGCATACAAAAAAAGTAGCTAACAAAGTTGATCGCCCTGTGTAGCTGCAGCCTGGCTCGCACGTATTTCCGACCTAACTAAAGTCTAGAATGATAAACCTCAACCCGCTGTACACCCTGAGCAGGCATAGACAACTTTTGGGGCTGATCTCAATCATATGTTCTAAAACTTGCCTGCCTTCAGCACATATCTCTCGCTCGTGATAAGATAATTGGATCCATCGGCACAACAATGAATCTTTTATCTGCGGTATTTTATCCAAACTCTTCTTCATAGGATGAGATTAGGACATGGCTAGGACTAGGAGCATAGATTTTCATCAATTTCAATTTCTATCACCAAATTTCTAACTTACTTCCATGCTACTAGAATTATCCTTTTGCACATGCTGCCGACAGCTGGATGAGGTTTGACGGCTCTCTGTGTGTTCAATCAATACATCTATCCTCCCAACCTTTAGTATCAGTGCGACCTGTAAATATACGAGTTGTCTTCTCTCTTCTACGAATTCCTATCGCGGCATCGAATGTAGCGTGCTAAATGCCTTTATGCGGGAAATCACAAGTACTAGACGTCTATTATCGTAGTCAAGAACTTGAATGCTCCACTCTAGTAGCTAACTAAACTTTCTTAGCTACATCTGTCGTCCTTATAATCATTGTGCAGTTCATCCCACAAATAGAATTTATTTCTAGTCCATTCGATAAATACTAGTATCTCCCATAAACAGGCTATGTTGCCTTTCCCAGTTTCCCCGCGCAATTCTAGCCAATCAAATCCGTTTTAGTTGCGAATCAGCTGTGCATGCCGAGCGAGTGCGAATCCGCTAAATTTCTCGCCGCAACTGAGCGAATAGGCCAGTAATCCGCTCACTCGCCACTCTAGTTGCTCTAGTGGCTGCGTCAGATTTTTGTTGACGAAAACTCCACGCCCGCATGACCATAACGTCATTAGTTCACCGTCAACCGGACCCGCTCTCTGAAACGGACGACGACTAGAGAGAGTTGACGTAATGACCAATGACGAAAGTACTTATAACGGTTTATACTACGGTTTGTGGTCGAAAATTCACGCAACGGTCTCTCTACTGGCAACTGCCACCGCAACCACAGTTGGGCGTCCCCCTTGTGATTACAAGCGCTTGTCGACTTTCCACTGGGCGTTCAAACTAGTTACTACCTACTTACTTACTTACCTACTTACTTTCTGGATACGCAGATAATTGCCTCTTCCGGTATGTCGCGCTCATCAACTCGTGAAAATGACGGGAAAGCATTTCATGGCACTGTTGTCCATTCGATGGGGATCGAATCGCCTATGGAGATTTTACCCTCAACTCTTCTCGTGGTTGATGGCAAAAAAGTCGTTTTCATTGAACCCAATATGAGTGTGGTTAAAGCCAGACAGATTGCTAGCGACTACGGAGTTAGTGACAATCGTTTCACTGAGCTCAAAGATGGAGATTTCCTTATACCTGGGTTTGTTGATACCCACATTCACGCTCCTCAGTATGTTAACGTTGGCTTGGGGCTGAGTTATGCACTGTTGGAATGGCTTGAAGCCTACACATTTCCAGCAGAGAAGAGATTCAGTGATATGGAGTTTGCACGAGATGTGTACACTAAAGTTGTGAAGCGCACTCTCTCTCATGGTACAACATCGGCCTCATACTTTGCTACAATTCACTTGGAGCCTTCTTTGCTGCTGGCAGAAATCATGGCCAAATATGGACAGCGTGGATTTGTGGGTAAAGTGAACATGGATCAAAACAGCCCGGATGATTACTGTGAAACGACACAGCAGTCTCTAGCCGACACGATCACTTTCATTGAGAGAATGCAGGAGCAGTACAGCAATGATGGATTGATAACTCCCTGCATCACCCCCAGATTTTGTATGTCCTGCACTGAGGGATTGATGGCTGACTTGGCGAAGCTTAGCGACAAGTATGGCGTACCGATACAGACACATATGAGTGAAAACCGCAAGGAGGTGGCCTGTGTTAAGGAGATGTTTCACTTGAAGGAGTATGTTGAGGTCTATGAGAAGGCAGGGCTCCTGAAGGACTGCACCATACTGGCTCACTGCGTGTACTCAGGCCCTGAAGAACTGGACATAGTGAAGAGATACAACTGTGGCATCGCTCACTGTCCCAACAGCAACTTGTCTCTCATCAGCGGAGGCATGGATGCCCAGCAGGTGATCGGCACTGGCATCAAACTGGGCCTAGGTAATGTCGGCAACTGAACACTTCCTGGTTTCTATCCAGCTAATATCTGTATTCTGTATTGAGAGGCGAGTAAGTCAGTATTGCCCAGTACTTACACTCCTCACCCTGTACTGATGCTGGCTGACACTATGCTGCTCATTGTGTAATCATTGTACTGTAGGCACTGATGTCGCTGGCGGCTACAGCCCATCACTCCTGGATAACTTGAGGAAGGCTGTTGAGGTGTCCAAACTACTTACTGCACAAAGAGGGGACGACTCCAAAAACATTAACTACTCTCATGCCTTTCATCTGGCGACGTTAGGCGGCGCCCAAGTGATGAACTTAGACAATAAGATAGGGAATTTTCTAGTGGGGAAAGAGTTTGACGCGCTTGTGATCAGCCCCCGAGCCAAGAGCAGCTCGTTCGACGCATTCGACTTCCACAACCAGGAGGAACTGATCCAGAAATTTCTCTTCTGTGGAGACGATAGAAACATTAGCAAGATCTATGTGGCCGGTAGAAGAGTTAATCTTGACCTGTAGTCTGTCTGTCAGCCATCTTGTATTTCTTACCCACTAGTGTTATCACTGCTTGATCGCAGTTCAGTTGATTTACTTTGTGATACCCTGTTCAAACAGGCTCTGACCTGCCATAAACTGATACTCAAGCTGTGATGTGATGTAAGATGACCTCTGTTTGGAGGACATTTATAAACTAAACGCCATCATTTATATACATCGTCAATAAAATGTTGTAAGCATGCTGAACAGTACTAATACTATGTGCTGAGTGCTGGGTGTCCAATACTGAAACAGTGTGACTGTAGATACATGCTATTAACTCACTGGTTCTATTATGGCACAGATAGCCAATCAGACAAAGATCTCACCCTCCACCAGGGTAGCTGAACCCGTCTCATTGGTTACTAAAAACTTTACCACCTGCCGTCTAGGCGCCTCAATCACTGCCGTCCTTCGACTCAGCTGCTTGTCGAAATAGGCGACTGCGACCGAGGTTTTCTTGTCGTCCTGGATCTGCAGTCGCGAGATCTCCCCCTCACACAGCATGTTATTGACTGGTTTCCGGATTATCTTAGCAAGGCTGTAGCCCTGCTTTGTCAGTTCAGTCAGTGTCTGTATCTCACTACTGGCGTCCACCACAGCCAGCATCACTGTCACCAAATTCGTGGAATAATCTATTTTGAACAGGGGCAGATAACTGACGAAATGCATGCGCTTTCTCGTGTACTTCCTCACTGATTGGCAGACCTCGGAAAGTAGGTCAACGTTCACATGTCTCACAACAACAGCCACCTTCCTGTAATGTATCAGGGAGTCAATGCCTGCCGTCTAGGGATTACATTGTGCAAAAAGGAGAAGACAGCTCACCAGGTGAGGTGGCGTGTAAGGAACTCGACACTAGATGGCAGAGCGATGCATTTCTCTATAACCTCAGGAGGTTGGCTGTCATTACCCGTTCCCGACACAACAACCAGCCTGCCATCAGTCCCTCGACTGTGGAAATCTTCAGGAAGAGGAACGGTCATTGTTACGAGACGTCTTGTGAGCAGCTCCGTGTCCGTGTGGGTCACCTCACAGATAGGACCCATGGCTATGATGTGGAAATACTGCTTCTGTATTTGCCTGACTAGGTCTGATGCCACTGGATAGAGCTACAATGATATTGAAAATCCTAATGTCTGACTGTGAGACGTCTGCTGGGGTGTGACAGTCAGAGGTCTGTTGAGATCTGAGAGGAGAGTGTGGTTTACCTGTAACGAAATTGTAGCTTCAGAGTTGAGGCCGTTCTTTGGTATGGAGATGGAGAGGTCAGGGCCACTCGAATGCTGAACTTTAGAACCAATGAGAGGAACCTTGTACGTTTCCTTTGGCAACCGCGAGACAACATACAGCCGAGTCAAGTTAGATATGTTGAACTTTTTGGCCAACGACTCCTACAACAAGGATCTGAGGGATGGCCACTTGGGCTTGAGTTGAGGTAGAGAGGGATACGACTTGAAAACAACAAACTTGTTGATCTTCTTTTGCTTGAGATGGAAGCGCTATCTTTTTGTTGACGTATGTTGGAGTTGTCTTATCTTTCAGTAGAGGCACATCATGATTACCATCAACCTTCAGAATAACTTCTTCTCCTTCATTCGTGCTCACACAGTCTATTGACAGCGTGACTGGAACGCCGAACGTAATGTTAGGAGGCCAAAACTCATACACATCACTGAGCATGATTTCACTCTGACCTAAATACAAAGAAACAGAAATGGGTCACATGATGAAAACGCACATACCAAGCGTTAGTGACAGAGTGCTTCAGATCAAGCAGAAGGGTTTGATATCAGCCTACCGAGCTCTACACTGCTGCATGGCGCAGGAATACGTCTACAGATGAAAAACGGAGCTCCTTTTGAAGCCAGTTTTGGGACTTCTATCTCTAGACCAAGAAGTGTGTTCTTGTACGTCTCCCCTTTCTTAGATATCATGATAGACTTCTTCACCTCCTCCCTGCATAGACATAGAGGGTAATAAAGGTTGTTGATTCACTAAAGTTATCGTGTGTCAACGCTAGGTTTCCTGTACTTGGCAAACTTGTGTTGATTTCTCATCGATATATTCAACAGCTGCCTCATCTCTTCCATTGGAGCGACATTCAGCGGTCTCTCTCCATTCTGTTTGATTCAAAACGCAATTGACAACATGGAGAGAACTAATATCGACAGTAAATCACTAGCCAATGGTTCAACTCACTTTCCCTTTCACCCAGGGGTCAGCACCAGCCACAAGCAGCATTTCAGCGATAACTGTGTGGTTGTTGAGAGCGCAGTGATGAAGCGCTGTCCACCCACTCTGTATAGAGGTCTTAGGGAGTCAGATGAATTGCTTGATTGAGATAGCAGAGTAATCTAAAACACTCACCTTGTCCTTGACATTGACATCGCACCTGTCACTGGTCAATAGTATCTGAACAGCAAGGAAATCTCCATGTCTAGCTGCCAACAACAGTGCTGTCATCCCATACTGGTGGAAACAAAGTGGTATAATAGAATAGGAGTAACTGCAGATGGACCAATGGACAGACAGAGATCTTGATGGTACAAGGCAAAGATAGCAGATTGGCGGCTGATAACCTCACTTCCTATCAGATGTGCGTAAACTTGATATGAATCATAAGTTGTGATGACTTACTGTCGCAGTTTTATTGACATCAACTCCCTTCGAGAGTAGCTGCTGACACGAGCTATACTGCTTCATCATCACAGCTTTATGTAAGGGAGTGAAGCCAGTCTATAAAATACTACTTGGTCAGTAATTAGGGTGATGGTAATGGCAATAGACAATGGGGTAAGTGAGGGAAAGACTGTAGGAAAAACGAGATGGGGGGG
>ERZ1740065.2864-NODE-2864-length-10799-cov-4.417722_pt1 | contig 10799 bp, 5 predicted proteins | sample MGYA00581738_ERZ1740065 | MGnify/ENA primary metagenome ERZ1740065 (study PRJEB43018, sample SAMN04849749) | marine metagenome | isolation source: floating plastic debris | place: Pacific Ocean | collected 2008-09-01 | study: EMG produced TPA metagenomics...
GAAGACGGCGTCTTTTATTTAATTGACCTGGGCAGCCGCAATGGCTCCTTTGTTAATGGTCGCCGCGTCAGCATCCCCGTAACCCTCAACGGTGGCGATAATCTCACCTTTGGGCAAACGGAAATGAAGTTCTACGCTCCGCCTCGGGTGAAGCCAGAGGACGAGCAATATATGACCAACTCTGCCGTAACGGCGGCTTTACACGTGCGGCGGCTCATTTCTGTCTTGGTGACGGATATCCGTGATTTCACGGGGTTGACGCGGCAAACGGACGAAAAAAAACAGTCTGAAACCATTGGCACCTGGTACCGCCAAGCTGGCGATATATTGCGTAACCACGGCAGCTGGGTGGAAAAGTACATTGGTGACGCAATTATGGCGGTGTGGATCCACGGGGAAAACGACCTGAGTCTTCAGGAGGTGCGTCATATTTTCCAGGCGGTGGACGATTTACAGCGCATGACCCAGGAGTTGCATTTGCGCTATCCGTTGCCGTTTCCCTTGCGCATTGGTACGGGGGTGAATACGGGCTACGCCATGGTGGGCAATACTGGCAGCTACGATCGCCCAGATTATACTGCCCTGGGGGATACGGTTAATGAGGCGTTTCGGCTGGAGTCCTGTACTAAGGAGCTGAAGCAGGATGTGGCGATCGGGCTGACGACGTACCAGTATTTGCGGATGTTGCACCCGGGAAATTATGAGCACATGTTTGAAGAGTACCAGGTGCACCTAAAGGGCTATGACGAGCCGGCGACCACCTACGCGGGCACCTACGAGGAGTTGAATCGGGTGCTGACGGGGTTGGTCGAGGGGGCGGCGCTGGAGGGGGATAACGCCGACGGTGACAATGGGGTGGTTGAGGAGGTAGGGGTTGACGAGGTGTACGGCGAAGAAATTGAACTGGACGAGGAGGAGATCAGCGAGACGATTCCGTCTAGGCAAGAAATAGCGGGAGGGTTGGAAGGGGCGATCGCCGACCTAGAGTAGGGAAAATGGGAAAAATGCCCCGAAATACTGCAGTAGGTAATAGAGGAATTGCAAATTAACGTTGCAAAGCGTGTGGGGCGATCGCCATAAATTACGTAATCGGGGAAAATAGCAGACAGGGTAAAATGCCTTTTACTTGAGCTGTATTTTTTTGGAGAAACGTATCCCCATGAAGTGGTTCCTGCGCCTTTTTGTTGTGGTTAGCCTGTGCGTAACAAGCTGGGTTGGCTTCGGTAGTGGTCCTGCAATGGCAGATCACCTTAACCTAACTAACCTCACCTGGAATAGTGCGTCGATGGTGATGGGGGCCGTTAACGGGGAAGCGGATGCTGAACTGGCCAAGATTTATGGCGAAACCATTGACCTAAACAACACCAATATCAGCAGCTACAAGGAGTATCGCGGGCTGTATCCGACCCTGGCGAAAAAGATCATTGCCAATGCTCCCTACGAAGCCGTTGAAGATATTTTGTCTTTGCCGGGGTTGAGCGATCGCCAGAAAAATACCCTAACCAAATACGTCGGAGAAGGGTTATTTTCCGTTAGTCCCACTAGCATTGTGTTCACCCAAGGGGATGACCGGATCAATAACGGCGTCTATAAGTAGGCGTCTAAAAGTAAGAGTTAAAGCGGACCGGCTCGCCGGGGCACCTGTTGTGCTGCTGGGTATGAATAGGACGCTTTGCTGAGCCGACAGTGGGCAAAAAATACACTATTGGTTTCCCTACACACAAATTACGCTAGATGCCCTACGCCAGTAGCGATAAAAAAAGGAGCAGGCGGTTAAGCTTGCTCCTTTTTTAGTAACCCCTGCGCCATTCCTGTGCTTAGGGATAGAAACCTAACTGGGGCAATCCTAGGGTTTCTTCCCAGCCCATCATGATGTTCATACACTGAACCGCTTGCCCCGACTGTCCCTTGATCAGGTTATCGATCGCCGACAGCACAATAACCCGATCCGTACGCTGGTCCACCTCAACGCCGAGGAAACAAGCATTGGTGCCCAGCGCCCACTTTGTTTGGGGCGTCTTTCCACCGGGCAGCAACCGCACCCACGGGGACTTGCGATAAAACACCGAATAAATTGTCAGCACATCTTCGCGTACCAGTCCTGGGTCGCGAATGGTGGCGTATACCGTTGACAAAATCCCCCGAGGCATCGGCACCAGGTGGGGGGTGAACTGCAAACGAATATCGTGCCCTGCCAGGTCGCTACAGGTTTGTTCAATTTCCGGGGTGTGGCGGTGGCTAGTAACGCCGTAGGCTGCAAAGGAGTTGTCCGCTTCGGCCAGGAGAGCATGTACCTTTGCCTGGCGACCGGCTCCTGAGGTGCCCGATTTGGCGTCGATAATAATGCTTTCGGGAACAATAATGCCGTGCTTTAACAGGGGCAGCAGGGCTAGGAGGCTGGCGGTGGGATAGCAGCCGGGACAGCCGATCAAGCTGGCATTGGCAATAGAATCCCGGTTCAGCTCCGGTAAGCCATACACGGCGTGGGCGGCGGTGGGATGGTCTGTGCGGGCTTTGCTATACCAGGTTTCGTAGGTTTTAAGATCCCGGAATCGATAGTCGGCGGACAGGTCCAACACTTTGCAGCCTTTGGCAATAAGCTGGGGGGTAAGGTCGCAGGCAATGCCGTTGGGAAGACCGAGGAATACCACGTCACAGCGCTGGGCGATCGCTTCCACATCAATGGCTTCAACTTTCAAATCCACCATTCCCGTCATGTGGGGATAAATATCGTCGTAGCCCTTGCCAGCACTGCTATTTCCCCCCAGGTAAGTCAGCTCTACGTTGGGGTGGTCCATCAGCAGGCGCACCAGTTGAACGCCGCCGTAGCCCGATGCCCCCACAATTCCCACTGAAACCCGTCCAGAATCGCCCATAACTCTCCCAACTCCTAAAGGTTAATCTTGAAATTACTGTGTAAATTGACCTGCGGTTTACTAGGGGCTGTCATCGATCAAATCTCAAGCTCAATAGCTGTGAGGGTTTCAGCCCCTAATAGTTTTATTCAAAAGGGCGTGTACTTCCCACTGTGTAAGGCTTCTGGAGTTTAATTTATGGCACGCCCTAATATTCGTCAGTGAGGACTGGTTAGTAAGTGATTTGCCAGCTATTGGCCAGCTATTTGCCAAGACTCAATAATTCCTATCCAGTTTTGGCAAATTATTTAGGCTCGGACACTAAGTATGATGAATGTGGGGTCATGATACAGGAGCCTTGACCGATTAACATCCACTGGGTGAGCAATTTTGCGATTTTTGGGCGTGGTCCTAACGAAGGGAGAATCAGGTTGACTTCTGTCGGGGTGAAACTGGTCAAAGGGTCGTGACAGAGACCACCGTCTATTCCCTTTAAGACGATTTAAAACGATGTTTTTTCAACTATTGCCGCCACATTTAAATCGATATTTAGGTTGGGGGCGGTGGAGCTGAGCGAACATAAGAACACTTTTAGGACTTTGACTGTTGGGGCGATACGGGGAACGCGTTACTCTATAGAGAGCGGATAAGGCTTCGTTTCTTAATTTCCGATTCAACTTCCCAATCATGGTTAAATTTCCTCCTGCCTCAGTAAAGCCAGCATCGTCAAAGTACAGAAAGTCCTTTAGGGCTGTGCTTGTGAGGACCTTGGCGATCGCCCCCAGTGTGCTTGTGGGGTTATTTCTGGGCTTACCCCAAAGCGCCGTTGCCCAGTCGTCAGGAAACGCTGATGACTTGGGAGAATGGCAAAATAACGAGCGCGATTCACGCTCCATTGGAGACACGGGACTAACGCCTCTGGAAATCATCCAGCAAATTCGCTCCTTATCGGGTCAAAGCCCAGCAGAGTTTGAGGCTCGCCAGGAAGGGCGTTTGGATGATGCAGCCGAATCTTTTCGCCAGCAGCAGCGCCAGCAGCTAGGCTCCCCTGAAAATGCGACAGATCCCACGCCAAACACCAGCGGCGAGTAGCAACCGCTGACTTCGGAAACGTTGCTGCGGCGAAGCGTGATAAAAAGAAACGCTGCGGCAAGAAGACCAACAGGGGTGCAACATAGGGGGTGAAACCTTTATCGTCGTCGCCTTAATTCACTTTCTCTGGCTGTCATACTTAATATCTCAAACTTTTTTCGTTAAACCCTCGTGTCCAATGCTCCCCTTAGCATCCTCATGGCGGCCCGTTTGGGGCGACTAGCCCAGCGCGTGTCCATACGCTGGGTTTTGGCGCTGATGGGAGGCACCAGTGCGGCCCTGTTGATGGCGGTCACTCAGTTAGTTTTGGTGGGGGGACAGCCCCACAAGGGTCGTCCCCTGGCTCAGGCGCTCCAGCGATCGCGAGGGGAGTCTTTGGTGGAGGCGATTAACGATCATTTGGCGGTGCCGGCGTTGATTAGCCAAATTAATAGTGACACCTTAAAACTGGGCACCATTGACTCGGCGACGCCAGAGGCACTGGAGGCGTTTTTGGGACAGCAAATCCGCCAGTTTCCCACCCTGCGGTTTATTGGATTTGCCAATGAGGTGGGGTTATTAAGTGCGGTGCAGCGATCGCCCCAGGGATCCATTCAAATTTTGTCGGGACAGAGCGCCACCAATGGATCGCCGGGGCGTCTGTGGATTTATAACGTGGACAGTCAAGGGAACCGCGCCAGCACCTTGCGCACCTTACCCACCTACAACCTGGATCAGCAACCTTGGTATCGTCAGCCGGCCCTGGCGGGGCAAACCGTCTGGACGCCGCCGGTGCGAGACGATGACGGCAACTGGTCCATCAGCCTGGGGCAGCCGGTGGTGGATCGCCAGGGGAAGCGTCTGGGAATTTTGAGCGTAACGGTGGCCCTGGGGCCCTTGGGTAAAGCCCTGGAGGAGCAGTTCCAGTCCGTAGGCGAGGGGCAAGGGTTTGTGTTAGACCCGGCAACGGAGCAGATTTTGTTGACCGTTGGCGGCACGGAAGCGGAGCGGCGGGCCTCTCCCCGGGTGGTATCGCCGGGACCAGCCCTTAAAAGTGAGTTTCCCCTGGTGCACGCGGGGGCGGAAAATCTGCGGCGAACCTTTGGGTCCTGGTCAAATATTGATCGCACCCATCAAATTTCCCTGGACGCTCTGGGGCGATCTTACGAGCTATGGGTAACGCCGCTGCAGCAAGGACAAGGGGCAAACTGGCTGGTGGTGTCCATTGTGCCAGCGGTGGAGACGCGAGGGTGGATTTGGTCTGTGGTGTGGGTTCTGGTGGCGGGGGGCGCGGGAGCGGCCCTGGGCTGGGGCGCTGGGGTTTGGCTGGGGCGATCGCTGGGGCGGCTAGAACGACGGTTTCGGCTGATTACTGCCGGGAAGGTGGATACCAGTTTTCCCGTGTTTCCCCTGGAGGAGGTGGACGAGCTGAGCCAGGCAGCCCAGACGATGATTCGGGAGCTGCGGGCGCGGCTGCGTATGGGGGAACGGGAGAAGACGGAGCTAGAAGAACGGGTGCGTGAGCGCACCACGGCGTTAAGCCTGTCAGAAACTAAGTTTTCTAAGATTTTTTACGCCAGCCCTAGCGGCATTTGCCTGATGCGCATTGGGGATGGGACGGTGATTGATTTTAACGATAGCTTTTTGGAGATTTTTGGCTATAGCTTTGAGGAAATGATGGGCTTCACCAATATGGAGTTCAACATTTGGCAAAATCCGAGCGATCGCACCTTGGTGATGCACACCCTCCAGCGGGGCAGCAGCGTGCGTAACCAGGAGGTAGCTGCCCGCACCAAGTCCCGGGAACTGCGCATGGTGCTCCTATCGGCGGAGTCGATTTACTTGCACGGCACCGAGTGCGCCCTGTTTGTGTTTCACGATATTACGGACTATAAGCGGCTGGAGGACGATTTGCGCCAGTCCCAGCGGCAGCTTGAGGAGGTGGAGCGGCGGCGACAGTGGGAGCTATTGGAAGGGTCCCGGGATAAGCTGCGGGCAAATTTAACCCGTATGGAAAATATGCTGGGGTCGGTGCAGGATTCGCTGGTGTGGACCGACGGGCAGGGGCGAGTGCAGTGGTGCAACTTAGCCTTTCAGCAGCTGGTTCAGCGCGATCGCCCGGCAATTTTGGGAGCCCCCCTGCTGAGCGTGCTGCCCCTACATCAGCGGGGAGAGCCCGTGCGCCGTGGGACCCATCCCGTAACCCAGGCCCTTAAGGCGGTGGTGGGCAAAGAGCCCTACGAGCTGGTGCTGGGGCGCGATCGACGATCCGTAGAAATTTCCTGGTCGGGGGTGCGGTTTTATGAGGAGGTTCCCGAGGGGAACGGAGCCCCGAGCGCAGAAGGACCCACGGAAATTGAAAGCGTCAGCGCCGTTCTGACCATCCGCGATATTTCCGAGCGGAAGCAGCTGGTGGCGGAAGTGCTGCGGTCCAAGCGATTTATTGACGGCATTGTGGAAAATATTCCCCTGGCTGTGTATGTGAAAGATGTGCGCCAGGGATTTCGCCACGTGCTATGGAACCGGGCCAGTGAAGCCCTGTTTAAAATTGCGCGCGCTAAGGCGATCGGGCGGACCGGCGACGAGCTGTACTTCCCGGACCAAGCCCAGGCGTTTCGCTCTCAGGACCGGGAAGCCATTGAAGCCCGCCGTCCCCTTGAGATTTCAGAGCAGCCCTTTGAAGCGGTGGATAAAAACGGTGCAGCGGAGCTGCTGACCCTGCGCACCATGAAGGTGCCCCTCTTTGATGCCCAAGGGCGAATTTTGTACCTGCTGTGTATTGCGGAGGACATTACTGAGCGCAAGGACGCCCGCGCCGTGCTAATGGAAACCCAAGCCCAGTTCCGGCTGTTGGCGGATCAGGCCGGGGCAGATTTGATGTTTGTACACGACGTGTCAGGGAATATTCTCGACGTTAATCAAGAGGCTTGTCGTTCCCTCGGGTTTGAACGGCGAGAGCTATTGACGATGAACGTGGGCGACGTGGATACCCTGGCGTCGTTGGATCAACATGATCGCATTTGGTCCATGATGCAGCCGGGGCAGCCGGTGACCCTAGAGGGAATGTATCGCTGTAAAAACGGGCGTATGTTCCACGTGGAAACGCGGGTGGGGGTGCGCTTTTCTGGTGACCAGCGGATTTTTCTAGCCATGGCTCGGGACGTGAGCGATCGCAAGCAAATGGAAAGCGCCCTGCAACAGGCAGAGGAAAAATATCGTGGCATTGTGGAAAATGCCGTGGAGGGTATTTATCAGTGCGCGCCCACGGGGCAGTTTGTAAGTTCCAACCGGGCCCTGGCGGCCATGTTTGGCTATGGGGCGATCGACCAAGTCTTGGGAACCACGGGACTGAACCGCACCCGGCGATTTTACGTGGACCCGGAGCGTTGGGATAGTTTCCTGACGTTGATTGCCCAAACGGGGGAAATTTACGGCTTTGAATCCCAGGTGTACGACGCCGACGGCAAATCTTTTTGGATTTCTGAAAACGCCCGCGCCGTTAAGGACGTGGATGGACGGCTGTTGTACTACGAAGGGACGATGCAAAATATTACCGAGCGCAAGCTGGCGGAGGAAGCCCTGTTTGCGGAGCAGGAAAAGGCAGACCGGTTGCTGCTAAATATCCTGCCGCGCCCGGTGGCGGAAAGCCTCAAACAGGGAGAGGGCACCCTGGCGCAAATGTACGACGAGGCCACCATTTTATTTGCGGACCTGGTGGGCTTTACCCGGCTGTCGGCGCAAATGCGTCCCATTGAGCTGGTGAATATGTTGAACCTGATTTTCTCCACCTTTGACCATTTGGCCGAGTACCACGGCTTAGAAAAAATTAAGACCGTCGGTGACGAATATATGGTTGTGGGCGGGTTACCGTTGCCCATGAAGGACCATATTAAGGCGGTGGCTCACCTGGCGCTGGATATGCAAATTGCTATTCAGGAGTACAAGAGTCCCGACGGGCAGCCGTTCCAAATTCGCATTGGTATTAACACGGGCTCGGTGGTGGCGGGGGTCATTGGCATTAAGAAGTTTGCCTACGATCTTTGGGGGGATACGGTGAATATTGCTAGCCGCATGGAATCCCACGGCGAGGGGGGGCGGATTCAGGTGACGGAGACGGTGTACCAGGCTCTGAAGGATGAGTTTCGTTTTGAGGAGCGCGGGGTGATTGATATTAAAGGGCGCGGGAAGATGGCCACCTATTGGCTGCTGGGCGATCGCTCGAGTAATTCGGGAAAACCCACCAGCAAGGCTCCGATTATTATCCCTGGAAGAAAAACAAAAACTGGGAACGAGGCAGTGAGCACGAACGGTCGCTATTCCAACGGCGATGAGTTGGGGCGTAACGGCGACCTGGATTTAAACGGTTTGGATTTTGGGGAAGAGGATTCCGTACCGATGATGGATGCGCTGGGAGATTTAACGTGGGACGAAGCACTCTTTAATGATGATTCGGTGATTCAAGACCCAACGTTTATTCAAGACGACAAATAGCTCGCGATTATGGGTAATGCCCCTAGGGGGAAGGTCTACCGTTATTTCTATCGTCACACTGAATCACTTTCAATCACCCAAAATTCTTGCAGGGGACCATAGCAAGGTACCTGTGGAATGTGCCCATTAAGCCCAGGAAAAATTGGGCAACGGGAGGCGGGTATATTGCCATATGCCCCTATCATTTTGGGGTAAAAATATTGGATTTCGTCTGACGATAGGGAATGGTTCCAGCGGGCTGTTTTAGGAAATGAGCCCCTGTTGCCGTAGAAAGTTCTCCACTTCGGTGCGGTTGGGCTGGGCTGCGATCGCCCCCGGCTTTTGAGTCACCAGGGCTCCCACGGCGCTGGCATAAGTCACCATGCGATAGACCCGCTGGGGATCCTCCAAACTTTTAAGCCCCTCCTGGAGAAGCTGACTGAGAAATCCCGCCACAAAACCATCGCCAGCGCCCGTGGTATCCACCGCCGCCACTGGAAATCCGGGGCGACTTCCCATGTGTCCCCCCAAACAGTAGGAACAGCCGTTGGCTCCGTCCGTAACAATCACCCCTTCCAAGTGGTCCAGCTTTTGGGCGATCGCCGACTGATCCGCCGTTTCAAACATCCACAGAGCTTCTTCCTTAGAAAGCTTTAACAGGTCAACCCGTTCTAAAACTGGAGCGATCACGGACTGGGCTTGGCTCGGATCGGACCAAAATAACGGACGCCAATTTAAATCTAAAAACACCGGCACGTAATACTGGTCCGCTAAATCCAACGCCCGAGCGATCGCCGCACCACTGTTGGGATAGGCTAGCGCCAAGGTGCCTAGCACCAGAAATTTCGCCGAGCTAAACAGGGGCTGGGGAATTGAACCTGGCAATAGCTGGGTGTCCGCAAAGGTCGTGGTGTCCTGGACTCCTTTACCCTCGCTTCCAAAGGCCACAAACTGGCGATCGCCCGCCCCATCGCGAACCACGTACACCTCGCGGGTGGGGGCAGGATGGCGCTGAATAGCGTCGATCGCCACGCCCCCCTGTTGCAAAATTTTTAAAAGGCGATCGCCAGCGGCATCCTGCCCTAAACAACTCACTAATGCTGACTGGATGCCCAATTTAGGCAACGCACAGGCCACATTCGCCGGTGCGCCACCGGGGTAAGCAGTCCAGTTTTCAATTTTGGAAGGGTCTGCAATCTTGGACGAATCAGCTCGGCCTTTTCCTAGGGCAGCACCGGCAGGGTCCCCCAAACAATCCCACAACATTTCACCCACACACAAAACTTGGGGTACCGGCATAGCGTTTTATAGTTTTAAAAAATCATTTGAAGGTCTCCTAGGTCTAGCAAATTCCAACGCCCAATGACGGCAAATGTAACAGGGGACTGCGATTCACCGTTTTAGCTACCCTATAATTTGCCCGTCCCATAAAAATTTTGATGGTCCGTAAATTAATGGCCCGTAAATTAATGGTCCGTAAATTGATGGTCCGTAATAAGCAATAAGGTCTTAAGCGGTCCAAGCCATCGGTTCGCTGTCCACTTCTGCCTGGGTACGACGCACGGCTAGGGCACTAGCAATAAGTCCCACCCCGGTGCCAAAAATTAGGAGAACAATTAACAACAGCACCGTTTCGCGGGAAGTTAGGGGCAATTCGCGAGACAGAAACTGTAAAAAACTGGGCTGATTACTGAGAGCCGATCGCAAAATTTGCTGCACCACGGCGATCGCCCCCCAAGCAATCACGCCCCCCTGGAGCCCAAACACCGCTCCCTGCATCAAAAACGGCAAATAGATCCACCCGCGCGTAGCTCCCACCAGGCGCATAATTTCAATTTCCTGACTGCGAGCGGCCACCACCAGCCGAATCGTAGTCATCGTCGTGGCCACCGCCGCTGAGATAACCAGGGCGATCGCCCCCAGCCCCACCCAGGTCAACAGCTCGTTCACTTCCCGCAGACGCGTTACCACCTCTGCCACATAGCGCGTATCCTCCACCCCTGCGATCGCCTCCCCCTGCGCCGCCACCTCCGGCGCCACCGCCGGTGACGTCACCTTCACTTTCAGCTCATCCAACAACGGATTCCCCTCCTGCTGCTGGGTGGCTACCTCAATATTGGAAATTCCCAACTCCTTCACCAACCCTTCCCACGCCGCATCCTTCGGCACCAAAGTCACCGTACCCACCTGCGGCAACGCCTCCACCGCCGCCTGTACCGGAGCCGGGTCCACCTGGGGTTGCACATAAACGGAAATTTCTAGCTGACTGCCAAACTGATTGAGCAACCGCTCCAAATGCCACGACGCCTGCAAACTGGTGCCCAATAAAAATAGGGACACGGCCACCGTCGCCACCGCCGCCCAATTCATCCAGCCGCCCCTACGAAAGCCCCGCCAGGTTTC
>ERZ1740065.2865-NODE-2865-length-10798-cov-11.812250_pt1 | contig 10798 bp, 12 predicted proteins | sample MGYA00581738_ERZ1740065 | MGnify/ENA primary metagenome ERZ1740065 (study PRJEB43018, sample SAMN04849749) | marine metagenome | isolation source: floating plastic debris | place: Pacific Ocean | collected 2008-09-01 | study: EMG produced TPA metagenomics...
CTTCAAATGTGACAACTTCAAATGTGACAACTTCAAATGCGACAATTTTTGTATCACCATGCATATACTGGCTTTCCTCTATGGATCCTGGAAAGCCAGCTCTACCATTGGAACGGTGTCCATGTCATGTAGCCAATAAATGGGTCACAGGTTTTACTAAGAATAAAGCAGAGGTTCATGTTCTTACTTTTTCTGTCCAAATTCACGCTCTGTTGTCTTCGAACAGGGCTCTGACCTTGACCCCTGACGATGACGACGATGAGAACGCGGAGCTGAAATGGTACGATTACTTCACACATTTCATATCGATGCCGTGGAAGCTGTTCTGTGCCATCATACCACCCAAACACTACGGCGGCGGCTTCATATCCTTTGTCTGGTCCATCCTCTGGCTCGGCCTCATGTCAGTGCTTGTCGAACAGGTAGCTTGGAGTTGTTCCCTCCTTATTCTAGATTGCACGGACATTCGATAAGCATGGGCGTTTATACATTACAGCTGGCGTCGCTGCTGGGATGTGTCATAGGCCTGAAGACAGCTGCCAGTGGGGTGTCCATTGTTGCTCTCGGTACAAGCGTACCCGACACGTTTGCCAGCCGCACAGCCGCCAAGCAGGACGAATACGCTGATGCTGCCATCGGTAACATCACTGGTAGTAACAGCGTGAATGTATTCCTGGGTTTGGGCATGCCGTGGGTGCTGCTGACCATCTGGTATAAGGCTAGGTTCGGCATAGACTACCCGGTGCAGTCAGAGAACCTAACGCAGGCTGTCATACTTTTCGTCATCGTCGGCACCGTATGCCTCGTCATCCTGCTCATACGACGATTCGTGAGTCACTCGTTTCATCGCCTGCTACTAGCCTGGTGTATATACAGCAGTGATAGAGCTCCTGTTTTGATGCAGGTTGTTGGTGGAGAGCTGGGCGGTAAGAAGACGACTGCGTATCTAACAGGAGCCTTCCTCGTCACGCTATGGATATCCTTCATCGCCATCGTTATCCTCATAGTGTATAGAGTTATAGTTTGGGACCTGCCCTAAATGCGGGGCTTATGGGACGCCCCCAAGCATATCCACTCCATATCGTGATATCTATAAGAATGGTGCATTTTTGATGACTGCTCATGATGCTCTCCCTAAACAACGACTGACCGACGAGTCCTATACAATTTATAATACACTCTCTGGAGTTGTCTGCACTTGGCGGTAACATCTCTCGTGAACTATGCATGCTAAACGGTCGGTGTGTGAGAGATGTAGCGAAAGTGTAAGCAAATCTTCATCTGGAGAGATTCTTTTTGGTGCCCACGACTAGGTTGAAAACCAAGCGAGAGAGACCCACACACACATTCACACTCTATTTTCATATTTTTACCTTATTTGGTCATAATCAGAGTTGATTCGGTCGGTTTGTTTTTTTGTTTGAAATGTCTGTGATGCGCAAGTTTTCACTATTTTTCTGAATCTCTTATAATGATAGTTCCGCGCCGATAGCACACGCGTGTCAATTTAAACTACGATCGTTACAACCAAATGAGCATATTTCTATACACGATTAGTTTGTGCATTTGTATAAATCGTGTCATCATGCTTTGGCAATCTCTTAACTTAACCGAAAAGAATGTCAAGGCTTCAAATCATCTCGCTATCAGAAGACTGCTGCGTTGGTTTCGGTGAGAGTTTGGTGATATCATTGAATATTGTTTAATGATGTGGGCGTGATTTTCCTCTCAAGTTTGTCCGACTGCTGAAAATTTTAATAAAAAACATTAAAGTATTCAAAAAATGTGATTTTACTGACGGTTGGCCATATTGGTCACTATTACCGTTGTCTTCAATTCCGACTGGAACTGAAAGCAGTGCAATATTGATTCATCTCAATGAGCACAAGTCTCTGTTGTAATTCTGTCTACGCGCTGAAGGGTTTGCTCGACAAGTGAGTTCATGCTTGCAATACAATTAGGACCACAACTTGCGTGATTAGATGTTTGATGGAGTGACGACTAACTGTATCCTATTGATTTACACAGCTGATGGTTGTTACTGGAAAGATTTTCTTCTGTCTCCTTCAATTATTTTCAACTCTGTCCAATCAATTTGTAAGTAGTGTTTCAGCAACCAGGCCAGGCAAATTTTATGCTTTCATGGAGCTGAGGCTATCAAGTTCAGCAGTCCTGATCAATAGCTTTCTCTCATTAGCTACTCATTCAAGCTTCCATGTCCAGCATCATCACTCTACCTCAGGACTCAAGGGAGCATGTTATACTATAGCGCATATCCGTGGATTCAAAACTGACGAAGAATGGAGTAGAGGATGAAATCTAGTCAGAAACGACACATTGTATACCATGCGGTGCAGACGACCTGCGACACATCCGCCGAGGTGGCTACCAGCGCTGTAGACGTGGAGAAAGGAGAGGATGATCCTGCCGTCCTCGAGTATAACATCGCTGTACTCGGCAGTAGCAAAGTGGGTAAGACATCAATTCTACAGCAGTTCATGCACCAGTCATTCGAGGAGAAGTACATACCGAGTGCCAAGTGTCGTAAGTACCACAAGGCCGTCTACATGGATGGTAGACTGTATGACATGACGCTGCGAGACTGCCCAGGCGTCAGCTGTTTCCCCACAGACACTATCAGAGAATGGACAGACTACAAAGGCTACGGTCTACACCTATCACAGGTTCTGTATCTCTTGAACATGTATCGCTTGCAACGTCTCATCCGTTTCCTAGAATTGTATTCAGGAAAATCTCTGCTTGATTGAAAATAATGAATTTCCATCGTGCTTCATTCAATCCCGCTGGGCAGTAGGAAAATCGTACGAAAACCCAGCAAACAATGATCCCATGAGTCAGCGGTATCTTGCAGAAATCTGTGCTGGGGTTTATTGTGCAGCCAAGTTCCAGATTCATGTACTTTTCATTTCATCCATCGCACATCACAAACATACACTGGAGATACAGCAGCTATGGGCAGTCTGGTACCAACTCCAAGGATATGTTAACATGTTTTACTACGTAGAACCCATTCGCAGATCACTAGCGAGATAGCAGACAATCGTAACAACTACGACCCGATACCCTTATTTCAGGAGAAGATGAGTACGAATGTGCGCTGTACTACAATGTAATCAGATGTCAATAATTGCATTCAGTTTCAAGTATCAAGGGACATTATTTTACTGATAGCTGCATGGCTTCGAAGCTTAGACACACGAGATCATGTTTGTACAGCTACTCGACTTACTGTACGTCGCAGCCATCGCAAACAATAGCGTCTAATCATGCGCCGGTATGATAGAAAATATCAATTTAAATACTATAGGATGAGCCGAGGCAACCAATCAGAATTGTTCATTCATCGAACTGAGATTTAGTCAGCTGATGCCATAGGACGTACATAAGGTGACAGTTTTCCAGAACGCATGAAGCCTAGTAGATGGACGTACTTGTGACCCATGTTTGATAGTGTTTATACGTGAGGGTCATCAACACATACCTCATAATGTTTGAGGTAAACTATTATGAAATAAGAACCAATCAGTGGTTTCAGAGCTTCAACTCTAGTTCACCTATTTGATGACTTAGCATTCACATTCTGGGCTTTCTACATCTCTGTGTCAGCTGCCCCAAATGGAGTATACATCCTTTGATGATTCACCAAATGCGTACACAGCAAACCAAGATTGACAAATGTTCGAAATCGTTTTCACACGCATCCTGAGAAAAAAGGATCGATATGAGAACTTATTGTACGTTGTGCTATTTCAGGTATTTGTTCTGGTTTACGACGCAGCGAATAAGGAAACATTTAACTACGTCAGAGCCATCAGGGACCAGATACTTGAAGTCAAAGGAGCCGACGCGCTTATAGTCGTCGTCGGCAACAAGCAAGACCTGTGTGACCATCGGCCAATGAGCAACCGGTCAGGAATTCAGCACAATCTCAGCAAGAAATGGAGATGTCCATTCGTGATGTGTTCGGCAAAGTACAACTGGCACGTGGTGGAAATATTCAAAGAAGTCCTCAAGACGATCGAGAGTCAAATAGACAGTCGGAAAGAAACGGGTCATCGAAGCACCAGCCAATGGCTGCAGCTAGACAGCTGTAAGATCTCATAGGACAACGTGAGGTACCTGAGCCACACCAGACGTAGCTAACTCAATTTATAATACACAATGAATGCCATATCGACCTCAGCCGATAGGTGAGAGTGAACGGCGCCGTGTGTGACTTGATAATTGAAGCTAATAATAATTGGACTGATAGGACGTGAAACAGCTACTCTACTGAGCTTGCACACAGGTAGCAGATATATACAGCTGATTCCTATAAAAGTATGCATATGGGATTTCAGCACCATTCTATGATACCATATACTCATGGCTATATATCTGTCCGATGGCAAAGTCCCGTTCAATCACCTACATGTACTGTATGAGTGGAAACATTAGCGGCCGGAATGTGTTTTCTCAGCGAGATAGCGAGAAGATATGTGAGCATTTCTTGATGGAGTAAAAGTATCTCCCAACCAAAAAAAATCAACAGTCTTAAATTCATGAACGCGCTTACAGTCATTATACGGTTTCCATTAAAAATGAGATGACAACTCCCAAAAGTTTTCATGATGGGACAACTCCAACAGAAAATTTTCCACGCCAATGTTTCCAGTTTTGAAGTAAATCTTTTCCCGCTCATTCAGTGACCGCAGCATTTATTACATTAATTAGCCGCAGGACAATAAATAATATACAGTAAACATAATTTTGTCATTTATTTGCAGCCATAAAGGACTAAGGATTACGTAATATTATGTTTTATGAAGTGAGAAATTTCAGACAGATTTGGCATGAAAAACATTTTGGCTCAAGTTAGAACAATGTTTACCGATAAAAATACAGCAGATATACTGATAGCCAGAATGTGACATGATTTGCATGTAAGTCTCATAAAATACAAAGAGAAGACAACCCTTAACCTAATTGATAGTAAAATGTTTAGAGTTTAGAGGCTACTTTATCATCGGCCAATAGGAAATCAGTGACTAGCTTGTTGAATTCGTCTGCGTATCTGAGGTGGAGGTTGTGCTTACCATCAGGCCAGTTGATCAGCCGGGAGTCCTTGATTTGAGAGTGCAGGTAGTCTGGATGTTCCTGAGGTACGAGAGCGTCTTTCTAAAATCCAAGAGAAAATCGGAAATTAGGGACAGAAAATGAAAGGTAAGAATGAGATCGTCTCCCCTGCTCCATTACCCAGCAGACAACAGAGATGATTAGAGAGGGTTGGTTAAATCAAGTTGCCCGTACTGTGTTCACCCCATTTATTAATTTTCCTCGCCTAGAAGCACAGCAAAAGGAGTCTAAAGTTGATCAGAGCCTCTCTTGGATTTTGTTGGTTATTCCCTCCTTGTTGACACTAGCTTACGATTATAGAATGAGGAGCCAATCATAGTAACGTTTAGCTATCAGGCTGTTTTCTCATCATAATTTAGTTATTCCCATTCGAATATCGAGATACATTCCATTGACACTACGTAGACATAGATACTGGTGTTTCAGTGCCCACAGACCTGGCCATGGATGATAAGGGTGGGGCATTGAATCTCCTTGACCCTATCCTTGACGATATCTCCGTCAAACTTGTTCAGATAGAGAGAGTAAGCGTCAATCCATTGGTTCCACTGGCTCTCAAAGTACTCGCTGCCATAGAGATCTTCCATCGGCTTCTTCATCCTCTCACTCCATTTACTCAAGTCTCTGATATCTGCGTTAGGTAGAGAAGATAACTCCCAATACCATGTTTTCTAAAGACGATTGTGAGCAAGAGTTTGGTCAGCAAACTATTTCATAGTCTAGAGATATTTTATAGATAGTGTGTATATACATCAATGCACAACCATCATAAAACCTACTCTCCAGCAGCTGAACATCGTAGGGCGTCATGTAGGCATTGCAGCCGAAGAGCACCATGCGGTCCACCATGTCCGGATATAGAACGGCCATTACCAGAGCTGTAATGCCACCATCGCTCCATCCAACCAGAGAGACTTTATTCAAACCTGCAGAGGAGTCAGTTATACACTGATCGCTTCACCAAATGGGCGAAGAAATGATGAATAATTGAAATAGATATTTACCCAAACTTTTTATTAATGATGCTGCACAGGCTGCATCTCTATTGAAGAACTTTTCAGGCCATGTCCTGTTAGGAGGACGACTCTTTCCGTATCCAGGAGGATCCCAGCAGTGCAATGTGAACGCCTGACCATTGAGCTCCTCAAGTTGAGGGCTGAAGTCAGTTCTAGTCGAACCAAGTGCTCCTGGTAAGAGCAGGACGTTGTGTGCACCGGTACCAGCTTTTTCCCAAAATACTTTCATCCCATCAATAGTAGTATCATGACTGCTTATCGCATTGGCATGGACACGAGTCGATGATGAGAAACAAGAAACACGCTGCTGCAAATTAAGTTGTTTCAAAGAGTTTAACTTGCAAAGATGCTGGGTATTAGTCACTCTAAACATTCTGTGCGTGAATTTGGCAGTACAAGCTGCTAAACTTCAAGCATTTTAATGAAGCAGATAGATGGATAGCAAGTACGAGAGAAAATATCATGGGATACCGAAGAGTTCAGAGCTCGCACCAAACAAATTTTGCTCGTACAAGTCACGCAACAATAAATACATTGGATAGCCAAGAATCCTTACATAAAACCAGTATCACCGCGACATCGAGCTAGGACCTTTAGCTTAGCTATCGACCTTCACACATCCTTGCAGATCGTAGTCTCGAAGATGAAATAATCCCAATTTCTATTGGTTGATTCATTACATCATCTCTGCGGCGCTTTCTAGAAGCTGTTCATTTTTGCTGTCTCGAATTGAACAAGCAGTTAGAGACTAGATTGCCGATCATCCACGTTCAGAGGCAAAGCAAGTGAGTTTGATTACTTTCAATTCGAATACGTGTGCATTGAGCTCACTCTCGAGGGTGCTAACGCATCTAGTGAATTCGTTCAATAAATGGAATCTTACACTGCTGTCGATTAGTATACTTTACTGCTCACCTGTACTCTTTCAGAAATGCTAGCTGCACGAGTAGCATGCCTGTCTCACTTTGCTCGAGGAGGAATAGCTCGAGCCCAACTTGTACCAAATAAAGCATTTACTTCGTCAATCAAACAATGCAACCAAGCTCGAACAGCACGAGTCGCCGAGAAAATCGGTACCAAGCCAACAAGCCTGAAAGAGAAGCTTATGGCCCCTGCTGGTAACAACGGTGAGTTCCCAAATCGATCCTGCTCACATATTTGGATCATTTGCTGAGCTAATTAACTTCTAACTCACTTTATTGCTCTAGCATTCGGGATTGGGAGAGGCGTGGTTGCCGGAGGTGCGGTTCTCGGTCTTGGTGCACTCTGTGTCTATGGCTCAGGATTGGGTAATAGCGTGGGAATTCGAGAGAAAGCGATGTAAGTCTCTCTTTAAAAGATTTAAAAGATGTCATGTATCAGCATATCACAGCTAAACATATTACACATTACAACAGTCAATGTTATATAATTTTGCACACACAATATCAAAAGATCTAATCATGATTCGTGAAAGTAGATGAAAATTTATAAAAGCTTAATATACTTGATCTGATGATATGATTTCTTGTGGTTAAACGAGAACTGCGACTCAGCGGTTTGCTCCAACGCTTGATTCTCACTAGCCAGCCAAATGTTTACCACAGTTCTTACATCACGGTAGCTTGAGCTGTTGAAACGTTACAACTATGACAGAAATGTGACAAGCATACTGCTTTAGTTTATCCATTTGTTTAATTTTATACAATTTACCTTCCCCCCTCCTCCCCCTCCTCCCCCTGACTTGTGTACGTAGGAAGATGTTGCTGTCTCTCGCTGCGGTTTTCCACGAGTTATTCCCAAGTTCTAGCCTGATCACCTACTTCTAGGATGTGGCCAACATACATTAAAGACAGAGTCAAGTCTACATACATGTACTTTGGTGGCAGTTTGGCCGTTTCCGCGGCGACAGCAGTGGCAGTGTTCCGCACACCGGCACTGCTGCGCGTCGTCTCCTACCAGGGCTGGGTGGTGAGTCTCTCTGTATCCGATTAGATTATAGCTGCGCTTACATAGAATCCACGCCTCCGACTGCAGTCAGATTCGGCAGAAGACAACTCCAAGGAACTCTTGTTTTTGGCCAGTAGTTTTGATCTCATGTATTTTCACGGAAAACAGAACTATATAATCCTGAATCAGTAAGATTTAGTTCAAAAAATGGTCTTATTGAAACATTGGCGATCTCACAGTCTGTGCGTCGATAGAATCGATAGAGTTCGAGATACTTCGGCTACTGCTGCTGATTTACTAAAGGCTTTTGATGGTATGAAATTGGGACTTTCCAACTGTAGGGTTCGCTGACCAGACTGCTGGCAATAAATCGAGAGTTCACTACATGTCAGTAAAGCGCCTAATGTGTTACTAGCCCGTATGAGTGGCGTTAGCATCCTTGTAAACTACATATAAACCATTAATTGGGTCTAGTAATGTCGCCTTACTACCGCTGCCGCTGATGACCATATATGTGATGGTTGTAGGGAGCTATAATTTCGCTGGGCGCCATGATGGGCAGTGGTATTGTGTGTCAGGCCATCCCATACACGGAGGGCTTCGGAGCCAAGCAGGTGGCCTGGATGGTACACAGCGGCGTCATAGGAGCTGTCATCGCGCCGCTCTGTATGCTGGGTGGTCCTATCATGCTGAGAGCCGCCACCTACACGGCCGGTATCGTTGGAGGTACTGTACCACGGCTTCTACTCTTGTCTCTACCTATGTAACTACCTGTGTATCGACTCAGTGTGGGATTTGCTTTCTCCTGATTCATAGTGACTTAGGTCTGCATGGTTTATCCATTGGCAATAACTGTGCTAAGTCACTGATGAGAGCCTACTGTGTGTTACTAGGTTACTAGGTTACTATGTTGGTCGTTTATTCTAGTGCAATATAAAAAATATCAAAATAGTTCCAGCACTTCAGCGATAGATATTTATAGATATTGAACTAGAAGACAACTCCAAGTCACCGCTGGTAAGAACTGGCCCAAGCTATTAGTGTTCAGTGTAGAAATCTAGGTTCGTACTTTAGAACTTTGGATGCTGAATTTATTCCTCACTTCTACAAATTTTGATATAAATGCAATAATGAGAATAAGAATGATGGTATAACTGAGATAAATCAGACCCCATCTTTGTAGCTACTGGCGCCACTGGTCGGCTCCGAACTCCTGTAGCTACCTATAGAAGGGTGCCACTGGTCGGCTCTGATTTCCTTTTATGATTGATATTTATCTATTACTTCTCTCTCTGTCCGCCGTTTGACACTTGGATATTGAATTGCTTCTTTTGCAGTAGATTAGGAATCTTCCGCCGGGTGTAGCAGGCTGTACCAGGACCTCATACTCTAGACTGTTAGAAACCAGCTAATGCACTAATAATTCATTTGAATGTGCAGGATGGATTAATGATAACTTTCAGTGCAATGATAGCTGGTTGCTTGGCTACGATCGAATCTTCGTTCTGACTGGCTGAATAATCTGACCAACTAAAGAAAACCCAAACATGTCTGAAAACTTTCAGCATATTTGCTTTCATTCTAATTAAAAATATTTAATTAAATACCACAAACACAACGATTAGATATTCCAACTCCTCATCTGTTACTTATCTTGAGCTTTTACTCCGTCTGCTGTAGGTCTGTCGGCTATTGCTGTCTGCGCGCCTTCGGAGAAGTTTCTGTCGTGGGGTGCGCCACTCGGCATGGGGCTCGGCCTCGTCTGCATCTCATCTATAGGTGAGTGTCACGTTACGACCCTCATCATGAATGTCTAGCAACCTAGCACAGTTTACCAGTGCTCGATGTGTCTCATCTATGTCACATATTCAGATCATGTGAGATGATGATTCCCAGCCATAATCCGTAACTGCAGGTAAAAACACATGTAAATGCGAGGAAAATAAGTCTGATAAAGACTGTTGAGAAATAAATGCGATGAATAAAAATCTATGATCTCACTCCTATCGGAGTCGGTGTCACTCCTATCGCAGCTTCTGAAAATTGTGTTTTACGACATCGGGTGGTACAGTACCGACCGCCGAGCATTAGTAGTCGCGGTAACGGCGTACAATGAGCTGTTGTGTGAAACATAATGATATATATCAGATGTATACATGTTAATAGCCGCTTCTGTGCTGAATTGGAGAGGAAACTTTCACTTTAAAGAACTATTAAAAGATTATTGTTGTTTTTGCATAATATGCAGTAAAATTAAACCAATTACTACTGCATGGGTACAAAGCTACCTCCCCCCCCTCCCCCATCTCTCGCCTCACTGATCACTATCGACGACTGTTTGTTACAGCCGGTATCTTCCTGCCTCCGACGACTGTACTGGGCGCCGGTCTCTACTCCATCTCTATGTACGGCGGTCTCGCTGTCTTCTCTGGTCTCATGCTCTACGACACGCAGAAGGCTGTCAAACGGGCCGAACTTACTCCTCCCAACTCTATACCAGCGTTTGATCCGATCAACAAGTAAGTTATCTCGACTGTAGCGAGAAGCCTAATCTGTCCGTGTCATGTAGCAGAAGGCTGGAGTGATTTTATTCTGAGATTTTCCTCTAAGGATGATGCTGATTTCTGTTGCTCACATTTAAAATATGCTTCCCCCAGCAACTGACCATCCCCCCTCCCCCCTTCCAGCAGCTGACTCCCCTCATCAACTGACCCCCT
>ERZ1740065.2866-NODE-2866-length-10798-cov-11.497161_pt1 | contig 10798 bp, 5 predicted proteins | sample MGYA00581738_ERZ1740065 | MGnify/ENA primary metagenome ERZ1740065 (study PRJEB43018, sample SAMN04849749) | marine metagenome | isolation source: floating plastic debris | place: Pacific Ocean | collected 2008-09-01 | study: EMG produced TPA metagenomics...
GAAGGCTGAGGATAGCTAAGAGCATGATGGTAGAGCCTATAGACTGTATAGAGCACCCGTATGAACTAAAGTCACGTCAGCTCATCGAGGATAAAGAGGTCTACATGAAAACAAAAAGAGAGTGCGTGCGAGGGGAGGGGGGAGGGGTTGCTAGTAACAAGAAATGATACATGGATACAGAATAGGGAGAGTGGTTTTGCAAAAGAGGAACTTTCATGGAAATAAACACGGCTATTGTATGATTTGAGAGATAAAAGTGAAAATAAATGAAATAGAGAAGAGTACATTGTAATATATGATAGGGAAGGTTGGAATCACGAGGATACTGAGTACATGAGCGAATGCCCACTTCACTGCATCAGATCTGTGGGCAGAGGAAGGAGCTGTGTATGAACAGATAGCTCTGTTTAGATGGAAGAATTTTACAACTATGATATCACAGACATTGAATGCCTGCAGTTACTGCTCATCATCGAGTGCTATGTAAATGCATATAGCCACTGATAGGGGAGGAGAGGTTGAGAAATAATTTAATTCTAACAATACACATAGTAAAAAATCCATACATCCAGTGTAGCACACTCATTATTTTAAGAACGTAAGAGGAATGTATACCAGGTATTTGACGGAAAGACATGATGTTCCTGCTTCCAATATCCCATCTCGAATCAGTCGATCCAATGTTATGTTTTTACTCTTGACAGAGTGCCATAACTTCCCGGTACTGGTAGGCTACAAATACACCAGTCAGATGATACCTACGAACAACGTCAGACATGTAATACTGCTATTAATTATATAGGGTGATAGATTTGGTATTCAAACTAAACGACTATATGAAATTCAAAATTTCAAAATAAATTTCATGAAACTTGTGACACAATTGCATGATATCAATGAAAAAATAGGCGTAAGAAAACGCTTTAGTGTAATGCACACTATGGAATTGTTATGATAGCCTTCTCTCAAAACCAGATAAGAAGCCAATGAATCGACTGCTAGTCCACATCTGAGGCCTTATTTTCTCGACAAACGGGGAGGTTATTGTAAAAGATAAACGGTCCATTGGTTAACCAATGGATGTCGAGCGATGACTAAGTGTGAACGTGAACGTTTCCTTCCTCTATCTAGAAAAGTTGGATATTTTACCCCTTGATTCCCTGGGGTTGAGCTTTTTTGTGATGTACTTAGCACTTCATCCGTTCGCTTTTCATCCGCAACATTATGTCTTCCTTCGCTTACATCGACTTCATCCATCTTCCAAACAAACGTTCACTTCAACGCCGGAAGTTACAATAAACCGTTGAGTGCTCGCTAACTTTAAAAACACACGATAAGACAACTCCCACCAAAAATTTATCTATAGACATCTATTATAGACATATTATATATATTATATATATATATATATATATATATATATATATATATATATATATATATAAAATTCATCTATATAAAGATGGGGAAACTCAACAGAAACGGGTTCAAGACAAAGAGCTTAGTATATGGTTCCATGGTTCAAGTATCGTATTCAACTCAGAAATGTATATCAGATATGGGCGCGTTTTAAGGGCGTGGCTTATAACTGGCCGATAATTGTCACGATAATATTAGTGAATCGTCTGATCTTTCACCGAAGACGACATTTCAACAAACCTAATCCAGTTTTTTACCCTGAACCCAGAAGCATCTGTAGTATAATAATACCTTAACTGGGAAATAATTTTATTCAGTTGTGAAGAAGTACTATGCTCTTCTGATGTGGGAGAAATGAGGAAAATCGGGTTCCAAACGCCGTCTCGTACTACTGCTACGTTCAGCATTTTATTTAGAATTTCGACTCCAGGTCAAGAGAAGACAACTCTGGACTACCACGCCGTTTGAGCTGAGTTACCCGGGTTTGCTCCTACTTCACGCTGTATCTCGTCTAATAGATTAGGAACATTGTCTGTGAACAGCTGTGGAATCATAAGCACTTAGACGAACATGCACAGCAAGTTTTCCTTTTATTGAAAATAAAGAAGAGAAGATGAGAGTAGTATGACGTGTGCAGCTGTAATTTTACTTCATACACGACCAAGCGGACTTCGTTTCGCTCACAACCACGATGATACCGCCCACTAACCTTCCCTTGATCTCTAACACATTCTTAAACGTGGTAGTATGAAATGAATTTTGGAGGTCACTGTATACCGGAAATGTTGCTATAGGCGTAGAAATCATCAGTTGCAGCAGCTGCAGTCGCTGTAGAACGCAGTCCTAGAGGAGAGTGACTTATCTACTTCTGGTACTAGTGTTTTTTATTCTTCAACTATTTTTTTAATTTTTATGAGGCGATCTGGTCTTAGAGGTCAAACTGTACTGTCTTCCACATCAACTGTGAGTGAGCGTCTAACAGATGATTCGACATGTGTGCGTGTGTGCGTGGCTATAGCACTCTGGTTTTACTTTTTTTGTGAGAGACGGTCTAGTCTAGACTTTCAGAAGCAACGGTTCTAGTTATTACAACTCATTGAATTATCCTTTAAACTGCCTCACAGTCAGCCTAATTCCAGTCTAGTATGACTGCTGGTATGCATTGCACGAAAATGAAGTGTTCAGTTAGTTCCGAGGTTGGCTAAGGATATAACATACGATTTGATACAACTTTTCCATGTGGTAGAAGCAGACTGATTCTCATAATTTATGTAAGGAGGTCGCAGATAGTTATGACGAGGAAGGTAGATATGGGATGGGATACATTTTTCACGTTGGTTTGATAGGTTACATTGGTAGTTGAGTTTGTGATGAATGAGACACTGTGAAACCATATAATGAGTTCATGAGCGATGCATCCACCAGCTTGAGTTGCTAACATGTTTGATATGAGACTCTAGGTTACACTTTTAGCGTCTCTTGCTCTATCCCACCTCCAAAGTAAAGGTCTGTAGGTATGGAGTTGTCTTTGAATGATATGTGAAATACACGCTCCTATCCATGGATTACCAGGTTCAAACAATGATGTGATATGTGCTATGTTATTTGCTGATAACTGAATGTAGTTGAAGGCAATATTGACCTGCCATCAGTTGAATCCCCTCTCGTGGTCAAAGCGGTATCAACTGCATCTATGCATTTTTTATCCAATTACCTCCTACTGTTTTAGACCTTCAGTTCTCTTCATATTGTCTGTGACTTCATCATCTCATGGTGGTCATGGCAAACAGTCTGGTATTTCAAGATATCTGCCGTGATATCCTTGAGCCTCGAGGTGTTAAGATAGGAGGCTATCGAGAAGAGATCTTTGATCAAGTACCTGACGAGGAATTTGAGGAAGTAAGATGTCAGATTTGGTGAGGAGAGTTCTTAGTTTTTAGTTTGTTGATGCAGATTTTTTGAGTAAATTATCTGCTAATGACCTTCCCAGCTATCTTATCGCCAAAGATCCAATGCGATGCACCAATGGACATCTGTTCTGCACGGCCTGTATATTTACCTGGTCTATGACTGGCTCTGACAATGCCGACAGATGTCCAGTATGTCGCACATGCGGACTCTACACAGAGGATGAATCTCTCACCGACCAACTCAACAACTATGCAGTAAAGTCAGTATACAGCATTTTCATTATGCAGTAATTTGAGTTTGAATGCTTATCAAAAACTTACTATCATGTTTCAAGGTGTAGGAAATGTGTCTGGCAGGGGTGGCTAGTAGACTACAGATCCCACTGCCATGGTCGGGACGACACAGGAGTCAGCCCCAAATCAGCTGGGCTGCCTCTCCTAAGGTACTAATCTCTAGCCACCTGCATTGGCATTGGTGCGATACTCTAGCTCTAGATGGTAGGGTGAATACATAAAGGCTGTCCTATGTGTGTCCTATGTGTGGAGTTGTTCCCACTAGTCCTAGAATTTGGAGCTAGAGTTGGTTTTACGGGCTTCCTAATGTTCTCCAGTGGATCATTGGTTAGATCTTGCTGAGCTGAGCTCAAATATGGCAAATTCTTAGGTTTAGAGGGTAGGGTTTCAGAGCTTTGGCCTCTTGAAGTTCAGAAAAATCGAGTCTCCAGTATTTCTGGTCCTACAACTTGTCACCTATAGCGCACATCAGCTAGAATGCTCTGTACTACACTAATTTGTTTTGTATAGGAAGCTGTAAGAAATATCTCCTATGACTTTCAATCACTTGCACCATTTTAGATCGAAGAATGGCAGCATTATGTTTCCGGAGCTCTCGCACAATGCTGATTTTACCACAAGTGTGGAGGCATCGAGACGCAAGTCTGAGAGGAATTATATGGGCCTGCAGCTAGAGCTTGCGGAAGGTGCATTTGTCTCATCACCATTAACGTTCACAAATCCTGATTATGTGGTCTTTCGTCAGCTGATTCCCCCAGTTTCATTCAGAGCTCGTTAGCCTTACCAGCTGTGTAATCAGGTCCTGGCCTTTCACTTTCACTTTCACTTTCATCTTCACTTTCACTTTCACTTTCAGGTCAAGCCAGGCTCGCATTTCTCCTCGATGTTTTTGAAGAAGATTTGCAGAGGCACAGAGAAAACATGGATTCTTTGGTTCGGCTGCAGCGGCGACATCATGCTGATCGTTTCGAGGAGGTGATGCGGCTTGAGTCGGAGCTTGGTCAGATCACACGAAATCTCCTCCTCCTCATCAACTGTAATCTCCTTACTCATCTAGTGTGTGACAATCAATCCCCGTTACTTCCACCACTCTCGCAGTTGCTGTATTTCTAGCTGCCAATGATGACGTGGACAGCATAACACAGCGAATATATGACAGCACTCAGCGCCCTCTGGAGGACAGGGTGGAGCGCCACCACCGCACACCAGTTCCAAGAGCTCAGAGATCAGGATCAAGGCTCTCCGGTACTGTAATAGAACTCTGTCACTGGCTCCATGAGTAAAGCATTCAAAGTAATCACGGCTGTGTTACTTCAGTAGAGAATACGGACCCACAGTCAAGTCTGAGTGGTGCTGCTGATATTCTACAAAGCCGATACATTCACAGTCCACCAGCAGTGCTTACAGGTGTCTTCATCAGTTCTCTCCCTCTCCTCCCCCTCCCTCTCCCCTCTCTCTTCCTCTCTCTCCTTCTCCCCCTCTCTCTCTCTCTAGTATATTCTACCATATTGTTCGATGAAATGACGAAATGATTGTGAGGCCTTTTGTTGCCAAGTTGTCTCCATATCAATCAGCGAAATCTGAGCATAATTCCAGTATGTTAGGGGAGAAGGTGTCAGAACACACATGACGCATGACACAGCTATTGGATCAGCATTCATCGGTGCATCAGTTGATACATAATGATAGCAATGCTAATTATTATGATGGAGACAATGAGAATGGTGATTATTTTAGTGCCTCATCCACCAAGCTCAGGTCTGCCGCGTAGCCATAGACCAAGGAGACTACCCCATCGGCCAGATGACAGCTCAGTTCAGCCTACTGACATCACCATTCAGTCTGTCACGATTCCCATGAGTTCTGTGACACCACTCCAATCTCCCAACCGATCAATTCATTTGCCACTTATCGCTGGTAGCCAGGATATTACCCACAGGAATGGTGAACGGTTGACAGACAGCTCTCCAAACATACGCCCCAGTTTTGGACGGAGAATAACTAGTATATTATCTCGTCCACAACAGTCTACAAACAGAGTCTCTGATAATCCATTCGTTATAACCTACCCGCCCCGCAGCAATCCAGGTTCATAGGCAGTATAGCGTCCACATGGATACAACCTCATTAGCAGTTCTGAAGGACCAGGTGACCATTCGAGGACCATTCGAAGATTCTCATTCTTCCATTATGTTTGTAAAGAAGTCTGTTCATCTTCCGTCTGCGTTTGATTGCACAGGATTTTATTTTAATAAAGTATTTTTCTGCATATGGAAAGTACTCATTCAAGCAGATAGTACAGATGAAACCTCGATGAGTCTGCATTATCTCTTTGTCATTCTGAAAGTAATGGAGTAGTTTGGTAGCTGCCACTTCCTGTCAGAGATAACTACTAAGTCTCCTAGCAACCTCTTGCAATCCAACCTCTGACAACACTAACGATCATAGAGTTGTAAGCCTACTTTGACGAATGGTCTATATAAGTTAGTTGTGACTTTTATGTCTGCCTGTGTCTCGTCAATACCTACAGCAGGTCGATTTGTCACTACTTAACAGTTGTTATTGTTACTCAACTCAATAGGTCTTCTATAGCTGCATTCATAGCTATATGATACTTCAGCTCTGATCAAACATAAAGAGGAGCCAAGATCATTGATCAGCTGCTAGTCAGGGGAGACGATGCGAGTGTAACACGCTGTCATGTTGCACTCTACTTGCCTAGTGAATAACAGAAAAGACTGCGTGTTCTATTAATCATCAGCATCAGCATATCATAGAGGTTAGTTTCCACTTCACTCCATCTCATACAAAGGTAATAAACTGCCTGAGAATGAAGGCCATCAGATTTACGAGAAAGCACTTGAGATAGAGGGCTATTCCTCCTTACACAAGTTTTATATCACGAGTGAGCTGACACTAACTCAATCTTACAATTATATTGCTGGCAATAGGTGCTCACTCATCATTTCATCATAGTTGAGTGTTCCATAGCTGATCAGATGTCATGCTGTTGGACAACATTTTACCTTCTTCGGCCACCTTATTGAAATAATGCTTGTTTACAGGCACGAAAATGTCCACGCTTGTCCAGGAAATAGATGCATTCAAAGAAAGGATTCGACTTTGTGCCCAAGATTACTCCACTGTTTCATCAGCTGAAAAACTGGAACGAATACTATCCATTGACCCACAGGCTAACTGTGTGCTGGGACTGCGAGCGTTCATAGGCCATGTAAAACCAACCAGCAAGACAAAGGAGCTGGTGCTCTATATTAAATGGTACCTAGACAGCGTCACCTATATCAAGGAGCTTCAGGAAAACTTCAAAACACGAATTCTTCGCCTTCTGGAACAAAGTTCAGGTAGTAAAAGGAAGAAGTCACCGCCTGGAGACACAAACTCGAAACATTTGCAGACAGTTGCTGATCAGTTAAAGAAGATGATGCACCGTCTGAGTCTACTTCTAGACAAGGAGGGACCAATTAACATGAAGCTTTTCTCATTGGAAAGTGAGGACAACTCCATATCTGGCTACCCTGTCCACGTTCAGGCCTTGAGTCGGCTGGTTCCAGATTCCCTTCATAAACTGAAGTTCTCTGCTCAGCTGGCCACTGATTGGCTGACAGTGGAGGCAGAGAAGAGGATGGAGAGTCAGAGTAAAGCTGTAATCGCCAGTCAACCCAAGGTGACGTTGATTAACCAACTCTCGCAGATCCAATACGAGATAAAGGTGGTGGAGGACGAGTTTGAGCACGTATCAGAAGAACTACAGTGCCTGCTGGAACGGGAGGAAAGAGCTAATGCAATATCGAGTGAGAATCAGGCTCTAGAGATAAAACTCAGTGGCCTGCTAGACAAGCGGATCGATGCAGAACATGAACTTGATGACATCAAAGCGCTGTTGAAGACAGTGGGCAGTAACCAGGCATTCAGAGAGAAATTGATGCAGGATATGAGAGCCAAACGGATGAGGTATTACGAACTTGAGTCTAGAATAAGGATACTAGAATACCAGAGGGCGATCACTGTGGAGGACCTATGCGTGGAGCTCGAGGTGAAGCCATCGTGGATTAGATCTACTAATAACCTGCAAGACAAATGCATCTCTCTGGAATCCTCATTAGAGGCAAAAAGGCTTGAACGGCAAAAACTGGAGCTTGCGTTGAAACCAATATCTGACGACTGACTAAGTCGGTGTGATTCTACTTGTGAAAGTGGAGGTTATGTGGAGATCATATGGAGATCATGTGATTTTGACCATATTATCTTCATATGACTCTTTTAGCCAAAACATATGTAAAAAGATATATGTTTACAGTATTGAGATACACCCTGACGATTGATGAATGGAATTTATGGCTATGAGAATATAAGTTGCAGTAAGGTGACCATATCATATCTTAGCATGGTATCAACAAGCGGCACATTGGGCGATGAAGTCTCATTACTTGACTGAACTTTTTAATAGTAATGCTGTGCTATGACATTCATGATTCCTGATCACCTAAGGATGAGAGGAAGACGTAGGAAGACCTATGAAATGAATGAGGGAAAGGGGTGGATGGAGGGATGAACCCATAGGGGTAGAGGGATAGTGGTGAGAGAAGCGGGGAGGGGAGGATCTGGGTAGAGAGGAGGAGGAATGGAGATATGGGGAGAGGCATATAGGGATAGAGGGAAAGGAACCAGCTGAGCAATAACAGGTGGAGAGGAGGTCCAGTTTATGCTTGCGGTTAGCATCATCTCATCTGCCCTCTGATACATACACATGTATGTATACGTGTTGTATCATCAAGTACCTAGAACTATAATTGTACCGGCATAACTGTGTAGAAATATCAAAAGCTGCTCTGCTCCACGAGCTACCTACCGACCGTTATTTGATGCGGCCATCTGAATTTTCAGTTTGTTAATATTCATGAGAAGACAACTCTGACTATTCGTCATCTCTGACGCGAAGTGTCACATGACTGAGTAGTCACATGATCAATTCGACCTTCGAGTACTCGTACCCCACGAACGTAAATAAGCCAGAGAATAAGCTAAGTTCCCCTACTTCAGACGCGCGCGACTCTATGACCACCAGTGATGACAAACCTATCGGCTTTCATTCTTCTTGCTGGAGTGTGCTTGCTACACAATGCTGAGTCTAAACCAACAACGGGTGTAACAGCATCGGTTTCGTTCGATTCGAAATCAGGTCGTTTTACTCTACTCGATCACAAGACAGACTCGCAGGTGGCTGAAGCTAGATTCGATGATCAAAGATATACGAATGGGTAAGTCGAGCTCGAAAATTGCTTGATTTCTACCCCAACTAGTGCCTATCACTTGTCTGGCCGAGTTCTGCAACTTTTCACATACTACACGGACTAGAACGTCTATGGATGAAGTACGATAGCTTTCTTTCCTCGTATGCGCTCGCTGTGTACCCTCTCGTGTAGATCTACGTATGAGAAAAGAATATTCATCGACCCAATTCTACTTTAACTGGCCAGTGATAGCGATATTTATATTGCTGGGTCAGCATCAGTACCTAAACAACCTCTGAATTATCAGTTACTACTAGTATAATCTCGCACTACGAATCAGGTGGACTCAACTTTCTGTGACTACGTCAAACGATGTCAACGATAAAGTGCAAGCGTATGCGGCTGGTCTGGCTGAAGGCTATATCACTAGGGGCATCATTGCTCAGCATTGGAACAACACAGTGAAGGGGTAAGCAAACAGCGGTTTATTCCATCAAGTGTCTCTCACCTTGACCAGATGACTGCTGTGTTGTGGAGGAGCAGACTATTCTGTATGCCATGTATATCATATCGGTTGCTAGCCCAGTGGTATAGATGACAAGTCTCCTTGGACTTACATTTTGGAGGGGGCTCCTATATATTAGCTGCCACGATTTAGGGCTAGAATTGTTTTTATTGGTTTACTAATGTTCTCCTGTGGCTTATTGGCCAGATTCTGCTGAGCTCAGCTCAAATATGACATAATCTTAGCTGTAGAGGGTAGAGGTACTGACCTTGACCTATGGTTTCTCAAAGTTCACAAAAAACTCAATCTCTAGTATTTCTGATCCTACAACTTTCTATGTATGTGCAGCAGTTGTATATCACTTGAGGTGAGGAGCCTGGTGGTCACCGTACTTTTCTGCAAGTTTTATTGTGCTGTTTACTGAGCCTCTTGTAAAATCAAAGATTCTAAGTATTTGATGATGCACTTACTTCTTGTAATTGCTGTGCTTACTGCCTGTGAATTCAACACTGACGATCACCGCAGGTACTTGAAAGGCTGAACATTATTTGTCAAGATGGTACATGTCAAGTACTGACGAAATGTCATTAGAAATCATTGAATAGTCCACCCATCGTAAGAATCACATGAGAAAATCATGCCAGTGTGTGTTGCACATATCGGGAACACATATGTTGTTGAATCTCTTCTGACGTAATCTTATCTGGTGTCACTTTCTCTGTAAGCTTTTTCTGCCATTTTTTTGCCACATCATTTCATGGACATCTGAAGTGCACAGGAATGGCGGATATTTGCTGCAGGTACTGTGACCCTGAGTCTCCCTCACCCTACTGTCAGCGACTGAAAGCATATGTCAATGACAACGTGAACAGCTTTGCGCAGGCAGGAATAAAAGCTTACGCTAAAACCGATCCCTACTGGCACCAGGTATATGACCTTTACCTTCACCAAGTTTCCATGCAGTTAGCCAAAGCAGTTGTATGTGATTGTATACATATGTGTATGTGTATGTGATATGTGCATGTGTATGTAATATTTGTATGTGATACTGTACCCGTGGTAATTATAACGAGGTTCTATTTATAGCGTTTATAACGAGTTGCTCAGCAACGTTATCAAAACGGCCGTTTTAGTTATGTGGGGTTATCTTCTCTTTTCGCCTAACTTCTTTGTACACTTGTGGGAGAAGTTGTCTTCTCTCGTTTTCTACGATTTGTATATGTTGTAAGGCTACGATAATTTTATATTTATCATTAGCTCATCCCCTTGTGTTTTAGCAGTATAAAGCTGCATTCCCACTGCGCCGATAGCCGCCGGCCGATACTATAATTTCACGCATTTGCGCGGGGTCAGAGGGCTATCTAGCCGGTGATTTGGCTTCAGCCGATGCATCGGCGAGAACGCTTTCCAAGCGATAG
>ERZ1740065.2867-NODE-2867-length-10797-cov-6.127257_pt1 | contig 10797 bp, 10 predicted proteins | sample MGYA00581738_ERZ1740065 | MGnify/ENA primary metagenome ERZ1740065 (study PRJEB43018, sample SAMN04849749) | marine metagenome | isolation source: floating plastic debris | place: Pacific Ocean | collected 2008-09-01 | study: EMG produced TPA metagenomics...
GTCGTGACCCTCGTGCTCGGCGTGGTCGTGACCCTCGTGCTCGGCGTGGTCGTGATCGTGAACCGCCCACACGCTACGCGTATCGGTGAGAATCAGCTGATCGATGACCGAACCGGTGAGGTTCAAAATTCCTACCACTACAAAAGGAGCCACATCATCGTGGATCAAATCGTCGTTTTGCACCAGTCCGTGCGAACTTTGGAAGGTATCACCAATCCGAAGTCCCAATTCGCGAGCCGCTCGTGCCCCCAGCGTCACTTCAAAATTCCTGGACCACAAGCGCCCCTCCACTAATTCCGCCTCGTAAAAAGCCAAGATGGACGCATCCGTTCCAATGATGCGGTGACTGCGGTAGCTATCGCCCATCGAAAGCGGTATCGCCTCGGCGATGAGGGGATGCTTGGGATTGAGAAAAGGCCGCGCTTCCTGAACGGAGATGTTGCCCGTGGGACTATCGATGTGATACATGCTACTCAAAATCAGTTGGAGGGGACTCCCCTTCGCTCCGATCACCAGATCAACTCCGGCCAGGTTCTTCTCAAACTGATCCTCCAACTGTTTTTCGAGCAAAAAAAGTAGGGACACCAGACCCGTTCCCAGGGCAAAAAGGAGCAAACTGAGTCCGAGATTGAGCGGTTTGTAGGTCAGGTTTTTCCAACTGAGTCGGAGCAGATTCATCAGCTTAGGATAATTTTTTGATCAAAACGTTCCTTCAATCGGCCATCGTGGGTAACGATGAGCAGCGCCGCGTTTTCCTCCCGGGCCTGGGCCTCCAAGAGTTGTAAGACCTCCTCGCAATTGGCATCGTCGAGTGCCGAGGTGGGTTCATCGGCCAGGATGAGTCCCGGCTGGTTGACCAAGGCCCGCGCAATGGCGACGCGCTGCTGTTCGCCCAGGCTCAGGTTTTCCGGCCGCGCCGAGGCTTTGTGGGGGAGGTTCAATCGCTCAAGCAGGCCTTGACAACGCCGGGCATCGGGACGGATTCCCGCTAGGCTTTGGGCGAGTAACAGGTTATCGAGTACGCGGAGGGACCGTACAAAATGGGTCTGTTGAAAGACAATGCCAATGTGACGACCGCGAAAACGGTCCAGTTCGCTGCCCCGCAACTGCTGTAACTCAGTATCGTCAATTCGGACACTACCCCCCTGAGCCGTACGCAGCCCCCCTAGCAGGTGCAGTAGGGTCGTTTTTCCACTGCCCGACTGGCCGAGGATCAACTGACTTTCGCCGCGCTGGCAGCCGATATCAGGAAAGCGGAGCACCGCTTGTCCCGGATAGGCAAAGGTCAAATCTTTACTGGTTAGCATAAGCCTAAAGATAAGCAAGATTGAGGGGAATTGTAACCGATTGGGGATAGGTGGTCCTAATTATTTTAGCTAATTTTGTAGCCAATTTAGACAAAATCTAAACAATTCACCACCCGACTAATTTCAGTACCATGAAAAATACTTATCTGTTTTTATTCCTCCTCTTCGGACTCTGGAGCTGTGGCGGCGGCTCCTCCGATTCACAGTCTGGCGATGGTGCCGGTAATACCAATGCCGATCAGGAGGTCACGGTGTACACCCACCGTCATTACGATACCGACCAACAACTCTTTGACGAGTTCGAAAAAGAAAGCGGCATCAAAGTTAAAGTCGTCAACGCAAGTGCCGATGAGTTGATCCAAAAGATGATTGCCGAAGGCGAACAGTCCCCCGCCGATGTCCTTATCACCGTCGATGCGGGTCGGTTGGTCCGGGCCAAATCCAAAGGCCTCCTACAGTCCATCGAATCGGCTACCCTCGATCAGAACATTCCCGCCCACCTGCGCGACGGAGAAAAGCAGTGGTTTGGCCTCACCAAACGCGCCCGGATCATCGCCTACCACCCCGACCGCGTCCAAGCCGAAGAACTGTCGACCTACGAAGCCCTCACCGAAGATCGCTGGAAAGGCAAAGTGCTGATCCGCTCCTCGGGCAACATCTACAACCAGTCCCTCATGGCCTCCCTCATCGCCAACCTGGGCGAGGAAAAAGCCAAGAGCTGGGCCGAAGGCATCGTCGCCAACCTGGCGCGCGCTCCCAAGGGCAACGACCGCGATCAGGTAAAAGCCATCGTAGCCGGCGAGGGAGACGTGGCCATCGTCAACACCTACTACATTGGCAAATTGCTCAACTCCAAGGATTCGACGGAGGTCGAAGCGGGGCAAAGCATCCGCTTGTTTTTCCCCAACGGCGAAGACCGCGGCAGCCACATCAACGTCAGCGGCATTGGCGTAGCCAAAAACGCACCGCACCGCGACAATGCCGTCAAGCTGATCGAATTCCTGAGTGGGGTGAAGGCCCAAGAAATTTTTGCCAAGTCCAATTACGAGTATCCCGTCAATCCCTCGGCCCAGGCTTCCGAATTGCTCCAATCCTGGGGTGCCTTCAAGGAAGATACCCTGCCGCTGAGCAAATTGGGCGAACTCAACCAACAAGCCGTCATCCTCTTCGACCAGGTGGGCTGGAAATAAATGTCCACTTATTCACTGAGGCAGCGGCTCACCCGAACTTGGTACGCCCTCAATCGTTGGGCCGTTTGGGTCTGGATCATTGGGGGCTTGGTAGCACTGCCCATTCTTACCATTACCGTCAAATTGTGGGATGGCCCCGGTAGCATTTGGCCTCACGTAGTCGACCATCTTTTGCTCGACTACGTGAGCAATTCATTGCTCTTGAGCGTGGGTTGTATCGCACTGACCTTTGCGATGGGGGTGGCGAGCGCCTGGTACGTCACCCGCTACGAATTTGTGGGGCGCAAAGTCGCCGAATGGCTGTTGCTCCTGCCCCTGTCCATTCCCTCCTACATCTCGGCCTACGCCTACGCCGGCATCTTCGACTACGGCGGTAGCGTGGAGCGCCTGGGCGCAGCCCTGGGCTGGACCATCCCCCACCTCGACGTGATGAACATTTACGGACTCGTCCTGGTCCTGAGTAGCTCGCTCTTTCCCTACGTCTACCTCAGCACCCGGGCCGCCTTTTTGTACCAATCCCAAAACCTACGGGACGCTTCGCGCTTGCTGGGGGCGAGTGAAAGCGCCTTTATCCGTCGCATTGCGCTCCCACTGGCCCGACCGGCCATCATCGGGGGCTTGGTGCTCGTACTGATGGAAGTGCTCAACGACTACGGCGCGGCGAAGCATTATGGAGTACCAACCTTTACCACCGGTATCTTTCGCGCCTGGTTCTCGCTCGAATCGCTAGAGACCGCGGTTTACCTGGCGGCCATCTTGGTGGTCTTGGTGTTCGCCCTCCTGGGGATCGAGCGCTGGCAACGGTCGGGAATCAGTTACGTCAGTGGGCACGGGGGACGACGGGGGGCTTGGCGAAAGCCGGTGGCGGGTGGGACCCGCGCGGGGCTGGTACTGGCGGTGGGCTTGCCCATCCTACTGGGTTTTATCCTCCCCGTTTTACAACTCCTTTATTGGGCTTACCTCACCTTTGCCGAAGTAGCCAAAGCCGAATTTGGCCTCATCGTGCTCCAAACCATGCTGGTCGCCGGCTTTACCGCCTTGTTTACCACCGGACTGGCCTTTTTACTCATTTACTTTACCAAGTGGAGTCCCCTGGGCGGAACGCGTTGGATCAGCCGCACCGCCACCCTGGGTTACGCCATTCCCGGTGCCGTGATTGCGCTGGGCGTGATGGTCCCCACCCTGGCGGTCGACAAATGGCTAGCGGCGCTGTTCCAGAACCAATTCGGCATCTCGCTGGGGCTGCTGCTCAACTGGACCGCCATTGCCCTGGTGTACGCCTACGCGGTGCGCTTTTTGGCGGTGGCTTACAACCCCCTCGAAGCCAGTACCCTCAAAGTGGGAGCGCACCTGTCGGAATCGGCCCAACTGCTGGGTAATAGCCCCTGGCGCGCCTTGTGGAACATCGAGTGGCCACTGGTGCGAACGGGGTTCTGGAGTGCCGCCATCCTCGTCTTTGTGGATGTATTAAAGGAATTACCCTTAACTTTGATCCTCAAACCTCACGGGATACAGACCCTCGCGGTAAAGGCCTACGAATACGCCAGTGACGAACGCATTGCGGAATCAGCCCTTCCCGCCCTCCTGATCGTACTGAGTGGGGTCATTTTTGCCTTGTTGTTCAATAAAACGATCGACCGCTGAGATGGACATTTTAAAAATTTCCGGCCTATCCAAGTCCTACGACCGGGGGAAAACCCTGGCCCTCGATGGGGTCAGCCTGCAGTTGCCACGGGGGGCGATTGGGGCTATCGTCGGCGAAAGCGGAAGCGGTAAGACCACGCTACTCCGCCTCATTGCCGGACTGGACCGACCGGATGCGGGCCTCATTCAATAGCTCGACCGGGAAGTATCCACCCCCCTTCACCTCCTCCCCCCCCAGCAACGCCAGACCGGGATTGTCTTTCAGGACTTTGCCCTTTTTCCCCACCTCACCGTTGCCCAAAACATCGCCTACGGACTCGCCAGCGCCGCTCCCCAACGCATCGCCGAACTGCTCCAGTTGGTTTCGCTCCCCGGCCTTGGCCAACGCTATCCCCACCAGCTCAGTGGGGGCCAGCAGCAACGCGTCGCCATCGCCCGAGCCCTAGCCCCGGAGCCCACCCTACTCCTGCTCGACGAGCCCTTCAGCAGCCTCGATGCCCTCCTCAAATCGCGCCTCCGCCTCGAAGTCCAGGCCATCCTCCAAAAAGCCGGTACCTCCGCCCTTTTCATCACCCACGACCCCCAGGACGCCTTCGCCATTGCGGATTACCTCTTCTTCCTCCAAGCGGGCCAGATCGTCGAACAAGGGCCCCTAGCCGAGCTGGCGCAAAACGCCCAGAGCGATTACGTCCGCTCCGTCTTCGAAGGGCTCCGCCAATCCGCCAACGGAATCCTACGCCGGCTTCCTTAGCCGGGCCAAAAGAAAAGAGCGGTCGGAACGCGTAGTCCCAACCGCTCTTTCGTATCGGTGGCTTGGTTTTTACTGTCTACAGTAGGAGCGATGCCAATCATCACCCTTGAGCATGCGTGCCGGAGGCCTCAACTCTCACCCAAGCGAGTGGGAGTAAGGTTCTCCAACTCCTCGTCGGTGTAGATGCGCGAGACCACGACGAAGCGTAAACCCATTGGAATCTCTAGTGAAAAGCTCGATCCGCGTCCCGGTACCACGTCAATCGTCAATTGGGTGTGTTTCCAATATTCGAATTGATCCTGGGATAAGTAAAAATCGCAGCCGTGGATTTGTCCCAGCCAGATATCGGTTTCGTTGAGCATCAACTCTCCCTCGGGAAAACACATGGGGGAAGAGCCGTCACAACAACCCCCACTCTGGTGGAACATCAGGGGGCCATTTTCGGCGCGCAAACGGTCGATCACCTCCGCGGCGGCGGAGGTGATCAGGACCCTTGCTATTTTTTCTGTCGTACTCATCCTAGAAAAAGCCCATGGCGTTTTTGTCGTAGGATACCAGCATGTTCTTCGTCTGGCGGTAGTGGTTGAGCATCATCTTGTGCGTCTCCCGACCGATACCCGACTTCTTGTAGCCACCGAAGGGGGCGTGTGCCGGATAGAGGTGGTAGCAGTTGACCCAAACCCGGCCCGCCTTGACGGCCCGCGAAATTTGGTAAGCCTGGTGGGTGTCGCGCGTCCAGACGCCAGCGCCCAATCCGTAGAGCGTATCGTTGGCAATCTCGATGGCTTCGGCTTCGTCCTTAAAGGTCGTTACACAGACCACGGGGCCAAAGATTTCCTCTTGGAAAACCCGCATTTTGTTGTTGCCCTCCAGGATCGTCGGCTGCACGTAGTAACCACCGTCGAGGCCTTCGTTGAAGGCGGCTTCGCCACCGGTGAGGACTTTACAACCCTCTTCCTTACCGATCTTGATGTAGTTGAGGATTTTTTGGTATTGGTCGTTGGAGGCCTGAGCACCCATCATGGTGCTGGGATCGAGGGGGTGACCCAATTTGATGGCCTTGGTACGCTCGACCACGCGCTCCATAAATTTGTCGTAGATGCTTTCCTGTACCAACATCCGCGAGGGGCAGGTACAAACTTCTCCCTGGTTGAGGGCAAACATTACGGCGCCTTCGAGGCACTTGTCGAAGAAGGCATCGTCGGCATCCATCACGCTTTCGAAGAAGATGTTGGGCGACTTACCGCCCAGCTCCAGGGTTACGGGAACGATGTTTTTGGAAGCGTACTGCATGATGAGCTGTCCCGTGGTGGTTTCACCGGTAAAGGCGACTTTGTTGATGCGGGGGCTGGAAGCCAGGGGCTTGCCCGCTTCGACACCGAATCCGTTGACGACGTTGAGTACGCCGGCGGGGAGTACGTCCTGAATCATTTCCAGGAGGATCATGATGCCAACGGGTGTTTGCTCGGCGGGCTTGAGCACGACGCAGTTGCCGGCGGCCAATGCGGGAGCGACTTTCCAGGTAGCCATCAGGATGGGGAAGTTCCAGGGAATAATCTGTCCCACTACGCCGAGGGGCTCCAGGACGTTCATCGATACGGTGCTAGCATCCAATTCACTTCCGGATCCTTCTTCGGCGCGGATGACTCCAGCGAAGTAGCGGAAGAGGTCTATTGCCAGCGAAAGGTCGGCGGCGCGGGTTTCGCGAAGGGCCTTGCCGTTGTCCCAGGTTTCGGCGCGGGCGAGGGCCTCGAGGTTGTCTTCCATGATGGAGGCAATCTTGAGCAGCAAGTTACTGCGGTAGCCGGCGGCAGAATTGTTCCACTCGGGAGCAGCGGCCCAGGCGGCGTCGATGGCCAGGTCGATATCCTCCTTGGTGGAGCGGGGAATGCGGGTAAAGCTTTGGCCGTCGACGGGGGAGATGTTATCAAAATACTCTCCGCGTACGGGTGGGGTCCATTTACCACCGATATAATTTTCGTACTGATCCTTGAATTTAGGCTTCGCAAGCACATCCTGCGCTGTGGTTAATAGGTCACTCATTATGGGTATTTTTTTGATTAAGAATATTGTGAAAAGGGAAACTAAAAATCAGACTTTTATTTCACTGATTAGCGTCTTCTCAAAATTATGTACTGTATCCCTAATATGTTTGAAGGATTCTCTTAAAATAGTGAACAATCCTTGCAAAGCGGTTGGGTTGGGAGATATAATTTCCAAATCTTTTTCGTTATTTTAGTAGTTACCTAGCCACTCTGACGGCACCTTTCTCATTTCTCCAATAAATATTTGTTCACCCATGCGACTACCCGATCATTTTTTCAGTGGACGACGCTTGGAAAAGCTGGTGGAAAATCAAACCTCTTACACCCTACAAAATGCCGAGATGCACGTCTTCGAGACCTACCAGCAAGCCGAAAGGGTAGTGCTTCAATTCGAGCAACCGGTACTGGCCAGCATGCTACAAGGGAAGAAGGTGATGCACCTGGGCGACAGTCAGGATTTTGATTTCCTACCCGGCGAATCCCTCATTTTACCCGCCGACGAAATCATGCAAATCGACTTTCCCGAAGCACGCCGCGACAATCCGACCCGCTGTCTGGCCATGGCCATCTCGGACGAAAAAATCCAGGAGGTGATCCAGCAGATGAACGAACGACGGATCCGAGTGGACGATAAGGAGTGGCGATTCGTCGACTATAATTTTCACTTTACCAACGACTCGGCCATCCACCAAATCATCCAACGGCTGCTCTTCCTGTTTACCGAAAATCATCCCTCCAAAGACTTCTTTGTCGACAATATGCTGCGCGAGCTGATCGTCCGGATCCTACAATCGGAAACGCGAAAAATTTATACCGAGCAAGCCCTCCAACTGAGCAGTAGCAATCGGCTGGCCTTTATCGTCGACTACATCCGCCGACACCTCGACCACCCCCTTACGGTCGAAACCCTCAGCCAAAAGGCGCACATGAGTGCCTCCAATTTTCACCGCGTCTTCAAAAACGAACTGGGCATCTCTCCCATCGATTTTATCAACAACGAGCGGATCAAACTGGCGACGAGCCTCCTGCGGGACCCGAATAAGAAAATCAAGGAAATTTATTTGGAATGTGGTTTCAATAGCCTCTCCTACTTCAATCGCGTCTTCAAGCGACAGCACAAACTTTCGCCCCGCGAATACCAGAGCCAGATGGAAACCCGCCGCTCGGGGGGCAACTGAACAGCCTAGAGCAGGGCCGCCCCAAAGACGCCCGCACTGTCCCCCAGCATGGGCTTGAGAAAGGCCGTTTCCAGCCGATCGTTAAACACGTGTTTTTCCACCTCCCAAACCCCATCGGTGTAGAGCAGGTCGATGTTGCCCAGGCCGCCGCCCAGCACGATTACGTCGGGATCGATGATGTTGATCACGTTGGCCATGGCCTTACCAAAGAATTCGATCAGCCGGTGGACCGTTTTTTCCGCCACCTCATCCGCTCCCTCCCGGTAGCGCTCCATGATTTCCGGTAAGCGCCGCTTGACGCCCATCGTCTGGTAGTAATAACGCTCCAATCCGGGCCCCGAAATCAAGGTCTCCACACAACCCCGCTTGCCACAATAGCACTCCCCTCCCGATTTGTCGAGAAAGTTGTGCCCCCATTCCCCGGCAATGCCCTGCCGACCGTTGAGCACCTGGCCATTAATGACCAAACCACCCCCTACTCCCGTACCCATAATGACGCCGAAAACGACCTGGGCATCCGGTGCTTTGGCCTTGACCACGCCCATGTGCGTTTCGGCCACGGCGAAGCAGTTGGCATCGTTGGCCAGCAATACGGGGAGCCCGAGGGCAATTTCCAGATCGCGGAGAAAGGGCTTTCCATTGAGGACGGTCGTATTGCAGTTTTTCATCAACTGGGAAGAGGGTTCGAGCGTACCCGGGGTGCCGATTCCCAGTCGGCTGGGCTTGACGCCCGTCTCGGAAGTGAGGACCTCCAGCACGCGCGAAATCTGGTCGATGATGTGGTCGTAGCCCTTGTGGGCTTCGGTTGGTATCCGCATGCGCTTGAGTACGTTAGGGGCGTCGCGGTCTTCCAAAATGACGCCTTCAATCTTCGTGCCTCCCAAATCAATACCCCAAAGAGGTCCCATAAGTGCTTTGTTTTGTTGCTTTGTTCCCGACCCCTTGCGCGGTAGGGGAATAAGCCGTAGTTTTAGGTGAAAATGTAACGGAAGAATGAGATTTACCTCAAATATAATTATTAGCATCCTAATTCAAAGATTGGTCCACAATCTGTGAGGTGCTCGTTTTTCCCCGGCCTAAAAGCTCCGACAGATTTGAATGTTTGTCGGAGCTTTTAGTTTATTACTATATTTGCTGTCTATTTTTTAACACCTACTTGCGGTATGTACACAGAATACAAAAAGCTCGACCTGCCCGCCATCGATCGCGAAATCCTCGAATTTTGGCAGCGCCAGCAGATCTTCCAAAAAAGCGTTGACCAACGCGACCCCCAGAACAGTTTTGTCTTCTACGAAGGCCCCCCCTCCGCCAATGGCAAACCCGGTATTCACCACGTCATGGCCCGAACGGTGAAGGACCTGTTCTGCCGCTTCCACACCATGCTCGGCCAACGGGTCGAACGCAAAGCCGGCTGGGATACCCACGGCCTACCCATCGAATTGAGCGTGGAGAAAGAATTGGGCATCACCAAGGAAGACATCGGGACCAAAATCACGGTGGAAGAGTACAACCAAAAGTGCCGCGAAACGGTGATGCGCTACAAGGACATGTGGGACGACCTGACCCAAAAAATGGGCTACTGGGTCGACTTGGATCATCCCTACGTGACTTACGAAAATGAATACATCGAATCGGTCTGGTGGCTGCTCAAACGCCTCTACGATAAGAACTTACTCTACAAGGGCTACACCGTTCAGCCCTACTCGCCGGCGGCCGGCACGGGATTGAGTACGCACGAACTCAACCAACCCGGAGCCTACCGCGAAATCAAGGATACGACAGTGGTGGCCATGTTTGCCGTCCAACGCGATGCCCAATCGGCCTTTCTCTTCGACCACGAAGCGGAAGACGTCCGCGTCCTCGCCTGGACTACCACGCCCTGGACCCTCCCTTCGAATACCGCCCTCACCGTCGGTCCCAAAATCCAGTACGTCAAAGTCAAAACCACCAACCCCTACACCCAGGCCGCGGTGAGCGTGGTGCTGGCAGTTGACCTGGTGGGCAAGTGGCTGGGCGGTAAAAAACAACCCGCCGTCATCGAGCAAAGTGCGCCTTTTCCCGGTAGCCAATTGATCGACCTTCGCTACGAGCAGTTGCTGCCCTTTGGCAATACCATCGAGCCGCTCAACGAGCGGACGGATGCCTTCCGCATCATCGGCGGACAGTTTGTCACCACCGAGGACGGTACGGGAATCGTTCACACCGCGCCCTCCTTCGGAGCAGACGACCGCCGGGCCGGTGTGGCCGGTGGCATCGGCGCCCTGACCCTGGTCGACAAGCAGGGGAAGTTTCTGCCTACGGTGGGAGAGTTTTCCAATCGCTACATCAAAAATTATAAGGACGAATCCGATTTTGTTCCGGTGGATATCGACATCGCGGTAAAGCTCAAGAAGGAGGGGAACGCCTTTAACGTCGCCAAGTACGAACACAACTATCCGCATTGCTGGCGGACGGACAAGCCCATCCTGTACTATCCCCTCGACAGCTGGTTTATCAAGGCCTCGGCGGTCAAGGAACGGATGTACGAATTGAACCAAAGCATCAATTGGAAACCGGCCAGTACGGGAGAGGGGCGCTTTGGAAAATGGCTGGAAAACCTACAGGACTGGAACCTCTCGCGCTCGCGCTACTGGGGTATCCCGCTGCCGATCTGGCGCAGTGCGGACGGCAGCGGGATACCCC
>ERZ1740065.2868-NODE-2868-length-10794-cov-11.876339_pt1 | contig 10794 bp, 9 predicted proteins | sample MGYA00581738_ERZ1740065 | MGnify/ENA primary metagenome ERZ1740065 (study PRJEB43018, sample SAMN04849749) | marine metagenome | isolation source: floating plastic debris | place: Pacific Ocean | collected 2008-09-01 | study: EMG produced TPA metagenomics...
TATATATATATATATATATATAAAAAATATTAAAGGATAAAAACAAACATATTAATACGGAGTCATATTGAAGTATTAATACGGTGGTAGCTGGTGGTAGCTGGGTATGAGTGGTACGATGTATGGATATAGCGACGTACCTGGAACCTAGTGGGGCGGAGCACGCAGACTGCCACATATCTTCGAATAGTCGACCTTCACCTTGACTATCGAGGTTGGTGACATTTGGAAGCCGTGGATAGTCGCGCAGCGATCTCGTTATCAGGTACTTCCGCATCCATGATTCGAATGGATTCCGAACGATTATCGCACCTGCAGCAGTGGAGACTACAGCGGCAGAGACTGACCAGTTATAAAGCAGCATAGACCTGCATGTTTGATTGTATTTATATCAACCTGGCATACATAAGGGTATCGGTTTTGTAATGTTTATATTATACTACACATTTTATCGTTGGTAATGTCATTGCGTTACATTGTGCTGTAGTAGTACTCTTGCTGTGTTACATACCATTGTAGGACGGTTCTCAACTGAATGGAAAATTCTTACAACAGGGGTCAGGAGGTCATTAAGAAAAAAAATTGATATTGGGCAGTGCTATATCATAGCCCCATGGATAGCGCAGCATTGACATATTATTCCCACATTGTTCTACATTTTCAGCATCAAAAACTAGATTTTAGTTCATTAGGGTGATAGTTGGAGACACATTGCTTACTTATGATATCATTTTACCAAGAAAAGCGAGTGATAGCATCCAAAATTTGAACTGAAAAGCAAAAATTTGGATGATTCAAAGAAAATACTTATGCTGCGTGAAATCTGTCTTTTCATCAAGTCTAAAATCTGAACAGTAAGGATTAAATCCTAGTAGTTGAGATCCCTGATAGTGAGGCTCATCGCTTTCTATCTATGACACATCCAACAGCATCACTGACATCACCAGAGCCATACAATCTCATATGAAGGGTGCAGATAGAGCGTGAGAGGAATCACAGGAAAACCAGTGCAGACAGTATCCTAGCCTGCAAGTGTTGTCAACACGGATCTCGGTTAACTAAAACTTCCGTCCCTCTCACTCACTTCCTAATTAGCTGCATCAAAAAACAGCATTTATGGGAAAACTATGGAATTAGTAGAAGGCTTATCAAATAAGTAAACAGCTTGACTGCGGCTCGATTGCTGCCGGACTGCGGCCCAACTGCTGCCGGACTGCGGCTCGACTGCTGCCGGACTACGGCCCAACTGCTGCCCAACTGCTGCCTGACTGCGCAGCCATTGGGTCATCAATTCTCGCACAAGACAATTCGTGTTTTGACTACGAAACTTCAGTGTATGATGTAGAGTAGTGCTAGTTCGATACACGATACTAAACTATGACTATGACTGTAAGCCTACGGCTATAAGACTATGACTAGGGGCATATGATGATATATGGTTGTATAAATAAACACCAAATATTTCCAATGAGGGCAGTCTCATCTAGAACATGGAAATGAAACTTTTTAACTGACTAGTAGACACGCGTCGTGTAGTTGAGGGATTACAGTACAACAGTCTCATTTATAAGGGCACACTAGTAGTAGGGTTGAAGGCTACGTAACAGGACACATAGCGGATTACAGCAAATACAACAACAACTGTAGCCTCAAATCTCCTGTTCCATGACCTATGCCCCTAAAGCCTATGCAGTACCTATGTCTATGTAGACAATGCAGCCTATATAAGCAGATGATGCAGTGTCCATGTCTATGTAGACAACAATGTAGCCTATATGATCAGATCAGATGATGCAATGTATGCACTGTCCATGTCTATGCAGTCTTCGCTAGAATTGGGCTTACCTGGAATTGACTTCAGCTCAAAGGCATCCCAATTCATCGGGTCTTTCAGTCCGGGTAGAACAAAGGCTGATCCACTTACGGCCACCTTGTGAACCTGAAGATGGTATGTACTGGAGTTTGGTAATCAATGACACAGAGTCAAACAAAAACACAAGTTATAAGGATAACTATAACCGTAGAAGTTCAAGGTTAGGAGATTGGGGTCAGAGGTCAGAGATCGGAAGTAATAATGCTGATTAGATTCAGAGCATCAGAAATTTGATTCGATTCTCTCTCAGAAGGTTTGATCTTCGATTTCAATTTATGAAGTAGATCTACAATAAAACCTCAAAAATGCTACAGGCTTTGAGTTGCTATCATAAATTCTCAGAATAGTTTTGCCTCCTTGAGGCCGTAAACATATACCCATCACTAATATGCTGTGCTCTGATGATTTATTTACGCAATAGCTGAAGTATTTTGGATAGAAGGCCATGTATAGGCATTTAATAATTATTGCTTTCAATTCTTTGATTCCCAAAGCTAGCTAGGAGAGGTCAAAAATCATGTTCCCTATATTCCATAGTGATATTGCATAGTATCGCGTATCAGACCAGCGCTAATTGGAAGGTCCTAAACAATAGCTTGACATCAGTTTTTCACTGTCTACATTCCCTATGTTGAGATAGAGATGCTGGATGACTCTGGCTGGCAATTGGGGTGCTGGCTGCGTTTCTTTCTGGCTGACTGCTTGGCTTGGGCTTGATGGCTATGTACACACTATGCTTGACTAAGTTTCCATTAGGTTTTGGGACACTCCAGTCAACCAGTATGGTTGCCTGCTTTCTCTGCACTAGCATTTTTCTCCAGTTTCTGTACACAGCAATTATCTCTTAGCAGCCGACATCGTAAGGTCAAAAAAGTTACTTTTAATGCACGTTATTTTGTATCCCGTTGTTTCACCATGTTATGTACTGTTTTCTTCTTGTTTTCAGTTTCATGGATTCATTGGGTGATAATAAATAACGTTAACCATCACCCAATGGACCAGTGCTAAACTGCACTGAACGTAGGCGCTGCCACAAGCTTAAAGAAAAAACTGGAGTTCCATCACAACTGAGGTCTAACCAAGTATAGTATACTGCCATCTAAGGGTGAGGGAGATTGATACTAAATTACAGATCACATGTAGCTGTGTTGCAAACAATTAGGCGTGCTAGAGTGTATTATACATGTACAATCGCATGAGATAATATTTTCCGGCTATTGTAAACGCAGTGGTTAAAGAAACTGGCACCCCCTGGATTCAGCATAGCGATTGTTCACTTTTTCTTTATGCGATCCATTGGAAAAGGGAGGCAACTTTACAAAACAGCTCGCATGCTAGATACAATACGTACTCGGTACATACCTGCTCACAATCCATGTCATCCAGATTTATAACTTTACTCATATCAGGTGCTGATCGCTTACTTTTATACCGCTTGAACGACAGCATGAAAGCATCCGTAGGCAAGCTGTCGATCTCAGGTTGAGCATTCAACATCCCATCGTTATCCATGCCGAGGTTGAGAGGAAACGCTTGCTCTCAGCTCCCTAGATGAAAAGTGCTTGGTCACAACATTGTCAGAGTAAAATTCAGTAACCAATGAATTAGCTCTGGGCATACCTAATCTGATATCAACTGGATAACTGCAGCTAAAATCACTTCAATTCATGTAAATTACTAACGCGAGTCATTGGAAGCGACTCACCAGTGGAGGATTACGCTTCAACTTTTTGATGAGCGTTAGTTTTGGGACAAGAGAGCTAATTCAAGGAAATATCACATCTTAAAGAACTTTTAAGCCAGGGGTGGGGACAGCCATTGATAAAAAAAACAAAAACAGAAAACCCCAGAGGGAAACGTACATGGTTTTGAAACCGGATAAGGGCTTTCGGTGCGCTACGTCTGTAGGCCGAGGACCATCATTCTTCAGTCGTGGACCCCCGAAAAGCTAACAATTAACCAAGATTCTTGATCACTGATTGACGCGCCAATGCGAACGTGCTGCATTGCGGAAAGTTCGACCAATTAAAATTGAGTACATTGACGCATTTCTTCGTTGCGGGGTGACGACAACGCCAATACTCATCAGAGCACATATCCATCCTCGGACACAAATAACAAATAAAAATTACTAAGTATTGCTCTATAATATTATAGAAAAGATAAAATAACGAATGGAAAAATCTATTGGTATAAATTAGAGCAGTTATTTGTATTCGTATAGATTTATGCTGCTTTTTTCTGTCTCGAGAATGATTCTGGGTGAGATTGAGTTGTAGGGTATAGCTGCGTAGGAATACATAAAGATAAATTGAATCGATGATACGGAACTCAGCCGGCATCCTACAGTAGTCATTCCGTCGTCTGACTCCGTGATCATCGTACCGCTCTCAAAAATCCTTAAAAATGGTGAGACATTCGTGGCATCCATTTACGTATTGCTTATTACTGATTGCCAGCATTATTATACATCTTTTTACTGCGTGTTAGTGTAATTCCCCTGTCTGAAACGGAGTAGGTACCTCTTTCTATGTCGCGCTTAATACTTGCCGGAAGTTCATTTCAACAGAAGCAATTCTCTTAATGATATATAGGGGCTATAATAGCACTCTTCTCTGAACTTGTTGCAATATTCTGCACGTAGGGTTTGAACTTGAAGCATTTCAGTTTTTATCAGTATTTTCGAGCATTTTTTGGAGTCTAAAGACGAACAAAATACTTTTTTACAGGCAGATCAGCTGACCGAAGAGCAGATTGCTGAGTTCAAGGAGGCGTTCTCCCTTTTTGACAAAGATGGAGATGGTACTATCACTACCAAGGAGTTGGGAACTGTTATGAGATCTCTTGGCCAGAACCCCACTGAGGCAGAGTTGCAGGACATGATCAACGAAGTTGATGCTGATGGTATGTTGCTCCCTTATTTAATAAGCCTTGATCTCTTCGGCCTGAAGGCTGCGGCTCTTCAAGCAGCTTAATTTTCAAAGCATCATTTTTACTACACTCAAGCAAGCGATTGGGCTTTGAGCCTTTGTGGAGGACCAGTGATAGCATTGAGTGTATTGATTTCTGATCTCCCCAGATACGCTGTGCTGCATGTGTTTCCTGTCTGTATAAATCCCGCCGTAAAACTTGACTACTTGGCCACTGGAATCCGAGAGTATTGTAATCAATAGAATGCCAAGCTGTATAGAAATGAATACTGGGTCAGCTGCTTGAGTTTGGTGCTCACTTGATTGAATTTGGGTACTTGTAGTTAATAGGAATTGTTGCCACGCATTGATATGAATGGAATTGGAAGTAGGGCTCAAGTCAGTATTGATGCGCGGAGTTGTTATGCGTTTAGGTAATGGTACGATTGACTTCCCCGAGTTCCTTACCATGATGGCCCGTAAGATGAAGGATACTGACAGCGAGGAGGAGATTAGAGAAGCATTCCGAGTGTTTGACAAGGATGGTAACGGTTTCATCTCGGCGGCTGAGCTCAGACATGTGATGACTAACCTCGGCGAGAAGCTGACAGATGAAGAAGTCGATGAAATGATCAGGGAAGCTGACATTGACGGTGATGGTCAGGTCAACTATGAAGGTAAGCTTTCCTACGTCACTCTGACCCTCAAGGTCTTATAATTATCTCGAAACACTGTAGGCTACACTCTGCCAGTATCGTGCACACCCTCTGATCTACGTAAAGTGACATTGACTTCCTGTCCATCTGATGTATAGAGAGATAACACACGCGCGCCGCCGCAATTCCGGTGATTGAGAGCCTGCTGATAAGCTAGACTTGAACAAGAAATGCAGTAGAAACTACTGATGTATTCATGTGCGTAAATTAGTTGGATGATGTAAAAGTTTGTGTTGAGCTGTGTGTAGATGAGGGGGTTGCCGACTGGCCTGGCGTTAATCTAACAAGCTCACCAATCTAACTACCGAGTGATGTCCAATGAATCCTAATATATATATACACAGAGCGCAGAGTTAAACTGAAATGTCTCTCGCCATCATCCTTCATACTGCCTGACGGAGACAGCTACCTTCACTCTGACACTTTCACTATGTAGCTCAGCACTCAGCTTTTCTGATGATCATTTGCTGCCTCTCTTATAGTTATATACACACACAGGCATCTCTCCTCTCTCTATCATGCTGTTAGTTATAGTTCTTTAATTTTCCTTTTGATTTTTTAAATGTGCTGCGATATTATTCTAGCACACATGCTCACACATGATCTCTCTCATCCATCCATCCTGCGCTATGGCTGAACCCCAGTTAGCCTCTCTTGTCTCTCCCGCAGTGGGTCTCGCCCGCAGTCTGTGACACTGCATTCTGCTTTGGCGACTCGTCTTGTTGAGAGACATCGATGTCTCAGTCTTGTTCACCAGTTACTTGACCACATATCTCTCTATTCCTCAGCATGCCCTCTCTACCTCCTCATCGTCTCCCACACATACCTTTATGTTGCATCTCTTGTATTTATTTCCTATTTGCAGAGTTTGTCTCAATGATGATGTCTAAATAACCAGCCTGCCATATACCCTGCTGCCACGCTGTGATCCTCCTGTGGAGGAGAACTCACAGTGGCAGCTCACTAGCCATCTGTATCAACTGTAACACGCGCGCCCGCATCTCTGAATATCACCACCACCACTACCACTACCACCCTAATTCTTAATCTGAATGTACAGTGTGTACACATACTTCCATCACCACCACCGGACAGCTATACTATCGCTCCAACCTTCACTGGCTTGACTCCGTTTATGTTACCAAGATTCTAAATAAGCCTATATGCCCTCATCATTCTACCACTGCTGCTATTTCGTCAATCGCCATTGGATCAATGCCTGGCACTTGTCGGATCGGCGGCTGCGTCATTCATGGTGAAAGGTTAACTTTAGAAAATTGAGGGAACACTTATCTGTTGATCCTGCAGTGCAGGGAAGAACTAGTCACTTCAAATATAGTCATGGCTTAGAAAGGCGTTTGTGCCAGTCGATTTCAATTTTATATCTGACTGCTTGCCTAACGCTGCCGCCGCCAACACCATAGTGGAAGCAGATACCCGAACTCACACTTACGGATGGACACTGTTACACATCTGACGCTAACAATTCCAAACTGTCATTTAACTTTATTCTACTAGTTAATTATGTTATCACCAATCAATTCTGGTAAGCATTACTGTAATAAAAATGATCGAGGAGTTATGGATTTCCACCCACTGATCAACATCTCATGGTAAAATATGCAGGAAATGCTGTGTGGCGTTTTACACTGTTATCTCCTAGTATATATGGCTGCTGGCATGCACAATGGAATGAAGTACGTATCATTTGAGAACTGTCTTGATCTCCCCTAGATATGTTGTCAGCTGTAGTTTATTGACCTCTTCTATCTCTCCCGGCCTGTGGCTGTATTGTTTTCTGTTGTTGACTCGTTAACTTGCTGTTGTGTCTTCTCTCTTCAACCTGCAAGTTCGCCGCTGCTGCGTTCCGCTACCTGCCAACCAACCAGCCACTCATCGCTTACTCAACGCATGTATTGCCTTCATCCCTACCCTCTAGCAATCTGTGACCCTCATCCATTGCTAACAAACATCCCTTAAAATTGACCGCCAAGTAGTCTCATAGTAAGCCCATTCTGCTCCCAGTCCCAGGCACACCACTGAATTTAAATTCCGTCACTCTGCCGCTGCTCTCATGTAATTTATCGCCGTCCATTCCATTATGATTTGCTGTTGAAATTTCGTGTTAAATTGTCCAGCTGTCCTTTTTTTAATGCGTGAACCCGAATTAGTTATCTATCCCTGCTTTTGTATTTGCATCTACCTGCTCTGGCACCGTGTGCGTAGCTCATATTGATCTACTGATTCCTATACCACCGTTACTAACGTCTTGTCTTGTTTTGTCAAAGCGTGCCGCTGAATGTTGTCTCAACTGCTGCTGCACCGGGCTGCTGGCAGTTGAGGCAACAGTTTTTTATGCTTGGTTGTAACCCACTGCTGTGTTGTGTTTGCAGAATTTGTGAAAATGATGACTTCTAAGTAAATGATTGGCTACTAGCTCTGCCTTGGCTGACCCTGAGACAGCTTACCTATCTATCTCATCTCGTAACATATATGCAACCGCACGCGTGCAAGCAGTGTTGACTGGGTGAATAGAAGACACCCATTCTATTAATCCTACTACTGCCTGTAGCTGTGCAATTCGACAGCTATCAACAACTATTCTGTAACTAATCATTCCATTATTTTCTCCAGCCTGTGATTGCTGTTATTATTTCGTAGATGGACATAAATTGGATAAAGTCAGTTTTGTAGTTCAGCAATAAATTTACTAGTCTCTTGAAAAGTTGTACATTGGTTTCTAGTCTAGTAGGCTTGACTATGCTGCGATGTTTGATTTACCTAGATCAGTTATTGCATGGTGTCATAATGACAATTCATGTGCTCTATGCTACCCTGGTGGCGGCTATGCGATGCATGTTATGTGTTTTACAGAATTTGTCAAAATGATGACAAGCGGCTAATTGAGAGGCTAGAAATGCTGCAAAATGCCTACCCTCTTCCCCCAGCAATAGATGCATGTTCTGCAACCCGCATTGTGTATACTAGCTACCTTGCCAATCCCTAACCCGCTATTGCTGGCTTACCAGTGATTTCTTGGATAGAGATGTATTGAATAAAATATGGGAATGCTTACATTTGATTGGAGACTTCATTACAAATACAAACACCATTGTTATAACCAAGCACCGACTGATGGGCATAGCTTGATGGTACAATACAATGAATCTCAAGAGGTCATGACGCTCAATCCTATATGGTCTTGTGATTCCTGCTCGTCCTCATTACTGTTGTTGGCCTTGTCTGTTGTCTGGAGTGGATACCAGCTGTGACTCTCCTGCCTAGTACAGCCAGCAGTGGTGACCTTATGTGCGCTTATGAAGGGAGAGATCAGAGGATTGTGTGCGAACGCGTTTGTGGACATCTTGGATTTCTATCCATTGCAAAACATGTTGTCATTTTCAGAGTTCATTCAGCTCATGGTACCCGCACAATTTGACTACGGACAATTCTAATACAAAGAACCACCTATCACTCTATCACCATAACTCATACCAGTATCACTGGAAATAACCTCAAATATAACTAGATATGAATACTTCATAGGTCTTTCTGTCATTTATTGCACTGCATCTCTGATTGATGTGTAACGGTATGGCATGCTGGGATTGGCAGCTGCTGACTTGTTGGAAGGTCTGGTTAAACTCTGGGCCACGCTGGTTTGTCGGTCTAGAGCTTTTCTGTCGCGACACAGCACAAGGTCGAGGAAGTGCTGTTGGTAGCTATGATTGGTCACTGCATACAGGATGAAGTTAGCCGTATGGTTGAGCAGCAGGAACATGTCTGACACGCCTCTGAACATGGTCCAGCTCTGTCTGGCGGTTGTATCAGACGTCATGAGATACTTGGCTATGCGGCATATGAACGACGGACATGTGCAGATAATGAACCACACAGTAATTCCCAATAGCATGATGCTGATTCTCCGCTGCTCGAACTGTCTGCGCTGAGGCACGCTCTTGTTGCTCTGCTGGCTCAGGCGTTGATCTTTTTTACGGAGTGCCCTCAGTAGCAGTGCTGCTAGGGCTGTGCAAACCAGGAACGGCAGCAGGCTGTTGAAGACCTCCGCTACAGTATAGTACACGTGGTTGAAACTCTTACTATCAAATAGGTGAGTGTCATCAAACGTAAAGCCCTGCTCCTCGCTAGTCACAATTTTGACGGTTAGGAACTCGGGCAACACCAAGAGAATTGAGAGTGTCACCACTGAAATTACGACCAGTTTAGCCTTGGTAGCGGAGCACCAGACGGCAGCCTGTAGTGGAAAGTGGACGGCAATGAACCTGAATGACATTACGGCTACGATATTCCAGTTGGACGTGGTCATAAATATGTTGGCTGGAAAGTACCAGATGTAGTAGATAAAGCAGGTGAACGTGCCGGTGTAATGGGTGATGTCGGTTGACTCCAGGATAGGTCTGTCTGGCAGAACAAGGCATGTAATGCCGTATACCAGGTATATAGTCAGCACTATTAGGTCGGAGGAGGACATGGCAATAAGAAAGATGTTAGTTGATGTTCGGTTCCTCTTGTACATGGTAGACAGCACGGTGACACTGGTCACGTTGCCTACCAGCCCTATGATGCATACTGTACAGCCTATTATTCCATTGACGATGAAGTAGAACTCATACAGGCCGGCCGTTGGGTGGGCAGACGACTCCCCAATTGATTCTGTGTGGTTGGATGGCTCGAGGAGAGCAGCAGCTGGTTTGTATTCGGAGTTGATATGACTCACAACATATGAACTTGGAGTTGTGTTCTCCATAGGGAAGTCAATGGTGCTATTCTGCGTCAGTAGCAGGTCCATACCTGAGACCCTCACTTCTGCAACAGAAAGCAACATGAATGAATGCGTAAAATGGTTTAATTTTGTTTGAGTCATTATGCCGCTGGCTGTTGATGTAAAATGTATAGGAAGATCCATAGCAGAGAAGAGCAGGGAGAAGGCAACTCTGACTAAAATGCTGGATGGTACCCAGCATATTGGAAGGAGAGTTATCTCACTCAGAGCGTTCTACATCAGTGGAAGCAAGTCTCTCATCATAGATGACAAGTTCCATTCTTTCTGGGTCCTCTAGTATTTTACCTGCCCTAATTTAGGGCTGACTTTATATCCTTATTGGAGGAGGAGAGAGCGGGAGAGAGAGTGTGGAGGATAGAGAGGTTGGGGAGAGGGAGAGGGGGAGGGGGAGGGGGAGGGAGAGATGGAGGGAGGGAGAGGGGGGAAGGGAAGGAGGAGAGGGATAAGAAGGGTGAGAGTAGAGAGAGGAGGGAGATATGATATAGGGGAGGG
>ERZ1740065.2869-NODE-2869-length-10790-cov-12.988076_pt1 | contig 10790 bp, 9 predicted proteins | sample MGYA00581738_ERZ1740065 | MGnify/ENA primary metagenome ERZ1740065 (study PRJEB43018, sample SAMN04849749) | marine metagenome | isolation source: floating plastic debris | place: Pacific Ocean | collected 2008-09-01 | study: EMG produced TPA metagenomics...
GAAAATCCTTATGCTATATGAAATCCGTCCTTTCATCCTTACACAAGCTGAAAATCCGAACAGTAGGGATTCAATCTGAAAAGTTGATATCCCTGGGCTTATATTTCCCACTATTCCAATTACGTGCAAAATTGAAAAGAACTGTTACTATAGACTATGGACCAGCCATCATATCCTATCCGTATAAACAAATCCGTATGTAGCGTATAATAAGAGAAGAGCATTACCTTGATGTCCACATCCTTGACAAAGGACTGTTTATCTCCAGATATTCACAAAATGGGCAGAGGAGAGGTGGAGAGTTCAAGTCCTCGATATCGAGCACAAAGCCACTGAGAGGAAGGAGGTAATGCACTAATCAATAGATTCAATCTATACAACATACTGTAAAAGTGCAATAATTAGCAGTAACCGAAATGTTTAATGTTTCCTCCAAATGAGCATAATAGCGAGAAAAAATATTAGTGTTTGTGGATGGAGTCCATTTAAAAAATGGAGTAAAAATACCTCCCAATGGAAAAATCAGTATCTATGAAGTCATGAACATGCCTACGATAACAGGTGAGGTTTCTATTAACTATGGGATGACAACTCCGAAAAGTTGTCATGATGGGACAACTCCGATGGAAATCTGTATTCATTATTAGCGATTTCCTTCAAATCACTACATTCACTAAATATTTTTCCATGCTAAATTTTCCACCTTTATTGTATTAGTATGTATTAGCTGGATCATCAACGGCTTAAACACTTATTATTACATGTGTTTTAATATATTATTTTTTTAATATAATTATTTTATTATTATTATTTTAATATAATTATTATAGTATTACTACTATTATTGTTATTATTGTTATTATTGTTATTATTGTTATTATTGTTATAATTATTTTATTTCCAAAGCACCGGTATAACTGTAAGAAGCTGGGGTGGACCACGTGTGGTCTAGGCACAGTTCAGAAAAAGAGAATAAAACTCCTCACACTGTAAACACTTATCTGAGGATATGGGCTGTCCCTAATACGGCTGATTTCTGGATAGTTTCCATTCTCTCTCTTCAAAACCTCAAGAAAATGATTGAATCGTATTGATATGGTGCCAAGCGTACCAAATACTATTATAACTATTAGTATTATTGTTATTAGTAGTATTAGTGGATAATTAAATATTATAATGAATATGTTGGAACTCATTCACCTATGATCTATGAGCTCAAGGAACAGTTAGTGTCAAATAATGAGTCAGTGTTGCCAATCCCCAGAGGCAAAATAGTGGAGATTGTCAAACCTAAATCCAATCACTGTAGTTAGGTGACAGGATGGTCTGGAGAGGTCTCCCCCACAAAAATTTTGACATCTCAGATGCTCTTAGAGTCCATTTCAGGCCATTTTAACCGACCAGAATATACCATGACATGTACCTAGACTAGTATATCTACCGTTCAAACATCCTCTATACCAGTCATAAAGGCTCTACTGTCTGCTGCAGAGACCTAAATGACAAGAATTTCTTACACGGAGCTGATGAACTCTCATTTTTTGCACATAAAATCAACCTCCTTCCTGTTAACTGAGTGCAAAAATGTAAACATCGTAGAAACGACTCGTAATTCTAAACATCATAGAGGGTCATAGATCATAAAAACCAATCATAACTACTCTGAAAATCGTAGAGTTGGCAACGCTGTAATGAGTTGATAAATTGTGATTTCAGCTTCTCCAAATACTCAGCGTATACTCGAGCTGATGATGAATACAATGACTGCTCAATCTATGGCGACATGGACAATGCCATGCATCAGACAGAAAAAGCTCGATTTCCCGAAAGATCTAAGACTACCGCCCCAGACAGCCAACGTCTGAGCAAGTTTGATGAGAAAAGTGCCTGGCTGCAGAGGTAAGCTGGGCAGGAATCCCACCAGGTGGAAATACCCGGGCGGGAATACCCGGGCGGGAATACACGGGCAGAAATACCCAGGTGGGAATACCCGGGCAGGAATACCCGGGTGGGAATACCCGGAGAGTAGGGGTGAAACTATTCACGATTTTGACCCTAGATAATTGATGATTCAATTATTCAATCATCAATGATGAGATGAATAGCTATGCACATTAGAGGTGTCCAGATAGTCACTGTAATGATAGCCACGTGGCACTATCAAGATAGCACAACTCCCACAAACGGCTCTTAGAAAAACAAAGGACTTTGCAATAATGATTCAATCTTACTAGTGTGGCTGGTCTAAGGACACTGTAGTGTTTAGTTGCAGCATTTGGGTACACTTGAGTTCCTGTCGGTATTGGACATATGTCAACATATGTCTGACATATGTCCAATACCGACAGGAACTCAAGTGTACCCCAATGTTTGAGTATTGCTTAGGAAGGCTGATAGATGACCACAGGATTGCTCATGATCACAAAGAGCTTATATAAACTCAATCACATTAATATTATGGTACTGCATTTCACGCAAGCTTTATATCTTGTAGCTTCTGCAGCTACAAGACTGTGAGAGCTATTACGTTGTGCATACTTGTCACTCATTATCTCTATTGGGGGCAATTCATTCCTAGCTATATTGTTCTTCACGTAAGCTGCAACCTCGGAATTAAAGGTGCTATGAACCAATATCGATGTAAAGATCATATGTGCCATCATACTGTCACACACCAATGTTCCTGTACTAACTATGAGATGACAACTCCGAAAATTTGTCATGATGTGACAACTCCCACAGAAACTTAGTTGTATTTATCACTAGCGATTTCCTTCAAATCGTATATTCGCTAAATATTCCACTTGTACAATACTCAGGTGGGAATACCCAGGTGGGAATACCCAGGTGGGAATACCCAGGTGGGAATGCCTAGATGGGAATACCCTGGCTTTATATTTGTCTATGCGCTGCCACTAACTTGTCTAAGATATTTAAATGGTAAGTTAGATCCACGTATCTATAAACTTTCTGTTGGAACACATAAGGTCCGTGTTGCAATTGTAATTGTAAGTCCAAGTTCATGGAGGCATGTGTTTCATTCTCAGTTGAATCAAAAACATGTCCAGAATTCATCTCAATGTAGATGTAGGACTATGACAGGATGATTAGAGTTGAGGTATAAATCTGAATCTAGAACATATAGAATGATCTGGAATGATGTGGAATATCTAGAACAATCTAGAAACATAGCTAAACAAGAGTAGGAGTAGGAGATACCTCAGTGGTAGAGCCTGCACCTCGAGACACGCAAGCGCTGTATATGGCAGCCTTGCCCTTAGGGCACATTATTTCTCAATGCTCAAGTGCATGAGACAACAAGCATGGAGACAGCCTCGCGATTTTAACTGTACACAGTTCTGATTGCGTGTTTGTAGATTATGCTTCAAGTTGGGAGTACCATACGCCGTGCTCATCAGCGAATCTCTGGATGGGAAATGGCTAATTCTGGGTGAAAATTTGCAAGAACTAAAAGAGCATGTTTGCAGAGATCAACGATTCACATATTGTGAATTCAGGGAAGTCAACAGCCGCTTGATTACGGAGCACATGACCCAAGTTGACCTCAGCTACAGGAAATACTGCGGCACCAGCAGTCAGGCAATCGAGAGAAGCGTGGAATGTGAACTACTGCTTCAACAAATAGATTTTGTTACTTTGGAAGAAGGAGATCGAGTTATTGGAGTTGTCGTGCCCGCTCACGTACTCATTGACGAGGATCATTGTCGGGAAATGGTGTCAGATCCTGGGCTTATCGAACGAAGTCGGACTATGGTGACCCAAGATGGCGAGAACTCCACAATCAAGATGAAGATTCACAACAGTCAGAAGGAAATCATTATATCTGGAGACCGATTTCTGGACTGGTGTCACACTCCACACCGTGGCGCCAGTGTACCAGAAGAGAGCAAGTGCTTCGTCAGGGATATAGCATTCTTACCAATTCGTCCAGACTATAATAAAGAAGGTCAGGAGAAGATCAGAGGCCAGGTGTCGAGCACTGTCAAGTTTACTGAGTTCGGAACGACGAGGTCCGGTGACCGAGGAGACAAAATTCTCAGGATAACTTCAGGCGACCTGTTCAAGATGGCGGAGAGAGAAACAACTGTATTTATTGGTGAGGAGCGTCTGAAGGGCTGGGTCGTGCCGCCTCCCGTATTTTTGGCAAATGATCAACTGGCGTCACCTAGAAACAGTGACCGTTGGTCACAGGAAGTTCCTCATGTACCCAACCAATTATCATCGAGGCACAACGAGTCACAAGCCACAACTCCACAGATGTACATGCTTCACTTCTGCGCAGATCGAAAACTCGTCAAGGGGAACTGTGGCCGGATCATTTATGTGAAGAACAAGCGGAGTAAGGAATGTTATCGAGTGGGAATGCTGGTCGGTCGGGTGAGGGCGTGTCCCAATATCTACCAGGCTGTAATTCTCTGCCACAACATCGCCTCCCTCATCGAAAGGTACAGGAAGATCAGTGGATTCAATTTGATTGACGAGAGAGATAAGGCACTGGAACCTACCGGTGCTTGCCGCGTGGATGACCTTGTGGCGAGGTCGGAGGTTGAAAGGCTGCAGGAAAGGTGTGAAGGACTACCAATAAGTCAGTACAGGGAATCTGAAGAGGACAGTGGAATCCAATCAGCAGACGGACCGCTGAGCTCTATTTCCTTCAGAAGTACTCCATCTGCTCCTCTGTACGGGTAGGCAGCTCGTCTTCAGATGACACAGTCATTTTATTATTCAGTACTCTGTTATCCCATCACTTCAGTGAAGCATGGTCCACATCACTTCTGAGTAATCGGGACGAGTCAGGCTTGGCGAGCATGCGCTCAACTATGCATCAGCAAAGGTAGTGATTGTGATAAGGAAAAATATGAAAGTCGCTGTACATCTAATCCTCAACTACTCTGTTCTTCTTCTCAGCAATCAACCAGGCTGTGATAACTACAGGATTCTGGGCCCTACAGAGCCCTCACAAGCGGAAGCGACTGCGCCAACAGGTGCTCGTGCTAGTGCTGCTACTAGTACTATAGTGAAGCCTTGTCCTGGGACATACGATGGAGGCGCAGCGGCTGAAACTACAGAAACTGCAACGCCTCCCGCTAATAGCTCCATGCAAGTTAATTTCTTCATAATCAAACCCTCTTGAGTTTTTCTGGCTAGCTCTGTACCTTGGCAAGTAAACAGTTATTGTATGAACTCTTCATCTTCTTTAACTGCCAGGAATGAATCAGAAGACACTGTGGGATTTGCGGTACAGAGTGACGTACAAACCTCGGGGTATCGGCCAGCCGCCTCAGGAGTCGAGACAGGGAATAAAATGATCTCGTGCACTGAAGAGGACAGCGGATTTCAGTCAGTTATGGATCAGGATGAATTACAGTATATTAATGCATAGGCAACTCTGATTGGCCACATAGCTCTTATTGAAGGTCAAACTCCAATCTCATTACTTATATCAACATTTTGGAGTTGTCCTCTCGCTATACTTTTCGTCATATCATGTCTCATATCATGTCATAATCGGTTATTGATTACTTGAGTGTGGAGGTCTGTCTTTGTGAGATTGTGGAGAATTATAACAGCAGACGACAGCTTTGAATACAATGCTGTGACTGAAACAGTCAGACCTCCCTGCTTATTCACCAAATCATCATAGCTCTGATGTAGCCCGATTACACTTAGCTCTGATGTAGCCCGATTACACTTAGCTCTGATGTAGCCCGATTACACTTAGCTCATCTAAGTTCTTTCCATAGGCAGCCTTTGCTTTATTTTTTTACTAGTTTTTCCATGACGGTGCTAACATAAAGATATCTCAACTGTATTATCTGGCTCCCATCACCCCTACCTGGTACGGTTTGAGTACTTGTGTACTTCATCTACGCTGTCACAAGTTTAGTTTAAGCATTATTGAGTCAATGAGTGACACAGCAACCAGACTCAAGTTTGTTGAAAGAATGTGGAGTATGAAAATGCTAGAATAGCTTGTCAATGTGGCATTACTGAGAAGAAGCCAACGTAGAGGGGGAGATGTGATTGATCATCAACTAGACCTCAGTTTCCATTTGCAGTGTCCCAAGTGATTTATTAGTAGAGCTACGTGTACCTCTGCTGTACGAACAGCTTCCTCTGCTATACTGCTATACTATAGATCCTCTGCTACACTATAGATCATCTGCTATACTATAGATCCTCTGCTATACTATAGATCCTCTACTGCTGCTGTAATACAGGCTCCCTCTGCTTCGCCACTATAGCTACAACTATAACTCCCTTTGCTATACTGCTACACTAGAGACCTAGTGTCTATCTATAGCTGTATTTCGGATTCAGATGTTCTGCACGCAGAGATGGAGATGTATAATATGTCATTGAGTGTATTAGTTCATTCTATATTTCGAATCATATATCATGAGAGATTTTTCAATTACTAATCGAAAAACTGGTTTAAACTGACAAAAAATCAGTCAGAAATCATCAAAATAAAAAGGAATCAGGGCACAAATATATTCTAATTCTTGATAGATTAAAAACTCACATAAAGACTACCAAATATTACTGGAATTGATCAACAAATAACGATCTAAAAATATCTTGTTCTTTCCAAAAGCGATAAGAAAAATACCGATTATCAAACATAATTCCTCTTGAGCACAAATGAAATACCGCGGGCCGCTCACGCGCTCTTCGATTGAATGGTTCTTATTTGGTTTGGTCATTGGTAGATTCTGGTTTACTATGCGTAGGCTACTCGTTCTGTCCTCCTTCACATGAGAGCGGTGTGGTTCTGCTGCCACACTATTAGAGATCCCTCTTCTGAGAGCAGCTCTCTTGGGTTGTTTAAGTCTAGGAAACCGTCTCCACCAGATACTACTAGCGCAGCCTGTGTGTACCAATCATACAGGTCAAGGGTCACAGGGTCAAGGTAAAGAGATATAACACCAGGACACTCAGCTGTACAAATGTAATTCAAGTTCTAGTTCCTTTCCAGCTTTCTAATGGTGATGGATTAGGAAAATATAGCTAAATAGCTGGAAAGCTGAGTAACTAGAATTTTAAGCTCATTTGGACAGCAGCATGAAGAGACTAAACTGGAAATAGCTCTTAACAAGCTATATAACGCTATGACACTGTTGCAATCGCTGTCTGAGTAAGAAGTGCCTACCTTCAAATATTTGGTGACAATAAAAGAACCTTGAAACCCCTCGTCATCGTCAAACTCATTGACCCTAAAACCATCAAAATGTGATTATGTGTTGTCATGGTAACTGCACAACAGCGCAATACAATATACCATGACAGCAGTTACAATGATGCGGTCAATATGATAAAAATATCAACCTAAATACACAATAATGTTGAAAGGATTGATAAACATCCAGTATTTTAGCTGTCCGAATTGAGGACTAGTTGCTATTATTGGTTTCCTAATGCTGTTGGTTATTAGCTATATTTTGCTGAGCTGAGCTCAAATACGACAAGATCTTGGCTCTAGAGGTAGAGGTTTTGAGTCGTGACATCTGAATCTCAGGTATTCTTTGTCCTCCAAGTCATCAAGTCATCACTTATGTTTTTCACTTTCTTCTAGCATTGCGTAGTAGCATTGAGTAGAAGAGAATGAACACTAACTCCGAGCTGTTGTCAGCCAGATGGTCTCTATCCAGTTCTGCAGAGAGGTCACCACTACCAGTCACGTCAATGGATTCATCAAGAGTAGGCAACTCCTCATCCTCGCTGCTGTATATGTACTCGTCGTCCTCAGCCACTTTAGACAGGATGGAGCTGACGGACATGTTGAGCGACGCGCGTCTGTCTCGTATTATACCGCTGCGAGGCCTCACTGACAGGAAATAGATAGACTGAGATCAAGAACTCATTGCAAACACACCCCCTTCGACACATGGCACATGACACATGCTTTCCCTGATGAATGGTAAGCTAGGTAGAAGCTTTGTTAACGTATAGAGCATTACAAACCAAAGGGGGGGATAACAACCATATTTTTTGAGCTCTCGCTCCACGCATTCTTTCAAACTACAGTGAACATAACAGTGCAAAGTCTGGCCCTACGTGTGAGCCAGTTGAACACATGGAAAGCAGCCACATTCCCTCGACCAATGAGATTGGCTGTGAGCGAGGTCATAGTTTACTAGCCGAGATGCTTGTCACATGACTACTACCACAGAAGTGACCTATTTATTTCGTTTACACTCCATACAGTAGTAGTATAATGTGACATGATCTGGACATGGTGAGCTCTAAAGCAGAAAGTTTACCACGTTTTCTCCTCAGTTTTTTCACGGGTGACACCTTTTTACGAGGAGTCGCTGTAATTGAACATCGATGGGCTGAACAACCATTGGTCACATAACCAGATGAACTATGTTAGTTGTTCCAAGCTCCCAGATTGGCTAATGATGAATTGCTTACGTGGAGCCTCGAGTTCCATGTCTGAGTGGTTGGCGCTAAGAGCGAGTGGATTGGATACGTCTGAGGAGGATGCTGGAGTGTTCAATGACCACATGCTTTGTATCCCTCCTCTAAAACATGATCACTCCAACACTTAAGTAATCTGTTTGGCATTCTATTACATAGTACCCAATTTTCCCACTCCTAACTGCAAGGTCCATTGACAAGGGAAGCCAAGAAACGCTAGACTTGTCAGAGAGACTTAGTATAGTAAACACATAGAAGTACACTTACATTAACATCTATGACCGTCTTACCTGTGTTTGCTACCTGTGAGCAATCCTTGACTCTCATTGCTCAAATTAACGGTGCTGATGGCTTTACTGACGCCGATGTTCTGTAGGTTGTAATTGGACACCGTCAACTTCTGCTCCAGCGGTCGCGGATTGGCTGGCACCAATGCGCTCACAAGGTCAGTCGTCGATGACGACATGTCAAGGTCATCCAGTCTCATAAGGCTGCCGTACATTTCACTGGTATGCCTCTTAGTCAACATGTTGTTAGCCTTAGATTTGTTCTTTATCCATGATAGATTAGGGGTGGACACGGCGAACGCCCGCGATTGTTTAGCTAGGTTACCACTGGAGCCCTTGAACTTACTTTTGACCTAGTAAAACAAGCAGTTGTATTGCATAATGACAAATGGAAATTGGAATAGATGAAAAGTTAAAAAGTCTTCCTAAATTTTTCAGCTGAAAGGCAATTAAAGATAAGATAACTCCCAACATTGGTGTCGAATACAATCGACTTTTACCTTGTCTCTGAATTTGACGAGTGACTGCCTCTTTTTGGGTTTTTCGGGAACTTCTGGTTCCTGAATTTCTGTGCTTTCCTCTAATATATCGCCACAGAGCGAGCTTGCCTCAATCTCAGTTGATGATTGATCAAATACGTCACTGGTTACACTCTGGCGATCTGCAGAAACTGTCAAACTAGAGTCCACTTCATCTAAAATGTAAAAAACAACATAAAATACAAATCTGTCAGTTTTTAGTTACAAAAATTTTCATTTTTTCTGCCCAATTAGTGGCCCAAAATTTAATTTCAAACTAAAAATGCCAATAGCTGCGAGTACAATTAAGAACTGCAACCAGCTCACCTTCGAACGAGATTTCATCCACGCTCTTGGGAGGCAAGACAACGCAGCATCTGACGGCTTGGATGAACATGATAGGGCCGTCGTGACTGAGGGAGGACAGATTTATCTTGCCTGACATCATTGGGAGACCCTGCTGCATCTACAGCATCACACAAACCAGAGTCAAAGGTGAAAGGTAAGAGGCCAGAGGTGATCTAAGGCTGAAATAGAAAGCTTCACGCTCATCTTCCCCTTCTACTCACCCACATCAAACAGAATGAATTTCGAGAAACAAAAGTAAAGATTGAAATGCGGCCACCATAACAGCTATTTTTCGGAAAGTCTGATGAAAAATAGTGGGAAACTCAAGGATGACATGAGAGGTAAATCCAGTTATTTCTATATAATTTGTCGCTCAATTACTGGATTTCAATATGGCGGATGATTACAATCGACTACTTGCCGGTATGGGCAGGGTCAAAATGTGACCAGAGTTTGTGCCGACCCAGACAAGACCTTGAGATACCTCAAGACACGTCACAGACACCTTCTCAGGCTTTGGAACACCTGCAATGATAAACAGAACCCCAGCATTGTTCAAGTTATGATAAACAAAAGACTTTGAAATATTTGAGGATGACACGTCCAGCATGGTTGAGGTGTGATGATAGAGGTATAGCGAAGTGTGAACTCAATGAGTTTGATAGAATAAAATCGTTCTGTGGCTGTAAAAGCATCCCTATACTCAGAGAATGTTAGAATTGTGCCACTTGTTACAGTATTTCCTGGTTAAAATGTACATCGACCACACCGCCATCCTCATAGCATCTTTGCGAGATGAGCAGACATCACTTGGTTCTGAAACCGGTATCAATATAACCAGAAGGAAAAGGATAACACCTATGACAATACAGAGCCGCAGCGCCTCTCACTCTCCAACACCATAACACATATGAAGGCCAGAATTCATGATACGCAGACGTTTCTTGGTTTGTTGGGGAGTACAGGGATGGAGTTTGGATAGGAGATTGATATGCAGTATTCGTAGAGCCGATGAGAGAGAAAGGTCAGAACTAAGTACCATGGAGGTTTCCAATGGTAGCCTTGGGAGTGTGACAGTTTCTAAGTACCCAAAGAGTGTATCGGTTATACCCAGACGACTTTCTACTGTTGGAACTCGGCTATTATTAGAGACTAGAGGCAGGTATTCTGGTTTCATCAGCGTTCTATCTAT
>ERZ1740065.2870-NODE-2870-length-10788-cov-12.542719_pt1 | contig 10788 bp, 4 predicted proteins | sample MGYA00581738_ERZ1740065 | MGnify/ENA primary metagenome ERZ1740065 (study PRJEB43018, sample SAMN04849749) | marine metagenome | isolation source: floating plastic debris | place: Pacific Ocean | collected 2008-09-01 | study: EMG produced TPA metagenomics...
CAAACAATCCTATTGGCTGGGGAGCTATGGCAGTTCTTGTGCAGAATCGCCTTATGACTTATATGAATTGATGCCCTCATGGTGAAGACAACTCCGAATTCGGAGGGGTACCCGAGAATAGCTGGAAATCGGTCTATTGTTGATAAAATCCAAGTGCTGGATAGTTTTATCCAGGTCACCCAAGTAGGGGTCTAAAACCCGAGTTACTCGGATTAAGTCTGAGTAACTGAGAGCCCTGAGTATGCAGAGAATTATCTTATAATGTTAAAATTATTTGTGAGTTGTCTTCTCTTGAGAAAACCCTCTGGAAAAATTGATTATTGTCGTGATACTTCCAAGCATATGTGAATGTCACTGATGATTATCCAATCACGGTTAACTGCAATTATAACCATTTTTTAGGCCACATATTTTTCTACGAATATGCGGTCAAATGCAGCCAACAGAAGAGTAACAGACTCATGGGTGCCAAAATCAGGCAAAAGTAAGTGAAGACAGATCAACATGTTTTGCATATTGAGTAGTGGACTACCATATGAAAACTGTAGGAAAACTGGGCGCCTGTTATTTTACTATTGGATGGTGCACTGACGTTGTGCCAACATTAGTCCTTCTGTGCGCCTGAATTAGTGCTGCCAGTACACCTGCTTTGTGCCAGCAGTTGTTCTCTCTTGTGAGGGCTGAGATGAATCCCAGCCTAAAGCCTTCTCGCGTGCATGAGGTGCACATCCAACATCTGACTACTCCTAAACGTCCGAGTCCACTCAGTTTTATTTTATGGACCTTAAATTTTACAAAGCGGAAGTTAGTTTGTGCCATTTTCGTATGGTGTTATAGCATCAAAAATAAAGCATCACAAACATTGCATAAAAACCCGTAAGCGTATGAATGTTTCGAATGGATTACAAGTAAAATTTGTGAATCGGACTGAAGACAAACAGCATGCAACATAGCCAACACATGTCAGGAGCCAAGTCCCTTGAAATGAATTTTCAGAGAGTACCAATCGGAATTACTGTGTTATACCCATTTAACACCCGGACGCTTGTTCTTTTTTATGCTGAAATTCCAATTTGGGCATCTCTTGGCTATTATTTCTGGCTATATTTTTGTTAGCACTCCAACTTATAATTAAAGCTAGTGCTCTTTTGATTCCTTCATTTATTGAAAGCTGTCTTTGAGGGTTTTTGTAACAAGCGACCTCCTGGGGCGTTTGTTAAGTGAGGGGCGTTGAATGGGTAAGACACAGTACATTAAAGACAGTATAGATATTTGGGAGGTTGTGCCGTGTAAATATGATCAATGATGTTGATTTGAGTCAAATCTCGTACAAACGCAGCTGAAACGGAGAAGTAATTCATTTGTAACCATTGAGGTTACAAAGGAGCAGCTCCTCATGAGCAATGAAGAGTTTTTACTACTGGAGCCTAAATCATAACAGCTAATTACGATGGGCCAAAATAAATGGACAAGTAATAATAAATCTGGTAGAAAAAAGCTATAATGGAATTTAACTTGTTTGTTTCCTTCCATGAGCACCTTGTTTTGTTCCTCAGCACCGAACTGAGGTGGCTATTTCAGGCGTAGAACAAACACCTGTACCTAAATGCATGGCTACTTCAGTGGGTACGTGGCAATGCAATGTTTTTGGTCTACTTGTCGACTGTACTGATTAATTCACTGTAAATTGGGAATATTTTGCCAACCAGTTTTTAAGAGCTAAAAAATGTTTTAAATTTCAATCACAACTTGCGTGACTGATCCTCTTGTTTCCCCACAGCAGTAGGGCACTAAATCAGGGGTGGATCCAGGAATTTTTGACTGAAGCTCAAGTCACCAACTAGTAGCTGTCCGAAGGGAAACTTGCATCTGTTGACTGCATAACCGATTGTTTAGTGATGCCGACTGAGGTTTCTGTGGCTGTGTGATGAGTGCAGTTGCGGTTTCTTGATCTATTTACTACTTAGCTGACCAAAAATAGTTGAGATAGATTTTTTGACTGACACTCGAACGTCAGTCGTGTTAGCCTGAATCCACTCCTGCTAGATGTACTGAACTAACCTTCTTCTCCATCAGTTTTCCAACCAGTAGAGAAGTGAAGATGTAAGTAGAAATCATAGCCATAAACACCATTGAGCTCTGATCCTCCGTTAGCTTGTACTGAAATCAGTCAACGAAAATATTCATAACCTCACAACGGCAGCAGAGTCAGTATTATGTATCTAAGATGGTACTGTGAGTAGGGCTGTAACGATGTATCAATCGGTTCGATTAATTGAGTGATTATTAGCCTCAAGTCGGGTTATTTCGATTATCAATTATTATAAAACAAGCATTCAATTAACCCAGTTCGGGCCATAAAGAACAGGAAAACCCATTTCATACCATTAAATGAGTGCAGCTCTCCCATTTTGTGCTGGAGACATTAATTATAGCAATATGGGTATGAGGATATCACATCATGGCAGCCAATAAAAACAAGTCGGCAAGGGAGAACATTTCTGTGTATTTCTTCAAACCATAAGTATCTCTCTAAGTATACTGCCATAATCACTGCGATACTAGAATCAAGTGCCCAAAGGCCGCTATTATCAGCATGTGGATCACATCAAACCATGCAGTTCCTCAAACATCGTAAGTTCTGGTCCATCATACGAAACGCTATACATATACATGAACGCTGACACACAGTGGAAGAAATTACCACAGCCATAGAATCATTCAACTTTGATCTGACTGAATGAAGAGGAAACTACTCAAGTTTGGCAGAGCATGTTAGGAGTAGAGTAGCTCTTCAAACTGGCAAATTACAGATAGATATATAGATGTAGATGTAGATATATGAATTATCAACTTGAGTGCTGAGAGTGTGTTCTCATACGCTGGTGAGATGTCAATTCAAGATGTGCTGCACCATGGAGTGACGTTGTGAACATACTGCTGTTCCTGAACAACAACCACGAAGCTAAACAACATGATTGCTATTCTTCTGACCTTTATTTAACATGATATATAAATGAGGTGATAGCAATTAATCGATAATCGCAATTATATATACTATATAATTGATAATCGAACCGAACCTCAGAGTTGTTCATCCTTACAGGCCTAATTGTGAGTGAGGAAGTGGTGATAGCAGAACTTCACGCTAGTATGGCATATTGATTCATGACAGATTTTCAGTTCTTTTGTGCCTGTGTGTGTGCGTGCGTGCGTGCGTGCGTGCGTGCGTGCTCGTGTGATCGAATGCTCTGGCATTGCAGTGAGGCTTCAGAGCTGCACTAGCTTTGCCATGACGTGGGTGGATACAGCACAGATTTGTTTTCAATATAATGAATTATTTTAAGAGGTAAATCCTTGTTTTTAGCAGGATAGTACAACAGGCATCTAAGTTACTATCCATAGCTGCAGTCATACTATTAGTCTACAATCTTACACTTTTCCTCAGCTCAGGCTCCAGTATCGGGTCCACTGCACCCCATGGAACGCCACCAAAGAAGCAACATATGAAACCAATGAGCATCCTGCCATTCAGCAATATCCTTTTGTATGGCACCGTAGAGTTATGCTGCATGTCTGCATCCATGTCTAAAACAGTCCCGAAGAACTGATGTAGCAAGTTGGAACCCAGCCTAGAATGAGGAGTTGTCGTCTCACTTCAATCAGTGACATTTTATGGAATCCTGTGAAGTGGTGAAGTGCTGTAGAATCGGATTTAATTGCGAAAAAATATTAGCGTTTCCTTCAAAATCATCAAGAAATAAAAATGATAGTGATCTAACGATAGCAATCCCGTAAATGGGAAGACAACTCCCATAAAAGCTATAATGAGTATGATTTCTATAGCGAATTCGGCATTTTTACTCTTATGTCAGCAGGTGCGCCTATTCATGCGTGCCTGCATTACGCCGCACTTAGTCCGCAATTAGTACCTATGTATGTTACCCATGTCAAAGTATCATGATGTTAATGAGATCAACATAGGAAAAAGCTGTTTTTAGTGATGAGAAAAATTTTCCTTTAATCATGCTCTTTGAAGTTTTATACCGCGCTGTGACCACATAAAAAAATTAGGGAATTATATTTGTAAAAGAATTTAAAGATTTTTAGAGCCATAAATAAAATTAGAGTTGGCAACAGCAACTTCAAAAGTTGTGACTTTGCAATGGTATGTCTGCCTGCTTATGTTTACCGTATTCAGGAAGCCATGGCAGCATAAAGAGAGATAAGATCATAGCCACACCTCCGATGGCAAGGAAAACCAACCAGAATCCAGCAGCCTACAAAATATAGACAGCAATTCGTGTAAAAGAGCTCAACTTGAATCACTGTGAGTATCGTTTAGTATGCCTTAAAAAGAAGTCCTCCTGTGACGAATAATGACACAGACCCCACACTTCCACTAGCCGCCAGTACACTCTGGAGAAAGAACAGAAACAGTACATGTGCATGGTCAGCTTTGTGCAGCTCCTTCTACCGTATACTACAGTAGATGGCAACAGATTTGACTACTAGTAAGATACAGAAAGCAATTAGTAAAGTTAGATACAAACACCTTTTGACTCTTAGCAGAATTGTGACTCTGCCAATCCACTGGAGGTCGAAAAATAAAGTTTAGTTTTTGTGTTTTCATAGTTTTACATTTTGGACGTGTCGGACACGGACGTATATTCATATGTCGAACAGTTGAGAGTTCGACTGCTCCAGAGTTAGGCAGATGGAAACTTTAAATAAAAAGCTGTGCGAAAAAGCATCTCTGACACTCCAGTTCACTGCTACCGAGTACCGATAACAATGAATGAATGGTGATGCAAAACAAACCAGAAGAAAAGCTACCAAATCCCAGTGATAAGGAGGAGTGCACACAAGTTTCAAAAGCTTTCTTACTTTATTCGCTGAAAGTTAGACTGTTCAAATCCTTATAATATATGCCCCTGGTGTTCGATGGCATGAGAGTGAATTCTCAAACAGTGTGAAACCATTACATAAAATCTCATAAGGACTCAACCTGGAAATTTTTACACAAATAACAAAAATGGGAGCAAAAGTTATATTTTACACTGATGATATTATCTCAAAACCGCTTCTTAAGAAACTATAGAAGAAATTCTACATGAATGGCGTGTTGATGAAGCACCGTACTTGCAACTCATCCTCATTCCCATTGATTGCTGGGGCAAGTTAATGGCAGCTGGTTAGTTCCATTACTGATAATGCTAACACAGCTGCGAGTACTTGCACTGACTATTCATTGATAAGAGATACCAAGTCTGAAAACTCCCAGCTCATGGATGGATATTCAATAGCACTCATAGCAACGCAAGCTATGGAGCCTACCCGCTGGATTTACGTGTGGGCTGTACAATCTGAAAATTTAATGAACTATTCCACCATCTTCTAGGTGTGGAGAATGACCTTGTCTTTGTAGGCAATGGTACCCATCTCCAATCATGAAAGAGTGCAGATTTACAGAACTGGTACCGAAATATATGCAGAGGTCTTCAGCTGCCAGCTGATTGAATGTATCAAGGCGGGAGAGAGTAGGCCTATGTATGAGGGAGTGTTCCCTGCTGCAAGGAAGTTTTGGGCAGCCTCCCTCAGAAATGCATCTTGGCTCTGAGAAGACATATCATTGTTATTCGATTCCGGAGAGAAGGAGGGAGGTATGGAGGGAGGGAGCGAGGGAGCGAGGGAGCGAGAGACCTATAGATTTTCATCTACAGAACGTGCTTTTGTACCACTGGACATGATAGAACAGCGTCGATTAAAGAATAATGGTTTGACATTGACCTTCTCACTTCTTGACCCTGGGTTTACCGAGCTCATTTCATTGGCTTCATCAGCATGGAAATTAGCTAACAAGCCATCATTCTATTTCCTCTGGTAATCTACATGCTTCTCACCACAACAAATGATTTTGAGTAGTTGTAGGAAAAAAATGGAAGGAGCATGGGATTTGATGTCGAAATTAGAAAAGGGTAGCAATGTAAGATAATATGTATATCATCCTAAAGTGCAAGCCTACTCCTAAGTTTGGAAGTGACAACACTGCTGGAAGTAAATTACAATGTTAGGAATGTCGGGCAAACGCACACGGTAGCAGCGGCTACACTGCATTACTCTAGTAATTTATGCCAAATCATCTGACTAGAGACAAAGGAGTTGAGCGCGAAGCTACCATAACTCTCTCTCTCTGATAGATAAACTCCTACCCACCAGTATAAAACTCCTGTCCTGCTCAGTGAATTCCTTACTGACAATCGTTGTGCAGCAGGTCATAGAAACCGCCAGTCCGAAAGACTGCGCGATCCTCATCAGGAACCCACACGTAGTGAAGACAACTCCCAAATGATGTGGAATGAACTCTAGGTAAGCGAAGGCGCTGACAGAGACGCCCATCACCATCATACCTGAGATCATCACATTTCTCATTCCGAATCTTACCATCTGGAAGATAAATATCAAATTGTAATGTCACAGTAGATGTCATAGGAGTCAATAACATTGTGCTATTCTCAAGCATGGCAGAGGATCAGTGTCCAAATTATACAGGGCTACTTAGGAGCATCGTATTACAAAACTAGACAAATGTGTCCCCAATAAAAGTACTCCCTCTGTACCTTGTGTTTGATAGTAGTGCAGAGTTAGTAGTAAGAGTGTGCAGTAAAGATTTGTTGAAGAATTCTTAAACTGTATGAGCGGCCAAATTTTGAAATAGTAAAATGCAGTGATAACCATATCTATATAGGTGACATGTCCAAAGCTATTTTCAGTCGGACACAACTCTGTCCAGAGGTAGCGAACACGGCTGTCACAAATCTAATAAAAATATTTGTATTCCCCGCCCACTTCGGGATGTGACGTAACCGTGACGAAAGATGGACCAATGGATTCTCTAAAGGAAGTGTGTGTCTCTACTACTAGAACTTATGGCTTGAACTTATGATCTTATGACTAGCCGTGTTATTAATAAATGATTGATGGAATTAATAAGCTTGCCTACTGATCGCATTTCTCATCACACCCCACTCACATGAGGTAATCTGCTTCAATCTAGACAATCTTCGATATGATATCAACTGCATAATTTAGAAGACACTAAATATAAGAGCTGTCTGTACTCGAAGTTTCTTACAATTACAATGTAAAATCTAGATCACAATGGTTCCGGTGTATTATTAATTTATTAATCATGGTCAGTACTCACAATCAGTGTGAGCCCTATGCATCACTTTAGGAGGCGCTAGGACAGAGTAAGGTATTTATTGCAATATATAATAGTAGTAGTAGCAATTGTTCTCGTAGGAAAAGGCATTGGAATATGAGCATATTTTTACCCCATTTAACAAGCCCGTGACATAAATTGAGAGTGATGAACAACAGCAAATTTATTAGTTGGGGTAGGTAGAGAATAAGCACAAGTAACTGGTCCTAGCTGCAGATTATCTCGTCCAACGATGAGTCTCAAGTCGAGAGCTAGCTGTAGAAAGTAATCAATAGGATGACGTGAGTTTCAATTTGCTATTACGTTACGTATTCCTGTGATGCAAGTCAACTGAGGAATAAAAATATTGAATCAAATATTTTTTGGGTCGGGCCGACGCGTAGCAAGGTTTTGTCGCTGATTTATTATTAAAATATTTGACTTGGAATATTTTTTAATATTTTATTCGAAGAACTCGACATGTTGCAAAGTCGCAAACTCACTTATTAACCCGTACATGGCGTACATTCTGAGGGCATAAGGTACGACAAATCAGCTGTGACTTCAACGCCATACCAGTCTACTGCTGAAAAATCCAGCGCACATCTGAATGAGTGGAACGCATCCCAACATCCACCCAGTCACAGAAGGCTTCACGCCATGGAGCTCACTCTAAAAGTCAATGTGAAAGCGATGGTTAGAAGATATAGCCCGAATAACGTGAGCCATGAAGTATGCGACTGTCACATGGAGATATTATTATGTCCTTTTCAAAAGCTAGCATATGTCATCTGATGTACATTAGGGTTAGACATTGTAGGACAGCAGCAAAAATAGCAACCCGCATGGCCTGGGTAACCATTGGCAACAAAAGACTACAACTGATGATATGATACTAGTCAAGAGATGTTTATCAGCCTGAGTCTTCATCTCTATACATGTACATACCAATATACACTGGCTTTCCATGCATCGAATTGGGATGCGATAGGATTAGGCTAGATGGTATTATGATGAATTCGAATTCATTGCCGTCTGTTTCCATGTGACGGGCCGTGTTGTCAGCTCCTGCATCAAATTATGGCGCGCCAAACTAGATTGTTTTCAGTTGTACGGTCAATGTCGACTTGAACTTGCGTACGTTTGTAAATAGCTGGACATGGATGAAATCAGGTGTTGAGTTTGCTTTGTACTGAGCTGAAATTTGCTCCAGCAATAGTTGACAATAAAGGTAGCTGTAGCACACCAATACAACAGTGCAATTACCAGCACTCAACTTAAGCGTACACAGTGTGGTAAAAAACCGAAGAGAAAGCGTCCTCAATACTTGCTATCCATGGAATGTGTGAGTATTTTAGGTCTCCGTTTCAAGATAAACAAATTCCATAGCTGTCCTCCTGTGTAATTCTAGCGAACACGGTCTTGGTATGATAATGTTCTCCTCAAATCCAATGATCAATTATGGCAAATAAAGAGGACCGATCCAACGTGTGACGGCTTTAGTCCAAAATCAGAAAGCTAGCTTAGTCAAAAGATAGCTATGAATTCGAATTAATCATGAATCCGTGTTTCCATGCATCGCATCAATTGGTGGATCTCAACCAAAGCGGCTTCATAAGCCGGGGTGGATTTGGCTTCGTAGATTCGTAATACCCAGTACCGCTCTAAGTTTCCATGCATCAAATACAGTCAGAATTTGAATTCATTCGTCTCATGGAAAGCCAGTGATAGAATTCCATTAAAATATAATTCGCACTATCAGCGCATGATCTGCTAATCTCAGTAAAACAGCACAGCATCAAGCTGCCCTGATAGCGATCACTCCTACCGTATCTGTGTTAGCAGGAGCTTACTATTCCAATCATAAAGCATAGAATGTTTTCCTGTTGATTCTAGCTTTAATCTAAAATCAACTACTCCGATCTCGAGTTAGTTGAAATAAGTGAACTGCTTTAACTGACCTGCTCTGGAAGGAAAGGGCCGGGTAGGGTGATGCAGCCGTACGAGAGAGAGTAAGTTAACAGTACGTAAGTCAACGTGATCTTTCCTCGCTTGCTGTAAGTCATGACTGACAAGCGTCCCTACCTGTAAACAAATGTCTATGGTGACCAGAATACTACTTTGCTCACAAAATTATATGGTGGAAAACTGCTGGTAGTTGAAGTACAACAGTGATGAGCGAATGAAGCGCATAAACGAATAAATGAACACATATCTGGCCACACATTCGTTCATTCACAAACTTTAGCCGATCATTGATAAGCATTCTATAACATGCGGTTAACCAGCCAGATCTCAGTATGACTCATTGTTTGTTAACTGTCAAAATGTCAAACTTTCAACGGACGACTCAAAGAACTCATTTTACAGATGGAATGCATTTGCTCTTTCCATTAGTTCATCCCTCACTATTTTCGTGTATGTGTGGTAGACCCTTTAGGTCATATCATCAACTTTTCGGTTCCACACAGAGCTCAACTATCCTTTCCACTCTGAAGATTAACCGTTATGGAGTAGATTCTCTATGACTATTTCTCTTACACTCGATAATCCCAAAGCCTTGTGCAACCCATGGAGTTATTAGATGAATTTTCAGTCAAAATTTTATCCCATGAATAATATCACCGAAATCTACTATTGTTCACCGCTAAGATATGAATCTAAACTTGTCCTGTAAGTTCATCGATTAATGATATCATCGACAACAAGTGTCCGTCCCCCAATCTAGGCACTAGTGTTTCAGATGTTGAACACTAGGGCTAAACCCATTACTATTGATTCGGTGGTGTCCACCTCTCTGTGTATTAGTTAGATTGCAGTTAAGTGAACTCAGATATACTTTATGGGGTGTGTAGTTTTTTATCTTCTCATAACCCAGATAGTTTAGTAACCAGTAGTTTTGGTCTCAAAAGCTTTCATCAACTGTGATCATATAGGAATAATTCATGAAGAATGGCACACAACACAGTAGAATATGAGTGTTGCCAACTAATGGCAAGAAATCATAGATTTCAGTAATCTAAAAATAAAAACCCCTTGAAGCCCATTTCGTGGCCTCCATTGCAGTACCCAACTACTAACCAAATACAATCCATCAGTTTTTGTGGGCCTGTAGTGCACACAGGGAGCAACTAAGTTATCTAATGTGGTAAAATAGCTGCCTCAAAAGTTCGAAAAGTTGTAGATCTACGTTCAAATCGTAGGGCTGGCAACACTGGAATAGCATTGTACTAAAAAAAACACCACGGACTCTAATATGGTCATGCTGATTTCTTAACCATCACCACAGCATCTTCTGGTAATCCTTTGATGTTTCACTCTGATTTATCTGAGCCATCGTTCCGTTTTATGTTACAGCGGTACCATGAGAAAGTGATTCATAGCTAACTTTGTTGTGTTGATGCAGGCCTCCTAGTTCATGACCAGAAGCGGGTGACTTGTCGAGACATCCAACCAGCTGCAACCAGTGCCAGGGGTGAATCCGGACATCCAACAAGCTGCAACCAGTGCCAGGGGTGAGACCGGACATCGCACCCGCTGCAACAAGAGCCAGGAGTGAATACGGACTTGACAATCAGTTGGTG
>ERZ1740065.2871-NODE-2871-length-10787-cov-11.573612_pt1 | contig 10787 bp, 8 predicted proteins | sample MGYA00581738_ERZ1740065 | MGnify/ENA primary metagenome ERZ1740065 (study PRJEB43018, sample SAMN04849749) | marine metagenome | isolation source: floating plastic debris | place: Pacific Ocean | collected 2008-09-01 | study: EMG produced TPA metagenomics...
CTCCCTCCATCCCTCTTATGAATATAAACTCTTTTTGAACATAGCGTTTGCTATAACTGATACTGATCAGCCCCTCATACCCCCACTCACACCTCATACCCCACTCACCGTTCCTCTGGTCATGGTCTCTCCATGGTGAATTGGGTTTTTGCCTTCACAGTAAGATTATGACTACCACTAAATCATTTGCGCTGCATATTGTAGGTGCGAAAGTGAGTCAACAAGTGCAGTATCTCTACCAGGTAGTGTGGTCACTTTCGAGGATATCATGTGATTAATTTTGCTTCTTTCATTCTATGTGGTCTACCTTGTGCTCATGAGAAATGAAGAGCTTGTATACCATACCCAACCTCACTCTTCATGCATGGGAAATATTGAGGGTGGCTATTTAATGGCCAGTCACGTGCTGTGGCGGTATCGATGTTGACTACAGTCTATCACAGGGTCATTGTGGTGACAGAAACACAGGTGCAGATGAATCTAAGAAACTAAGGGTGTTTTGAGATAGTTGATTTAGCGCAGATTCAACCAGTGTACAAAATTAATTGGGGGGTCTTTAAGATACTAATCAAGTGTGCTTAGTTGACTGCTTGGATTAGCTATCTGAAAACGCCCTTAGCAGGATGAAAGCATCACTCAAAAGTGATGGCACCAGTGGAGTAACGCATATTAAGCCTGGTTGTCACTCTCCTGCGATATGTGTGGGGGGAGGGGGTGCCGCAGAGCCGTAAACCAGCAGGTGTGGACTCTTGCGACTCATTTCTTCTTCCACCGCTCCCTTGTCATCTACACTCATGTGAGGACATCAGAATGTTTCAAGAATCATGTTCCTGCTATCATTGCCTATGCTGAGTCATATACCCTGTAGTTTCAACTCTTCCACTGGGCTAGTGTTTGAAGGTCAGTCTGATGGGTCAGTTATCTTGTGTAGGCCAAGTGTAGAATGAGAAAGCCATACTGGGATACTCAGACTGCTGTATCCATGTTAATAACTCAAAGAGTTTACTAACTAACCATGTATTGTCTATAGAGCATAGGTCAGATAACGCAATAAGACAAATAGCTAGATACACTTCTGATGTCGATTTATTGACAATAACGCTGTATACTATCATATTCCAAACATATTGCTTCAATCAGAAACTATAGCTCACAACACATGTTTAAAAAAAGCAAGCAAACAACCATTTACATACACCTGTCAGGCATCCGCTGTCGGGGTGCTGACTTGATAATGTTATCTACACGCAAGATCATCTCAGCTGCCTCTGCTGCAGACAAAAGCACCTGCCTCTTGACTTGAAACGACTCCGTGATTCCCAGTCCGATCATATCCGCTATCTCGCCGTTTTCCATATCTGTCGAATAAACACAATAGATCCCATCAATCACCGGCTTAGCGAAGACATTGAAAAAAAAGGAAGCCACCAATGAGGATCGAACTCATGACCTCCTGTTTACTAGACAGGCGCTCTAACCACTGAGCTATGGCGGCTCGAGTTGCGAGCAATTGTGAACTACATCTATTTATAGCTATTGTTTACCTAAGCCATAAGTGTCTCTGCCCGCGTTGTGGGCAGCCCTCAGTTGAGATACGAGCTCGGCGCTATCAAATCCAGCGTTATCGGCTATCGTGATTGGCAACTGCAACGAAAGGAACAGAAGAAGTATTAGAACACTGACTGCTGGAGCTTACAGAAGCACAGGTTCTCAATCAGCTGAGTTTGAACATGAAGAACAGAACTGCCCAATGCCTGAAGGATTTAACTGCAGCTAATCACTCGTGGCACAAATACATGTACTGCATCAGTTGCTGTGATAGACAACTAGTGATACCTAGTGACACCTAGGAACACGCGTACCTGACGCAGCGCTCTGGCGAATGCCTCCATGGCTACGGCCTCCTTACCAGCCGTCTTATCGGCCAGCCTTGATACAGCGTTACTCATCACCATCTCGGAGCAGCCGCCTCCTGCAAGGGGAAACAACTCTCATTGAATAAGATGACCGAGGAGGCGATATGGAGTTGAGGGGGCTTTACTCCATGCATGGCTAGTCCATGGTATTACTCCCGAGCCTGGACAGGGCAATATACATACCAGCTACATACTACAGCATCCTCAGTTGTCAACAACCCTAATTCTACCCTATTGTGACAAAAAGTCTCATAGCTCTCCACTGACTGACGCATATCTCGCCAGATAGTACCGCTACCCAACACCGCTACCTATCGAACTGTTAGGCTAAGAATACTGGAGATTATGTTCTTCTGAACTTTGAGAAGCCATAACTCAAAACTCCAAACCGCTAAGATGACGCCATATTACAATTCAGGCATCGATATCTAACTAATGCACTGCAGGAGAACATTAGGACATGGCAGCTTGACCCTAGTTTTGGCATTTCGGCTGCCCAGTAATTCCGTGTAGCTAATCACAAGGAGGCTCAAGATCCATGAGATACTAGTCACTGTCGGCTTTCTTTTCTAAAGGCATATGACCAAACAAACGATGGCGAGCTGAGCCCTACATCCACACGCATATTCAAAGTCACCGAGTTCCCTCCACTCCCAGCGAATTCAGATTCACCAGCAAACTCTACAGCGACTCCGGTTTCTCAAAGTGATGGCGAGCCGAACACTACATACACACACTTGACTCTTCGTGATTTCAGATTGATTGCTGGACTCTATTGAGGATCCAGTTTCTCCACTCACTAGTTCATACAAAGTACAACTATACTACAATAAGTAGGCACTGACCGTAGACGACACGAGTCTCCTTTACAGTCTGTGACAGAACGCAGAGAGCGTCGTGCAGTGATCGCTCCGCCTCGTCCAGGATCTGTTGAGTAGCGCCGCGCAGTACGATTGTACACGCCTCTCCCAGCGCCACACCTGAGAACTTGATCAGCTTGTCCTCACCGATCATCACTTCCTCTATGAGATCGCACGTGCCCAGCTTGATGGTGCCGGGAGTGTCAAACGTGGAGGAGATCTCGCCACCTGTTATATACAGTTCAGTGTAGAGGAGGAGCAGAGCTATGCCTATCCAACTGTCAAGTCATATTATTATCGCTTTTAGTCTCATGCTTTAAGTGACAAATAAAGTCTATCTATCTATCTATCTAAGTCAAAGTAACAGATATTCAGTTTTTCTAAACTTTGATAAACCATAGCTCAAAACTCCTATCCCTAAGACTCTGCTAGGTTACAGTTCAGTAAGCTCTAATTAATACTGGAAAACATTACGGAAACAATAATAGCAGCTCTAACATTCTGGCATCTAAGGTACTGGAGGGTGGAGGAAAATACTATGGGAGAGTTGACAGGTCTGATACTATGGGAGAGTTGACAGGTCTGATCTTTACGACAAATTACTAAGCGACGCTAATGAGCGACGTTCAATAGTAATTCGGATTCGTCCTCTCTTGCTCTTGTTTTGTTTATTCGATTCCATTATTTCAACGGCAATCTGTTTCCACCACTCAAAATGATTTTAGTATAGGCCGTGGTAGAGAGAACATCTATAGTGTCGTACTACGGGCTGTCCCACGTACCTGTGACGAGGGCGAGACGCTCCACACCCTCAAAGTCAGCGTGTTCAATGGCCATGACGCCTGCGTCAGCAAACAGCTGCTCCGGGTAGTTGTATATCAACTGCCTGTAAGTAGAGATATATAGATACATGGTAGGCTGGGGAAAGTGGGGGTTGGGAATAGCAGTTAAAGAAATGTACGGTGGAAGAAGTAGTATGAAGGAATGATGAGAAAGTAAGAGATGAGAGATGACATGATAGAGGTGATTGAGAAAGGGGTTGTAAGAACAGAAGATAAAAAAGGGTGAAGGGATGGAGAGAAGGCGAGGAGGCAGAGAGAGACATGGATAGAGAGGTAAGGAGTGAGAGAGACATAGAGAGAGAGGCTATGGGGAGAGGTGGAGGAAGAGATGGGAGAGAGGCTAGGCAGGGAGATATATGGATAGAGAGAGGCTAGGGAGAGCAGAGAGAGGGAGGGTGGAAGAGAGGCGAGGCAGGGAGAGCGGAGTCAGGCCAACCTGTTGATGAAGACTGTGGGTTGGTGTGAGAGGATGCGGTCTACTTTCTCTTTCATCTTCTCCTTCTCAGCCACCTCGAGCTCTGCCACTTTGGCTACACTCTCTACTCGAACTCGCGAGCCGAATACCTAGAAACCAACAAGCAGTGTGGCTAACAGCAAACTAAACAGACGGCAATGAGAGCAGGTGCCAGAGCTGGCAGACGTTAGAGCCGGCAGATGTTAGAGCCAGCAGACGCCAGAGCTGCGAGAGGAAGCAGATGGTGGCGTTACCTTGATCTTGTCGGTGTCCATAGGTGTGTTGGCTATGAGTATCTTTGCCTTCTCAACTCTCTTTGGCTGATTGACTCCAATTTTCTTGTCCAGCAAAAATCCTAGTCAACAGAATCTCACTATTCAGACAGCAGTTCCTAGTGGCCTTAGGCTAGTTGATAAGATTGTGAACATAGATAACAAACGAAGGGAAAACTTTGCTTGTGGTTGTTTTGAACAAAATGGACTTCAGAGAGAGAGGGAGAGGGAGGGAGGGAGGGGGAGGGGGGAAGGAGAGGGGAGGGAGATGAAACCAAGCCCAAACTACCAACAGCATGTCGAACCTGTCATTGACTCAAACAGACACATATTGTATCACACTGTACTGGATAAGAATGGTGGCCGTGGGAATTTAAACAGTGTGTTCACAACCAGTCACAGCGGCAGAGCACACCCACACCAGACATACCTTCGTCGAGGTAGCTGTCGTGGAGTTGTCCTCCTGACTTCTTGATGATCTGTATGGCGTCGAGATTGCAGCTGCCTTTCAGTCGCAGCACGGCATCCACAGCTAGCTTGGAGAAGTAGTCCTTGTGGCCGGTGAGGATCTTTGAGGAGAGTGTGGTACGGGCTATGTTCATCAGGTCCTCTCGGAACTTGACAGGGTCGTCCCTGTTGCGTGACGCGACACGTGACAGTCACAGCGTCCAGTATGTATGTGTCTGACAGCCTACTATCAATGCCTACCCGTGATTCTTGGCAAAGTTTTCCAGAGATTGTCTGGCAACGTCCACTGACTTCCGCCATCCCGACACAATAGTCTGTGGATGCATCTTCTGTGACACAAGATTTTCTGCCTCCTGGAAAAAAAACGAACAAGAGAGCATCAATATAAGAACTGTGAGGGCTTCAAAACGTTCAGCAACATCTGACTGTGCCTTGGAACTATCACATTCCTTATTCCTAAACCTTCCAAGACATGAATGCCTGCAGGCTGCCTCAACATAAGTACGCATGCCTGTAATTCTGAGTGCAAGCAGTATGAGAGAATTGACAGTAATTCCTTGATATCATCAGAACAGAGGTGATGATGGGAATCTGTTCAGACATGAGTAACTGCTCCTTACGGTTCATAGACTCCTCATGACCGACAAGTCATTGCGCAAAGGTCAGAGAAATAAGCATGAAGACCAATTCAGAGATCCTCAACAACTCTTGTTGATGATCTCAGACCAGTTTCTTACAACCGCATGAAACAGGCTGTCCAGTGCAGGTATCTAATCCCAAATGTATAAAACTGTACGATGTTCCCTGCTGTACAAATTTTCACGAATATGACCAATTCTTGGCTTCATTCAAGTGTGCATTTACCTATTGTAAAAAATATATACACCCAAGTAGAGTCGTAGCTCACCACTGCCCCGTCCCATCCCTAATCAACAAATGGCTTCTATGCTTGACAGCCACACAACCTTCTACCGGCCAATTTCATTGACTGACACTTTCCTTGATTGAATGGTATGTACCAACCAACCTTGAGCATTTCACAGGCCAATACGACGACGCTCGTGGTGCCGTCTCCGACTTCGTCATCCTGTACTTTACTGATGTCTACGAGTACTTTGGCTGCGGGATTGTCGACGCCGATAGATTTCATTATAGTCGCTCCGTCGTTCGTCACTGTCACAGTGTCTGTGTGTGGTCCAGTCGCCTGGAGGATTTTATCCTGAGCAGAAAACAAGTAATATACGTAAAGAGGTATCGTCCTTAAGAAATTGCCCATTGACTGGTAATATAATACAGCTTTCTTCATAGATTCATACCCAAATGTAAGACTGCAGAACCATATTTGATGACGATGGATATCTTAGCAGTTTCTTCCAACTCATCGAGAAATCAAAGCAATACTGATCCCACAAATGAGAAGACAACTCCCATATAACGTATACTGGGCATAATTTATATAGCGCAATATAATGACAGCGATGACTAATTGGTATGGTTACACCGGAGCTATCAAATTCGGCTCTACAGTATGTGGAAAAAGAAAGTTTTTTCAAGTAGTCGATGTGGAATCATTGAATTGTATACATAGTCTATCCAAACTGTTTGACCTACCATAGACATCAAAGAAATCATTCTTAAAAGTCTAGTTTCTACATAGCATCAAAGACCATATTGATGATCTCTGATAACATCGAACCAGAGTAACATAGATCCATTGCGCAACCATCACACCCAGAGATCCATTGCACCAGATGGCGTCATATCAAGGCATATATCGTAGTACAAACCATCATAGAGATAGGGCTAGTAAGGATTTCTACGTCGCTAGGTCTATTTATATTGCATGTTGCAAGCAGTCTGGGCAAGGCTGTATGGAAACTGCTCAGTTTGAAGCTCCCAGGGGAAGTTCACTCTTACTCACCATTCCTTTAGGTCCTAGGGTGCTTTTCACGAGGTCGCCGACTGCAATGGCTCCCACAAAGGAGGACTGAAAAGAAGAACTTCTATCAGAACAAAACATAACTGATTCCAATATATCTCACAAGGATTGACAGAGTAAAAACTTCTACTAATTAAACACACAAAAAAGTATATGATACCAAATACTTGCACCATAAGTAGTTAGGGGCAGAGAGATATGTAGGAATTATCACCACTAGCGTATATGGCCTACTTATATCTTAGATCATGATGTTATGTCCGTCACAGATATATAGCGAAGGTGGATTTACAATGCTTCCTATTGGTAACGTAGCATCCACAGTTAATTAAAAAAAAACAGCTAGCAGATTTAACACAGAAACCGAACATAACATAAGGAGGCATAGATACTAACCATACGAGCCATTTCGGAGCGCTCTTCCTCGGCTCCAGCCCTCATGATCGATACAGGTGCTAGTGATGCCTGGCAGAAGAAAGATCGTCCATATCACGCTCATTTGACCCACATGCAACTCCACGGATATGAAGTACGAGTAAATGGGGAAGTAACGTTGAATAACTGATATTACATGATCGAGCAAGCTGACAAATACGCTCGAAGTGATTCCGAAATCACATGTAAATAGGGAATGGTAGAATGCAAAAGTAGAATGATATGAGGGAATATACAGATATTCATCGCTGAACGAGAACGCAAACATCAGAGGTAGTCTTTTGCCAGTAAATAGGGTAATCTATCCTAATTGAATGCTTAAAGTTAACCATTCTTGATGTATCGTAATGCAACAGTTAATTTAACACATTTTAAAGCAAAATCGGCTAGATATGGCACAAAAAAAGACACAAACCATTTTTGATCGAATATTCTGGAAGTATGTTCTTTCTTTCTACTTCATTCATAGAAACATGCACACAAAATGGCAACTGATAACACTAGTATTCCGATAACTTTGCGAAACGATCCCATTTTCGCGCCGTAAAAGCTGGAAATAAGGACAGATTTATTTTTCGATCGTATTTTCGATACGATATTTTACGTTCTATTTCTCATCTTCTTTTCTCAGCCTATGAACGCTCTAAAAGTAGAAAACATTGGCTCTGTAAACCGACGGAAAGACAACTCCAACGCTTTAGAATTGGTCGACCAGCTGCTCAACCTGACTTTACAACGACTGCAAGAAAGATCATGTGAACAGCAGGTAGGATATTGTGGAATCAGTGAAGCTATGACTCTGACTTGTACTGTAGCATAATGTGCAGAGAAGAACCATATAATCTCCATCCATCTATCTATGTAATGCTATACGCGAATATTATAAATGCAATTTGAGCTATTTGGACTAGATACTCTCTGATATTCAGCCTTCAGGAATATTGTAAAACTTCTCCTGTTTTCATCGTCAGATAAGCTGATCACTGGTTTCTATCTAATAAAACTATTCATTCATTTCCGTTCCATAAAACAAACCTCATGGTTACATTTTACTACATTGCTGCTCAACTATTTGTAATCAGTTCTTTCGCTTGCATAGCTCAAATAAGTAGCTACCAGGTCGCACATGACGGGTCAGAGCACAAATGATGAATGTTGTCCCATTCTGCTGGATATACAATCATAGAAGTAGACATGTGACACGTCTACTGGGAAGATATAACGCCCTCCCCCTAATCGGATGTAAGGGTTGACAACTCTGATCAGAGTAGCACCCAACCAGATGTAACCTACTTATAGCTTGGATACTAGTATGCAGTCCCCAGCAGGTTTGCAGTACTGGCCCACCATGGCAGTAGTCAGTATGACCAGAAGTGACCAACTATGTCAAGGAAGGTAGATAGCATACTGCTCCCCCTGCCAGGCTTCTCTCCTGTCATGCTGAAGAGTCATTATCTATCAATCTAGTTCTCTCAGCTTGTTTGTTATGAACGGTTTGCCTATTACTACCTAAAGTACAGCTAGTAGCATACCCACATTGGTGACACTGATGACCCTTCACCTTTGACCTATCTGCATTGTTTGATGACATACATATTCACTAGTGCTCCCTTATCTTATCATATACAGGAGACGGCCTCACTGACCAATATTGACACCCTATACAGCTATGTCGTGCCAAGTCCCTGAACAGCTGAAAGACCACAGCCTGTCTGGAAAGTACAGATATGTGGACTACGATGAGGATTTGGGTGAGTGCTAGGATACATACCTGTCAAGTCTCCCGTATTTCCCCCAGACTTCATGCGTTCTAGATGCCAGAATTTAGGGTCAAGGTTACTACTGTTGGTTTTCTAATGGCTCACCAAATAGACCTTTCTGGGCTGATCTCAAATAAGACAGAATCATAGCTGTAGGGGGCAAGGGCTTTGAGCTATGACTTCTCAAAGCTCGGAAAAAAACCCGGAATCTCCAGTAGTTTCAGCTTGACAGGCTGATGGGTATGGAAATGAATCATCTGCTCCATTTTGTCAGTAGCGTGAACTGATCCTTGTCTGAAAAATGAAATCTTAGGTGAATAACTAGTTCAAGCATCATTAGTCTTCAATATGCCTTCTATCATTGAGAGCTCACACTCAGCGGTGTCTCTGTGCGCGCGATACAATCACTTAATGTGACCCTCGGACATAAACGACACAACTTCTGTATTTCCTGAGACCAGCCGACATTTAGAGCTGGAATTGTTATTATTGGTTTCCTATTGTTCTCTCGTGGCCATACCGTAAAACCAGATTACTTTGTGAATTGAAAATTTTTGCAATCGGGCTGTTCGCAAATAATACTGTCAAGTCGCATTTATGTTTGATGTCGATGTGTATAATGAGGGCTGAGCTGATAACACAAAAGCTGTAAGGTGACAAATATTTTACTGTATTTGGCAAATATTGTCCCTTTCACAGTATTGTACGGATTGCTGAGTTAAGCTTGAATATGGCGTGATCTTAGCTGTAAGAGTAGGGATTCTGAAATATCGATTTCAAAAGTGGAAAAAACCAATGTCTAGTACTTGAGGTCCTGAAAGTTGTCACCCATCCCCTCAGAGCAATGGCAGTGTGCTGTCATAGCTATTTCCACGTACTGTGAATGATGTACCCAACATACTGTACAACTGGAAGCTTTTCGTGACTAAAATTTTTGCATTTTCACCTGAGATAAAATTTAGCGAAAGTGTATTTTTGTATTCCTTTCTTGTAACTAGCGTGTAGACAATGAATAGAACAGAGAAACATTTGCGTGTTAAACTTTAGTGATCAGCCAAAAATTATCGAAAGCGCAAAGATTTCCTGTCTTACAGATACTGTAGAACCGGATTTGATAGCGACAGTCTAACGGTCGCAAAAATAGCAACAAAAAATGATCACTATCGTTGGAATTCGCTACAGAAACTATACCCGTTATACCTTATATAGGAGTTGTCTTCCCATTTGCAGGATCGCTATCCTTAGATCGCAATCATTTTCATTTCTTGATGATTTTGAAGGAAATCCTAACATTTCTGTTGCTATCAAATTGGGCTCTCCAGAACGTAGACACAATTCTGATTATTCTTTCCAGATGTTACGTTACTCTCCCCAGTGTTTATTGTGGATTGTATGAGACAGCCATACAACTGCACTGTCAACTGGAACAAGGACCATGACCCGTTCGCGGAGTTGAACCAGACTACGATGGAAGAGGGAGACTACCTGATCATCGCTCCCATGAAGATGGGACAGCACTGGATGTGGGAGATAATGAACATGCTGCTCGCTGGTAAAGCTGAGTATGTAACTAAAGGCAAAGAGAAGTGTTTTATCGACGTACTATCAATTCGGAAGGTTCTAGATGGGGTCAAACCTCCGAGAGTTGTCTGCACTCACATCCCTACAGGTACCCTCCCTGTAAACTTCAGGTGGGTGTTATGATTTCCTCCTCTCTACTCAAGACACCCTCCCTGGTTTCATTTCTTGCAATATGGCTCCATAGAGGGGGGGGGGCGGGGGGGGGGGGGGGAGGGAGGAGGGGGGAGGGAGGAGGAGGAGGGGGGGGAGGGGGAGGGGGG
>ERZ1740065.2872-NODE-2872-length-10785-cov-11.296272_pt1 | contig 10785 bp, 10 predicted proteins | sample MGYA00581738_ERZ1740065 | MGnify/ENA primary metagenome ERZ1740065 (study PRJEB43018, sample SAMN04849749) | marine metagenome | isolation source: floating plastic debris | place: Pacific Ocean | collected 2008-09-01 | study: EMG produced TPA metagenomics...
CCCCCCCCCCCCCCCCCCCCCCCCCCCCCCTCTATCAATGTCGCAGGGGTGATTGAGATCAGAGGACGTAGTCTAACCGGTGTGTGGGGAAGCGAACTAGCAGTTTCAGCTTGCTATCACGCGTGTAAAGTTGACGAGATCAAAAATTTTACGGACTCGGGAGGAGAATGATGACATTGATTTGTTCACAATATTGTCTGAGCCGGAAGCAAACAAATCGTTGCTTATTACAAAATAAAAAACCTTGCACATGCCCCTTACTAAAAAAAAACCAGATGAGGAATGAGATACTTATTGCAAATGGCCAAATACGTTGCGTTCGGCGTTGTCAGCTGTTGTGTCACAGGCAGACGAGTGACGAGTGAGATCAGGTGCTCAGAGATATTGCACCTTGCTTCATATGTATATTCTGTATGTGACGCTTTAGAGGAGCTGGCTGGGTGGCCGCGTACGAGCAGAAGGGGCACCTGTGCGGCCTCTCACCGCTGTGGGTACGCATATGCACAATGAGTCGCTGTCGGGTGAGAGCGCAGTAGCCGCAGATATGACAAGTGTGAGTCTGTGTGTAGCTGGTGGAACAGACCTGCAAAACGACTCAAGCTGTCAAATTCATCCACAAGATTATCTACCTCCCTAGTGTACTCTACCAATATCCCACATCGATATGCAGTATACTTCTCAAATATTCTTCTTTCTCCCACTCTTGAGTCCATATCTATCACTCCCTCCTCCTCTGTTCCTCCCTCACTATACCATACCTCCCACCCGCCAACTCCCAATCGCTACTCTCCCACCCGCCAACTCTCCCACACACCGACTCTCCCACACTCCAACTCTCTCACACGTTGACTCTCTCACACGCCAACTCCACCAACTGCATACTCCTCCACCAACAGACTCCCTCTAAGTCGGGTACACATGAACATGAACAATAACAATGCAAATGCCATTCACATTACACACCTGTGTTCTGAGATGGTGCTGGTAATCCGCTTTAGTTGTGAAACGTTCGTTACACCTTCTACAACGAAGGCGCAGTCCGGAGGAAGGAGTGGATACAGGGGATTGGTTCCCGTTATCAATGTTGATCACTGAAGAGAAGAGAACAAGGAAGGCTTGATTAACCGGGGCAGTACAAGAGATTTCAGCCAAGGTCAGTTGGTGAATGGGACAGTGCGCTGCAAAGACATCTGTCTTTACATAAATACACTCATCTTGTCATTGCCGGATGATGAAATACGTCTATACCAAGAAACCGTAGCGTACAGAAACTAGCCTACCCATCACTTATATCCGTGAAAAATTCAAATCACCCCGAAAAAAGCACTTGGTACTCAATCACCTGGAGACTTGCTGCCCGACGCGATGGCACTGTTGACAGCTTTGGAGTGATTGGACAGCGTCCTCTTCTTCTTATTGGCTGCCGTACCGGGTGCCTTGGGCTCGGGCTTGATGAATCCCCAGGTACCAGCCGACTCCGCGTACGCCATCAGGTCGTCGCCGTGCCCCATCGACACATTGGACAGGTCCAGGCCAGCGTTCGCCTCAAGGACGTTCTCATCATCAAAACTGCCGCCGCCACCAAAGTTGCGTCCGGGTGCGGCGTTGTATTTGTACAGAGGCTGTAGATTAGGCGTGACAAATGGGCCGCACAAATTGGGATCGACTACGTCGATTTTCGCCACGCCGTCTTCAAACTCCGAGGCGGTGATGTTTCGCATTTGGGTGAGGCTGCACGGCGTAAGCAGCGTGTTCTCCTGCTCGGGTATGCAGGACACTATGCTGTTCACGTGCCCCGGCAGGTACCTGGGCAAGAAGTTCTTCCTTTTGCGAGATCGGCTCATGGACAGGTTCAACGGTTTGGATGTGTTCGTGACGGTGACGCGCGACGTCGGCTGAAACACAGACATACTCTGAGCTGGCTGACAAGCGCTGACAAGAGACAACAGTCCAAATGAACTTTGACCCTAAATACGCACCAAAATTCTTGCAGATTGCGGCTGACATCGGCAATAAATCGCATGTACAGATTTAAATTAATATTGTGATTAATGCTGGCCAACCAGCAAGCGCATTAAAATATGAAGACAATGTATTGCTTCTGATTTTGGTTAGCTCGCCATCGGTTTCTAGCTAAGACCCTAGGAGCCAAGGTAACATCAGACGTCAGCCAATTGCTCAATTTGATTCCCAGTTGACTGAATTGATTACATTTTTGTCACTAAAGTCATTACCGAAACCCAGCTAACAAGCGAGCGATAGGCCAGGTTGTTGTTTACTTCGTCTGCTCTACAAAGATTTGCATGCATAAAAAAATTTCCGTGGAATGCCGAGCGCAACGCTGTCCCCACTGCCAGTGACCGCAGTAATCCTCGCGAGACATTACTAAATAATAGTCCAGGTATCAAATCACACTACCCAATGTCTCAGCATCTCAACGTCTCAGCGTCTCAACCAAAACTAATAGAAAACAAAATGAAAAACTCCCCAAATATCAAAAACCTGACCGATGTAAAAGAATGCATTCGCTTCTTCTGTACTGTTGATGAGAGCGGTGTTGTTTGACGCAACAATGTTACGATGTTCACCATTGGTTACTGAGCAAGCAGGATGTTTTCAGACTCTCTCTGACCAACAAAGAGCTATAATGAGCTCAACTATGCAGAGGTGCTAAGTGGAATGGCGATACGTCTGCTCCACATCATTGGATTTAGAGAGAGTCTACTGGTGAAGAAACTGCGGTTTAGTTTAGATTGCGGCATGGAGATAGACATGCGATGCTGTTCGCTCACCCTAAGTAGAGTGACGATACTATACATATAATCTCATCGGCTCCTGGGGAAACAATAGCCTCCGTTCCACAGAATGTTTTACAGGTATATCAATACGGCTCAAACTTGCTGATGATCATAGCGTATTGATATAACGGAGGCTATTGTTTCCCTGCCGAGCCGATGAGATTGTACATATCGCATTGCCACTCGATCTATCATGAGCGAACAGCATTGCGTCTCTAGCTCTATGGATTGCGGTATATCGGAATGCGTTCTATAGATTTATAGTTGTCAGCGGTAAATCCTGGTTCCAGGGGCAGACGGGTTTCACTGGTAGACAGATCGTGATTATAATCCCCACTCAAACTTGACGTTTTAATGACAGCCCAGTGAGGAGGTACGGAGACTAAGATCCTAGCATGTTGGGGGGGGGGGATATTCATCACAAACCACTCGAACGCGAAAATTACCCGTCATAAGCCTGCGAGCAGCATTGTTACCAGATGATGGAGGATTGGAGAGAAACACAGAATCAAACTACGGCAGCGCAATGATGTCGACAGAACTGTCCACCGACGTTGGTAAAAGGGGCTAGATACTGGAGAAGGGGTACTGGTCTGTTGTCATGTAATCTGGCTTGTGTAAGATTTGCGTAAGACATCATAAAGCGATTGCGGAAGATTATTTCACGGAAAGCTGTGGATCCATCAGCCATTCGCCCAATCAATCACAGCGTAGCCACTGATCAATCTGTAGGATGCGCCCATATAAGGTCGTTAATCATGTCAAAAGGAGAATAAGCATAAATTTGGCAGAATATAATTAAGTGTGAGCTTTGTCACTGAGTGAAGCGAGCGGTGGTATCTAATTTTACCGGACGCAGGGTCTTATCACGCTGGTAAGCCTACCGACTACGATAACCACAACATTCGGTTAGTACTTTTACGCACTTGCTGAGTGCATGTTACACATGGTAAAACGTCCTGCTCACATTCAATATTATCAATAACCGGTTAGCAATGAGAAAGGCAATCGTACGGTACTACGGGCAAACGTCAATAAAGAAAGTTACTCTGGACATAAGTAGATAGTTAAAACCCATAAGAATTAGGATTCAATCATCGTACAGACTAAGCGATCAGAAACCTGCAAGAAGTCTGCCGTCTCCATCAGCGAGTCACTATGATGCTGATGCTTGTTCAGGAGTTGGTCTATCTTGGACCGCGCCTGCAGGTTTATCGGAGATTGCTGAGAGAACTGAGCGCCGTGATTCTCGTGCCCGTTACCACGAGAAAGAGCTTCGGCAGATTCGTTGTGTTGGTATGCAGAGGCAATGCCACCCGGATTGTCGTCAAAGGAGCCTAAAAAATGCAAAACACACTGAATGAATAATAGCAAGGGAGAGGGAGGGAGAGAGAGGGGGACAGAGGGGGAGGAATGGAGAGGAGAAGAGAGGAGGAGAAAGAGAGAGCGGGAGAGGAGGAGAAAGAGGGAGAGGGAGAGGGATTGACGGGAGGAGGGGGGATGAAGGGAGAGAGGGAGGGAGACCCGCGCACACACAATGGCCTTACCGGTGCTGTGTATTGTTTTCGGTGACATGTTGACTCCATTTCTTTCTGCTTCATAGCTTCCATTTCCCACGATTCCAGGGCTAAAAAATGTGTACGTCATCGATAAACGGAATAAAATTGATGGCAAAACTCAAGTTTGAGTCTACTCACTTGTCCGTTAGATTTATGGATTCCGCTTCCACGTTGGCCAGAGTAACTCCAACATCTGGAGCCAGATCCATCTTCATGCACATATCCCTCGATGAACCATTACACTGGCTTGAAAGATTTGACTCCACAGAATGACTGTCGTTTGATGAGCAATGCCCATCGTTTGTTAACGATTGATGTTCATTCTGTGGTGAGTCGTTACTGGCATTCTGAGAAAGGGCATTGTTATAGCAAACTATGCACTTCAGAATTAGAAAGGGGCCCTCTTGCAAAGAAAACGCTTACCGTTTTAGATAGTTGCAGTTTCAACGCTGCTTTTAGCTTTTCGACGTTGAGAATAGCTGTCACTATCTCATCCGATTTGAAAGAGATGACTGCTGTTATTAGAAGTCGCATCTCAGCAACACTGATGTCCTTTTCATTCGAACTGGGTCCTTCCATAATTCCAGTCTGTTCACTATAGCTCTCTCATTGGCATCATAAAAGTGATATGTACGTACATCAACGACTGCCTACAAATAAATTCATTACTTATCGATGAGCCGGTGAATGAGCCACGATGTTGAACTACAAAGGACGTTCAACAAACAACGTTGAAGGTAGGGCTTATCAAAAAGATTAGACACACTGTTCGACGTATAAGTAGATGCTAACTTGATCAAGTATACAGTACCTTACAATACACTTTTTTTCCCAAAGCTAACGCATGGATGTTCTCACTCACATTGAAAACAAAGGATTTACAGCAGCGGTGTACGTGACCTTCACCTAAGTAATCCCATCGCCGCAGATAACTACGGCGAGTTGTCCCTCTTCTCGGTTCATTATTATAATGGAGGTTAAACCTCAGTTCTGACCGATAATTTGGAATAAACATATTTAAATAGGTTGTAAGTTTTTTAATCAATCAATTAACCATATTGGTCCTATATTCTAGTGTTGTTGCAAATACAAATCCTTCTTCAGATCGTCTCTGGTGTGGCCATGCACATCCGGTTTTGAAGACCAATCGTTGGGGAAAACCCTCTTATCCGCACTGTACGTATGCCGGCACAGTCAGTGCCCAGAAGAAGATTTCTATAGTGCATTAATTCTTGAATTGGTGTTTTTATGAGCGTGTGTTACTGCTCATCTCGATTGGTATAGAACTGTAAGTTTTGATGTAAGTGGGATTGATTTATCGTAACCTTCTCTTGCGATGCTCGGTTGTCGCGATCCAGATCTTTCACGCTCTGGCTGTGCTCACTATCTTCTTCTGCTGTATTGTTTCTTTTAAAATAGTACTGTAGCAGCTCTATATACACTCTAGTTATTATCATAACCAGGTTGATTTACTAAAAGTATTGTAATCAACATCGATGTAACACCAGCCAACTTAGTGTAGTTCGACTGATACTAGCACCTTCGGTAGGGTGACTAGTAAGCTTTACTCAACCTTGAACCTACGTCTTACAATTAGATAGGGACAGGGCACACGTCAATTCTAACTGCCTCCCTAGTGTAGATAGTCGACAGCAGCAGTGTGCATTACATGTAGATTTCTTGCTGAAGAGATTGTGTCAATTCTTAGGTTAATTCGGAATACTTTCTGCTACTTTGAAGGAAAACATTCAGACTCACAGTCCATAAATGCATCGTCCTTTTTTCCAGTCAGATCTTTCAGTCATTGCCTTTGAATCTAGTGAGATTTTTATAAGAATCAGTCAAATACATGAATGATTCGTAATTTAAGTTATTAATAGTGTTTCTTTGCAATCATGTCATACGCACCTTCTCTTCTGTTTCCTCTCATTTTACATACTGAGTACAACTTTCTTTGCTCTGCAAAGTGATACGTTTCTCTTCTCAGGGACAGATGTAATAAATAAGCTAAGTAACTAAGAAGCAAGTATTTATTGGTATTCATTTGTTTATTCACTCTATATATCAATAGTGCGATGTGCTGTAAATATTTGTGTTTATTGTGTTTATTGTATTGTATTGCGTTTAGTGTATTGCATTGTCTTGCTTAGTTTCTGAGTGTTCATTGTATTAATTCATCGTTGTAGATGACTGGCATGCAATGCGTACGAGTTTTACTCTGTCAAGCGAGTCGAACTGTACTGACTAGTATTCGACGAAATGGACGCAAGTTCTACAGCAGCAGGTCTGTACAATAATAATAGTAATAATAATAATAATAATAATATTTTAATAACAATAATGATATGATTTATGCAAATGTCTACAACCGCAAAACATGATCGCAAAGCTGTTCAAAGGCTATAATATAGTAATAATAGCAGTAATGAATTTTTGCAAAAGGTTTTTCCACGCTGTTTCCTAGAAATTTTGCGAATGTTTTCCAGTGCAAAAAAATTCCAATACACAGTATGAGTCAACGTCTCTGTGCGTTGCATTGATGAAGAGATACATGAGATGGGATATATCTTATATATCTGACCCATATCATGTACTGTAAACCTAAATATGTTTTTAGTAATGACGCCTAGAATTGTTAGCGCTTTCCTTCAAGCTTGTGTATAACATAAAGAGCTATCGAAAATATAGCGTTCAAATTTAATAGCATTTTCTTTGAGTCACTATTATACCTATTATTGTGAGGTCGCTAAAATATTTGAGTTTGCAGTAGTCATCAGTCCTAAGTTCCCAATAGAGTGAGTGGACCGATATCTCAGTAACACTCTGGGCAAACATCCTGTGCTGTAAATGAGTTATTTTGTCTTTTTTCATCGCTAGTAAAGCATTTGTCAGTTTAGCTCTATCTACTTTCACATCAGCTACTTGTCAAAGTACATCAGTTCAAACGGATCAGCCTAATGTACCTCTAGCCGATTACAGTGTGCTGATTACAGTGTGACAGGTACCGGCCAGTGATTCATGTTTGTGCCAATTTTCGTGTAGGCTGATTAAAGGTCAAATAGGTACACCTGGGCTCAATTCTAAGCGTGTCACATCCGTACAGGTGCGGGGCATCCCAGGTAGATGATGTGACGTTGTGTTTCTTTCCTCAATCTTCCAACATCATCGGCACTTTCCCTTTCAGTTTTCTAGTCTATTTGTACCTCCTACCCTTCGGCTGACTTGGTTCCGCTTGAAGCACCCCTACAGGCTATCATCAGGCGGTCTCGAGTGAACCGAAGGATAGGAGATACGAATATGTAAACTTTCTATTTATGTGTTGATGGTTTTCATTCCTATGAGTTGTATATGATATTACCTATACAACGTGTCCCCATAGTAACTGTGTAAACAGTTGTTGCTGTACTTGCATTTTTCGTAACTAGGATGCACTTATAAAGAGTTGGGTAATTGTCTCTATTGTTTCCCTGCCCTGAAAGTTCTTGAAAAATCCCTAAAGAAGTCTTAAAGAGTTCTTGAAGAATGCTTAAGAGTTCTTCAAGAATTCTTAAGACTTCTCAAGACTTCTTCAACACTTCATATTTTGAGCCACTTTAGGGCGGGGAAATAGACAACTACCAAAGTCGTCACTTTTTATAACTAGGTTCTATTTATAGCATTTGTAACGAGTTCTTCATCAGCGCTATCCAAAGGCTTGCAATAATAGTAATAATAATAATTCACTAACCTGTTTGCATGTCTACTATTCTGAACCAGTATAATTTCAACTGTTAGCTGGTTCAATCCCCCATTGCAGTTTAGGCTGAGATAGAGCGCAAGCATACTGTATCTAGATGCAAACGCATGCAGTCCAGTGCGTGGCCAATACTTCAAGTACTGTAAACCTAAATATTATAGCGTTTGCTCAAATCAGCAGTAATTTAAATAATAACGCCTAGAATTGTTAGCGATTTCTTTCCAGCTCATATATAACATAGCGACGCAGGGGACAGCGACGCAGGGGACAGCGACGCAGGGGACAGCGACGCAGGGGATAGCGACAGCGACGCAGGGGACAGCGACGCAGGGGATAGAGATAGCTCGGATAGCGAAATAGCGTTCAACTTTACTATCAGTTTACTTGACTCGCCATTATTGCTACTATTGTGAGATCAGTAAAATATTTAGATTTACCGTATCAAAAGTATTGGATACTAACTCTGTTCTATATTTAATACCTGAGCTTTGGATTATTTCTTTAGTACTCGTATATCAGCTGTGCTATGCTGCCGACGCTTTCTGACCACAAAAATTCATATTTCCTCTGGAAGTCACTCTGCACACTAGCAAGGATCGACAGTATCAAATCGATTTAGCCAATATCGCAACTCCATGGTATCAAAAGTATCGAATTGTTGCACTTCGACATTGATATTGTTTCTGCTCCTAATATCGGCCAATCACTACAACTATATATATAGTCATCGCGTCCCTATCAGCGATTGTGTACTCAGCTGGCTGCTACTAAAGCTAATAAACTCACTACGATCGAAGGAGGTGGGCTTTACCCCCTGAAGTGGGGAAATAAAGGTGACACGCTGACTCATGGGTTTCCCCCATTTCCTGCTCATTATTGACACTTCCCTACAGAGCCTGTTGACCTTAACTTCCTCAAGATGTTCACCCGGTAGTACTTCAGGCCATTCAGTTTTATCACTGTAGTTAGTAGCGGCAGCGTCATTAGAGCTGTCGCTGTGTGCGTGTCACACATTACCGTCTGGCTCTACGGTCTGTATACATCTCATTGTTCTATTGTTCAGGATGGCAAGTGTGGGTAGTGTCATGGCAACGCTGTCGGCATCAGCGGTAAGTAGATTGATACTTCTCTACCTGTTTAACGATTTAATTCCCTTTCGCTCATTGCCTAAACGCCCCTCAAAGATGGTTTTCTATTAGTAAAGGAATCAAAAAATTATATGCTGATGTGTGGAGAAAAAAAAGAGAGCAAGAGAGAAAAGCCAAGAGAGGATCAAATCAAATTTGGGTTCTCAGCTTTTTGACATCTCGGCAAGAAAAAATCTCAATGCCCTGGGTGGTTGGTTAGTCTGAGATTCTGGGTAGTTGGTTAGTCCGAGAGCAGCAGTGGCTGGAAGGTGGGACTCTATACGAGGGGTCTGGGCTTCTGTCTGGGCTTCTGTCGCAGTCACTGTGGTGTCAGGAAAGGCATGCTGTGGTCGTACAGCCAGTATGGTTGCAGGCAACTCTCCTACCCCCACCAAAAAAGCCAGTAGTGCTGTCTTTCTGAGGGGGGGGCTGATTGGTGCAGCGGCTAGCTGCTAGGTCACTGGCCATCGGGGTGGGTGGAGCATAAACCAGGAGTTCTTCTACTCGACTAGTCTGCTACTATCTTCCCTCAGAATTACGACATACGTACTAATGTTGAAGAAACTTGTGTGTGTTATTTTTCATGAGGTTTACATTTACAGCTAGTGTCTATCGCACGCACTGTATACGTAACAATAATTGCGATTGAGTATTAAATGGGATTTTTGAAAAACTTGTTTTTTGCATTTATTATACATCGCATTTATTTTTCAGAAGGTTTGCAGCTCATTGCAGAAGTTGCAAGATCGCAATTTTTACTCATCATATTGATTTCTCAACAGGATTTTTTGCTTTTATTTCTCACATTTATTTTTACTTATACAGTGCTGTAGACTGGAATTATTTTGCACTTAAAAATATTTGCGAAAATGCTGGAAAACCTTAATGGAAAAATTTCTGCGATTGAAAAATGTTTGCGAAAATTCATCACGACTATAAACACTATATAAGCATTGAAATTTTTGCAACGGTATTTTTCTTCGATTTCGAACATTCAGAAATATTTGCAAAAAAATTCCATCGCAAATAAATTCCAGTCTACAGTATCCTATCTTTACGTTTGTTTTAAAGCTTAATGGCGGGTTTTATTTTGATTTTGTGACTTGCCGTCACTTACCTGAGGGAATACCTTAGTTTTCCAACCAGTGGTGCAATCAGTTATCCAGTTGGTTGAATACCCAGTCTATGAGTCAGTCACTCAGCAGTCCCACAGGTCTATCGTTGGACAAGTACCCGTCATAGTCGGCTACTTCATCAATCAGTCAATTGATTTCAAATCATGTTGAAAATTATCGTTCATATTAATGAGTTGTGGTAGTAAAAACTTTCACTCGGTGTGTAAGTGTGTGTAAGTGCTTGTAGGGTAAGTACATGTAGTGTAAGTGTGTGTAAGTGCGTGTAGAGTAAGTACCTGTAGGTGTAAGTGTGTGTAAGTACCTGTAGAGTAACTACATGTAGGTGTAAGTGTGTGTAAGTGCATGTAGAGTAAGTACCTGTAGGTGTAAGTGTGTGTAGAGTAAGTACCTGTAGGTGTAAGTGTGTGTAGAGTAAGTACCTGTAGGTGT
>ERZ1740065.2873-NODE-2873-length-10781-cov-11.723662_pt1 | contig 10781 bp, 6 predicted proteins | sample MGYA00581738_ERZ1740065 | MGnify/ENA primary metagenome ERZ1740065 (study PRJEB43018, sample SAMN04849749) | marine metagenome | isolation source: floating plastic debris | place: Pacific Ocean | collected 2008-09-01 | study: EMG produced TPA metagenomics...
CCTCCCTCCCTCCCTCCTGTCCTCCCTCTCTTTCATCTTTCTCCCTCACTGCATTACGTGACCGAAAGCATGTCTCAGCGATAGACATCACTCACCAATATTTGTTCTGCTATGCGGAATCGGTCCTCAGCCATGCAGTCAGACCGCACCATAGGTATCTTCTTATTACTTATGGTTAGGCCTCACCAACACTAATTTACTCTAACCATTTGCAACCGTTACCTAATAAGTTGTTAGCATACTGCATTCCTACAGATGGCAAGTGTCTGTCAAATGATTCACCTATTTATTATGGCACTGTGTCTATGTTGCTACACCTATTATTTCTTCACATCTATTGAGAGACTATTGGTCTGAGTACTGTCGCTACTACTAGTCTGTTATTATTATTGTTGTTATTCTTTATTCTGTCTCCACCGTTAAAATGGCTGAGAAATAAGAGGTTCATTAGAGCTAAAAATTACACTTCATCTACAGAGAAAGACAGAGTTTAAAAATTGCGCACATCGTACCCTAAAACATCGTCTACAGAGCTCTATCCTTCCTTTGATGCTGCGGAAGCGGCCTTGAATTCCTATTCCTGATTCTATCATATGCCACACTGCACCAAACTATACAGGCGGGTCTAAAGCTGCCCTGACGGGTAGTTAGTCCCAAGTGTTTTAATTTCACTCATCACCTGTTAAGCGCTACAGAGATTATCTGAAACAAAGTTTTACAGTATCTTCACGAAGCCGGACCTTATTTTTAAGCACTTTAGAGGTTATGGCTCATAAAAATCACAAAAGCTTCAGTGCTTGTGAGAACTGCCAGAATTCTGGCCCCTAATAGAATCTTCAAACTTGTAAAACTAAACTACAGTCCAATAACACGGAACCGATTGTAATCCGTGCTGTTGGAGGCTCTTATGCTCTGGAACTCATCCCCCAGAATAATCCTACCAATTTGCATCAACATTGCATTATCTACATGAAAGGTTAGCTAAGCCATAGCTAGTCCATTTTATCTCAATTTAAATCATTCTATTTGAATGCATGAAGCTAAAATTTATCCTCATTGTGATTCAGTAGACTTGTTAGATGTATGCTAATACAGGATGTAAACAAGTGAGCTGTGTTAGATATTACAGCTATTGACTAGCAATAACCAACTGATTGACACTAAGTATCAATATCAGCTATGACTCATAGCAGACACCACGTAGGTGTGCACACTATCGGGTATAGTGTGCACAGGCCTTTACTAGTAGAGGAAGCCCTGATTGCTGTACAATAGGCTGGGTTCCCACAGGGATATTTTTTGTTGCCATGGCGTCACCGCACAGCGATGTCACGAAAGCATCATATTCCATACCTAGGAAAACATCCAGTCTACCCATACTGTTCGTGGTGTCAAGGTCAAATTTATCGACTCTTAAATGTTGAATTGGATGAGATCAGAGTGATTTTGGCAATTTTACACATCGTCACCCTGTCTGGGCGACGGACTACGCGGCTGAGGAGTGGAAGACCTGTATGCAGCTTAACTCCCTGAGCCAGACGGAGCAGCTGAAGCAGCCTGGAAATGTTGCAATCTGCTCGGATTTTGATTTCATCCAGACATCAAATTCACAAGCATCATCTGCTAGTCATCTGCTAGTCTTCTGCAATATATTTCACGGTATCTTTCATCCATGGACTTGTTAAGGCACTGCAAATATGTGACATGAGGCGTCACGTCATACATTTACGACTGAAGATGTCATGAAACAAGTCTGGATTGGGATACGTCAGCGTCCACAACTCAATTTCCTTCCATCAAATTATGAAGCCAAGAACTCAACATTTGACAAGCAAGAAGAGCCTCATTCTTGTGGAAACTCTAACCTGTGCGAAGGAAGCCCAGCTCTTGAGAATCTGGTTCCAATGGAAATTTTATATGCTGTAGCGTAGGTTTACGGTGCCGCTCAGTGCGGAAAGGAAGTGTTTAGACCGTGAAACCACTTACTTATCCACATCCTATTGGCAAGGGAAGACGTACCGATAACAGTAGCAGTGTGAGTCAATGGTAGTTACCGGGCTGACTCACTCCATAGCCAGCCGCCGCCTGTAGACGTGCAGCGACTGTCACCTGATCTCTACCTCGGTGGCTTTGGAACCTGACCTCTAAGTCACCCAATCTGTTGATGGGTGCCCTGTACCAGTGCGTTCATGAGCGTTTTATAACAACCGTGTAGACCAACGTGACTTATGATAGTGGTGATGAAATATAGAGCTGGTGTTGGAAAGATGTTGTCTGTTTGTTACTTGTCAGAGCTACCTTCTATCACCTAAAATAATGACCAGTGGTGGGACGCTTCATATATGAATTTTCATCCCCAAAAAATCGCGCGCTCAGATGTCATGAGCAATAGCCAAGAAAACCATGATTTCTACCCACAAGGTTCATCGCTCCACAAGGTTTAAATTTATTCTTCATAACAAAGTTTGAATTGAGGGTTCCAAACATTTCTCAGACTATTTTGAAAAGGATCACAAGTTCAATTCGTGCAGTTTTACGCTACAGTTTGAAAAGTAACTGGACACACACATAATTGTGATGGCATTGGACAGTTGTTGAAGTACTGGAGAGGGCTTGGAACCTTTGGTATGTATGGCGCCGTCTGATTGTATGGATTTGTTGTTCGTTTGTTACGATTTTCGGACAAATATTAATCAGACATATCCTGATCGTCATCTTGCTGGCATTCAGAGAAAATATCTACACTAATTTGTGACGGTAGTAATAGAGTGGTTTAGATTTTGAACGCATTGCTGATGCTGATGCTGATGCTGATGCTGATGCTGATGCTGATGCCGATGCTGATGCCGATGCTGATGCCGATGCCGATGCCAATAAATATGTGAAGGAGAAAAGAACCATCAACATGCTCTATGCTAAATACTTGCTGTATGCGTCAAGGACCTATGGAAAATGCCAACTTAATACGTAATAATTGCCCACTAAGGGATGATGAAGAAATCTAAACCGCTCTAATGCTTTAACCCTTCCTCAAAAGTGATTTGTTGACATTTTGTAGTCGGTAAAGGCCATTGCCGTTTTACTTTCTTGACATGTACAAACATGGCCTGGATTACAGACCTAGGAAGGCGTGGGACATTAATCATGCCTCGTGGTTTCGATTGGACTGACAAATCCCCCAGGTGTCAACATGAGTCACTTCATTAATTCAACACCGCCACTGCTACTCTGACAAGATCCGGGAACACTCCAATGTCGATCACAAAGCCTTACAAGATGTCAGCATTGTACCAGTAGGAGCTGCTGAGACATTGACCTGCAATATGTACACATCCTCCAGCCTAGTGCTGATGATGTAACGATAGTATCACAGACCTCTCCCCCCATTCAAGTACTGAAATGTGAACTTAACTCTTTTCGTATTGTGAAAGAATTTCTTTATGCACATTTATGATTTTGCGATGCCTCGAATTCATGAATTATACCAAGTTGTAGGGCCGCGATCATGGTCTCTCTTGTGAATAAAAGGTCTCTTATGGAATTCAGCTAACGTCAGAAAGTTTGTGACTTATCACAACTTTTTTCATTGTCATCTCTTCATCAGTCATACTTTTACGAAACTGCGTGCATATAGGGATACAGAAAACCTCGTTCATGAGGTTGAAATGAACTTTCTACAGTTATATTTAGAGAATTTTCTTTGTAACAGGCAATTAGTCCTTTCTTAGACAGGTCTCCATAGTCTTTGGTCAGTTCTTTGCCAGCAGGCTGTGGCATGAGGGTTGGAATACGTTACATATACGTATAAGAAACGCCTAGCTTTAATCAATTGTCATTTTGACACCCGCCTTGTTTGCCATGTTTAGCCAAGTCACCTGATTTCTACTCCTCTACATTGTGTTGATCTACTAAAATGCTGGTGATGCTTCTCGGGTGCTACAGGCTCACTCTGCTTTTCTCTGTGGCATCCTCCTCAATTTATTGCTTGGCCATGCTACATGCCTGTACTCTGACTTCGTGAAGCCGCGGTATTCTAAATGTTCATTTTTGGCAACTGGCAACTTCTAAATGTTGGTTGTTGGCGACTTCAAGCCACCATCTGAAGAGATGGCTGAGGTATTCAGTGATCACTGCGCTCACCATGATATTGATAGTTAATGCACTAAGATTGCCTGGTTTAAAGCTTTGGCCAAGAAATTTTGTAGCCAAATTCCACAAAGTTTCAACATCTTCGATAGCTTGCTAATAATGTAGGGCTGAATTCCAGATAGCGAGGCTTATGCTAGTAGTTCATTTCCTTTAGATGTATTCGAACATTTGTATATCTGTCTATCTAGTCAGTCACTTCGAATCATCAAAATGGCGGCTAGTGTGCCGGATCCATCTAGTACGCGGATACTGTTGGTGCTTGTTTCTAGGAATAACCAGCAATCATTCTGGGTCCGGTACGGAAACAGAGATGCTTTGACAGTTAAATATCCAGCCCAGCCTCAACTGCGGTCTCTGCATACGTTTGGCTGATATGACAGCTATTAAGTTAGTAACGTGTAAAAGTCTGCTGCCACCGGGATTCGAACCGCGGTATCCTGCTTGCGAGACAGGCATTCTAGCCACTACACCACAGCAGCTTACACCTCATATATGCCTTGAAGAAATGTGTTACCATATATCATCGTAGTTGAGCAGGTGGTATGATTGCAACAAAACTCAGCAATGCAACACCAACCAGGCTGATCCTCTGCACCGCATAACCTCACCTTGTGGTACATGAATCCGTCGCAGAAATGGGGCCCTGTCAATTTTTCGTTCCGGCATACTGCTGAGACCACAGTTGTCATGCCATAATGTGTTTGTATCTCAACCAGAACCATAGAAGGAGAGTTACAACTACAGAAATGAAATTCATCCATTTTTATTCCCTGACATTGTACCAGAATGGACCAATACCAGTTATTTTGACCGATCGAAATAAAACGCATCGTCTCACGACAGTATGACATCAGGAAAAAATGGGCGAATGTGATTATCATTGCGGTAATTCTCCCTCTATGGTTCCGACAGCACTGTATTTGTGTGTGATGCCGTTCGCAGCCACGCGAGCTAGTAATGATTTATGGAAGCCAAACTGAAGACCTCGACGGCATTGATAGAGACCGGCAGCACAAAGTCATAGGCAGCAACCTGTAGGGAAAAGAACAAACTAATTAAAAATTAACAAAATTATAGGTAGTTGTCTATTTCCCCACCCTAAAATTGCTCAAAATAAGAATTCTGAAGAGGTCTTGAGAAGTAGAAAGAATTACTGAAGAACTATTAAGAATTATTCGAGACTTCTTAAGAACTATTTAAGAATTCTTGAAGAATTTTTCAAGAACTTTCATGGCGGGGAGGTAGACAGTTACCGGACACTGTAATTGCAGTATGAGGTGATCATGAAAAGGGCAAGGAAAGCACATGAACTCTACATAAGATGTTTGTGCACTCAAAAATTCCTCCAGTGTTTGAAGTCACGTAAATTCACCCTCAAACTTACAGATTTTCCATTTACTGTGGACACCCAACTTGAAAAAATAAGTCTCCTGTACGTGGTACCATATCTTAGTACTTAACTGATGCAGACAAGAATGTGTTTATCGTCAGTGCCGGGCTGATTTACTGGAGAATAACAAACAGTGAAATTATTTCACCGTTTGTTATTCTCCAGTCAACCAGTCAATTATTTCTAAAAAATTTCACCTCTACATCAGTTGTCATTGACGTACGCTGACTATACTTTCGTCCCAGAAAAGTATTGACAATGACAATCTAATTCTAATATGGACATGTGAGCTACTGGACATGTGAGCTACTGGACATAGCTCAGCATGACAGACACTGTGGCAATACAAATAAACCTGAACCATAGTTTTTGCAATTTTTCTCACATCAGGATCTAGATCTCCATAAAACTATGCGGTTCCTATTTTCAGTCTGCCAACTCTCATTGCCTATTTGAATGGCAGAAGAACATTTCTTTGATTAGTATATTCGGTAGTTGTCTCTTTCCCCGCCCTAAAATTGCTCAAAATGAGACGTCTTGAAGAAGTCTTAAGAACTGTTCAAGAACTTTCAGGGCGGGACATAGACAATTACTGTATCTTGTGTGCCAGAGGCAGCACATACAGACACTTTCGGTCTAAATTGAATTTTTAAATATTTCGTATCACCTAAAGTTTTAAAGAAATTTCATTTATTCTAAAACAAACCGTCCCTATCTGTCCTACCATAGCATCCAATCACAGATGGGTGTCTATTATTTCAACTTGTGCAACTGCAAGTCCAATTCGAACAACCAGTCGATTCAAAATGAAAAAAATCTTTGGTCTCCTTTCTTCACTCGAATCGGACGTCGACTGGCATAAAATTTGCGCTGCTCACAAACTGTGTTTCAACTTCAACTTTTTACCTACTAGTCTTTTGCTCTTTGCTTGTTCATGCAAATTTTACTCACTCAGTTTCACATGACGTGGTTTATGCCACAGGATTTGGCAAAAAATGACAATTTCTCACCCATGTCTTCATTTTACAGTAAAGTGCTGTCAGTAGATTATCGGTTTGCACCGGTTTTCCCTGTCGGTGTTGGCAGTCTATCAATTATAATGTGTCTGTAGCTCTCAAATCGTTGCAGGAAATTGTTGTCGAAAATCAAAATATCTGCATTTTTCGAGGGTCTCTGGCAGATCTGATAGATGCTGGTTCTCACTTGATGCCTCCACGAGAAACTGCAATGACTTATAACCCTGAGTTTCAAAGGAAAACAAGAACGTGCTTTCGAATTTAATGATACTCAACTACTCTGGTGTGATATGGCCAATTCTTGTACTGTCTTTGGGTTAAGCTGGGAGCACACCAATGCTTAGGGCAAGCTGTGCAAGCTGTATTCATTGTGTAGTTTCAAGTTCAAGTTTAGAACAACCAATCATGTTGCTGGTCATGCGTAAGCCATGCGCAAACCAACCAATCAGCACTAAGGGACCAAGCGGCGCAAACAAAAATATTAAGCATACCTAAACGCACACAAACGGTTCGAAAGCAGCATAAAGCCCATTGCTTCTACCGTGTGTGGGGGTCGGATCACACCATAATCGCAGAGGTACTCCCAGCTCAATCAATAATCAATGATCAATAATCAATAATCAATAATCAATAATACTCATCAGCCGTGAGATGAAATATGGAATTTTATTTTCTCTTCTAAGAAGTAGGAGATGGCTCAGTAGTAGAGCCTACACCTCAAGACACAGAAGTGTTGAGAAGTTGTTGATTTGAATCCCACCGTAGTCCTCCTGCTGGGCCCTCGTGCCACAGGTGTGCTCCAACCTGCCTAGAAACTGAGAGCAACCTGGCACTGCATATGGCAGCCTCGCCCTCAAGGCAATGGGATTTTTCAGTGCTCAACCACATGAGACAGCCATGCAATTTTAACCTTTTGTCATCGTTAAGAAATACTCCACGGTTGCTTCTTTCTATTCACCTTCCCAATTGCTAGATGGTAGTCGTTCCAAGTGTTAACTTACAAACGTATCGGGAGACGGAACAGCGCCACCGGTGTTCTTTGATCGAATTACCTAGGAACCCCAGCTAAGTTTGCGCTGGCTGGTAGAGGAGTTGGGGTATTAGTGTCTGTGAACTGTAGATGGTTAATTTATCCTTGGGAGTTTCCCGGCATGATCAGTACGGGTCGCTCACTTGCACCGCAAATGTTAATAGACTGACTAACCAATCACAGTTATTCACTTTTTGCATTGCAATTTTTTTCCGGTGCAACTGTCACCGTCTCATCTTACTCAGTCCACTGTCCTCCCTGTCCTGTGATTGGACGGATAGTCCACCGTCCTCCCTGCCCTGTGATTGGATGGATAGTCTACTGTCCTCCCTGTCCTGTGATTGGACAGATAGTCCACAGAAGCTCCTACGAGGAAGAGTTATTTCCCGCAGTCGCGCTTTGTTTGTCACTTGTGACATGATCTGCCACTGTTGTCAACCCTACGATGTTACTAGCAGAGCTACGACTTGTTCAGCTTTTGAGACAGCTAATTTACCACATTAGATCATGTAATTGCTTTTTTGTCAACCACAGGCCCACAGAAACTGACTAATGGTAGTGGGTGAGCAGTAGTGTACTGAAATAAAGGCCATAAAGTGGATTTCAAGGCAGTATGTGGGGTTTCTATTTTTAGATTACTGAAATCTACAATATTTTTCCATTTGGGTTGGCAGCACTGCGATATGCTGATGCTGTGATATCCAGGCAAGAGATTGTTTTTACAGCTGATATTAGTGGTCGGGTTTTTTTCTGTGGATTTTGAGTACAGCTTAGCAGTTTAGCAGCCATCTGATCCAATGGGACAGCGCTCCACGATCCAACAAAGACTGCAGGATCTGCTCTGTAATGACACGTACTTCCTCCCCGTGTTCTTGCGGTGTGGAACACGATCTTGAAAAGTGGTGTACTTTTGTTTAGAACTCATCTCACCAAGAACCCAAACCCCAAACCCCAACTTATTTCCTCGTAGCGCTCATACCTGTCAACATGTCAGGTTAAATATACTGGAAATTCTGTTTTTTTTCTGAACTTTCAGAACTCATAGCTCGAAACCCCTACCCCCTACAGCTGGGATTGTGTCATATTTGAGCTCAGATCAGCAAGATCTAACTGGTGAGCCACAGGAGAACATTAGAAAACCGATAATAGGAACTTAGGCCCTAAATTATGGCATCTAAAATACTGGAGTCTCCCGGAAATACGGAGACTTGACAAGTATGGTAGCGTTATTCCCTCACCCACAGCTGCAGCTTGGGAATGAGGAAGCCCGTGTAACACTGAATTTCGTAGGTCACACATAGGTTCTACTGGTGCAAGGAATGTTTTGCTATGTATTTATGCTGCAATGGTACGGTGTGGCACCGACTGGTGTGATTTTTTGTCTAAGTCATCAAGTCCCACCGCCAAAGCCACAATTTCCCCCAACAAAGGAGAACCGCGTTTTTTAATGCCCTGAAAATGAGATCCGTGAGACGTGTGCAAAATCCTTTGTTTCAATTCTTGTATGAAACAGTGAGATATCATTTAGCCAATGACAATATTTCATCTTCTGTCCAATGCTTCAGTGACAGCGAAATTTTGCCAGCCTTTTTTGCTGTTGTTTGCAGAAGTTTTGTTTGAAAGGTATGTGTCTATTTCTCCACCCTAAAATTGCCTAGGATAAGAATTCTTGAAGAAGTCTTTAAACTTCTTAAGAATTCCTGAAGAGTTCCTGAAGAGTTCTTCAAGAACTTTCAGGAACTCTTCAGGGTGGGGAAATAGACAGTTATCGTTTGAAATTGTCTGGGATATAATTAATGTGTTTATTATTATTTCTTATTACGTATAATATATTCTCTAGCCTCTCATATCCTTTCCAGGTGCTGATAGAGGTCCAGTGCTTGAAGTTGTTGTGTCGCGCACCAACTTCATCTCCGAGATGACCGGCCACAAGGTCAGGGTCGTCGGACTGTCGACGGCACTAGCCAATGCCAGAGACCTAGCTGACTGGCTCGGCATCAAGGAAGTGTGTACAGTAATAAACCGCTGCTCATGTTCCCTTCCTTACTCAGACTGCGCTCAGACTACCTTCATCCTTGAATACTCTTTGCTCAAACAACCTTCACCCTTGAATACTATCCGCTCAGACTACCTTCATCCCCGATCATCCTAAATCCTCAAAGTTTTGTGTTGTCTCATGAAGTAACTCCTTCGTATCGGCAGCACTGCTACTGCATGAAGTATTACTGTTTCCTCAGATGGGATTGTTCAATTTCCGTCCAAGTGTGAGACCCGTTCCCCTCGAGGTGCACATCACCGGGTTTCCTGGGAAACACTATTGCCCCAGGATGGCCACAATGAATCGACCCGCCTTCAAAGGTAGGATCTTGGCCTAAGTTGTTTCCCATCCTACATATGTCAATTTATCAGTATCGCATATAGTCACTATCCCTGTTGGGACATTTCATACAGCCTGCCACAGCACTAATCTCGACGTCTATGTATGTCTACGTCTATGTTTATTGGTGTGCCTTTGGAATTTATGCAAAGCTGTTGTAATGATTATAATCCCATTGTATTAAGAGGTTGCCAAACAGCGAGGAATCCTTGAACTCTGGGAGTGGCAGTTGCCATGAGAAAACTTTGTCTATTTCTGTGCGAACAAAGGAGAGGATATCGTGCCCATTGGTCGCGATTTCCTATCCTAAAATCTTTCGCAACCTTAAGCTGGTTCTTATCGGAAATCGAAGCAGTTTGTGGCTCGCTGACCTCATCAGAATATTTTGGCGATGGGCCATGTCACTTCCTTGTAGTTAAGCTCTGCTAGTAGGACGATGATATTTTCCTGCTTGTAGACATAAAACTCCACTCGCCCACAAAGCCTGTCCTCATCTTCGTCTCGTCTCGTCGGCAGACGCGACTGACTGCCCTTGACCTCATTGCGCTGCTCGCTTCCGAGGATGACCCTAAACAATGGCTTCACATGCCTGAGCACGAGGTATTTTGGCTATACAAACGAGGAAACTATGATGATTTCCTAAGAAGTTCTTGTGGCCACAAGAAAGCGATATGCTCATGGCTGGTACTTGAGTACTAGGCTCTCCCTCTAGACGGAAAAATGCTCAGCTACAGTAAATTTTCTGCTGGGGGTTGGGGTGTAGTGGGGTGGGATGGGATAGGATGGGGTGGGGTGGGTTTAGTGGGATTGGATGGGGTG
>ERZ1740065.2874-NODE-2874-length-10779-cov-10.813969_pt1 | contig 10779 bp, 11 predicted proteins | sample MGYA00581738_ERZ1740065 | MGnify/ENA primary metagenome ERZ1740065 (study PRJEB43018, sample SAMN04849749) | marine metagenome | isolation source: floating plastic debris | place: Pacific Ocean | collected 2008-09-01 | study: EMG produced TPA metagenomics...
CCCTTTCCCCCCCCAAATCCTCCACTCTAAATTTTTTTTTTTTATAATAAAACCCCCCCCCCCCCCCCCCCCCCTCCCTCTCTCTATCTCCCTCCAGGTACTCATGTCATATACCAATTTCTTATCACTTATTCTCTCTCACGGGTCCCTCAATCTGTAAACAGATTGTGGTATTAGTTGTCTCCTGTTGTCTATATTTGTTCTGTCCAGTTGCCAGAAGTCATCATTACGTTTGTTACTGACGCTGTGTCCTTGACATGTCTGTAATGCGATCGATCACCGCTAGCGATGGCTTTTGTTCTATCTAGTTAATCATCTATTGCAATCTGGTTATTTCGTTCTCTCGTGTTTGCCGATTTCAATCTGGTTAGGGGAGTCGTTTGATTCCCATACCCTCCTTCTACACACCTAAGGTGTACCTTTTGTTCTGAATCCATTGGTAAACAATCATAGCCCCCTTGTACCGTTTCGTATCACTGAATTTCAAAGTCGCTTCGACCTGATGAAAGCATCGCAAATATTTTGATTGCGTATGTCTGATAGAAAGTGTTGTTGAATGTTACGCGTCTCGTCAATGCACGGTTAAAGTGGTTATGGGTTACTAACAACAAAGCGGTTGCTATGGTTGTGCGAATTGAATGACGCCTAAATAATTCACCCGCTTGGGTTTCTGAAGTTGAATGAGTTGACAAACATCGGTTTGCTTAGTGCACTGCCATAAGGGCATGCTTTATCTGCTGGACATGATCGCGTGCTCTGTGATAGCGGATTCAGAGCTGTGCTGAAAGCAGTACCTGTACGGCAGGCCCTAGACGCTCAGACGTATTTGGGCTCTGCTGCTGTATTTCTTGCGTTTGATTGTTTTAACGTCTGTTTTGTGAACGTCTGCTGGGATGTATGAAATCGGTGATGTCTGCTGCGAGGTTGTCATTGATGATAAACTGTATTCACCTGGACAGGTAAGTAACCTAATGATAGCTTACTGCTATGAAAGATGGTCTTGTGATGGATGGTGTTGGTGGTTCTTCGGTTTGAAAGTTGTTTGCCATGTGAGAAATTTGCAATGCAGAAATTACTCATCATACGCATCAATTCAAGTTTCTCTCCTAATTTTTGTGATGTTTGGATATGGTGGCTTTCATAGCCATTATTCATAGCAATTATTTATGCAAACTGAAGAGCTGCGTTAGATGATACAAACACGAGCACGCATGCCATTGTTTGATCGCAGAGTGACAACACTCAGCAGGCATCACCTTCCATCTGCTCCTATGCATTATTCATTGCCATGCTTCATCCTCTCTCTACCTGTCTCCTACCTGTCTCCTTCTACCTGCCTCTCTACCTCCCCCCCTCTCTCTCTCTACCTCCCCTCTCTCTCTACCTGTCTCCTTTTACCTGTCTCTCTACCTGTCTCATTTTACCTGTCTCTCTCTACGTGTCTCTCTCTACCTGTATCCTTTTACCTGTCTCCTTCTACCTGTCTCTCTCTACCTGTCTCTCTCTACCTGTCTCTCTCTACCTGTCTCTCTCTCTCCTCTCTCTCTCCCTGTCTCTCTCCTCTCTCTCTCTCTCTCCCCCCCCTCTCTCTCACCCTCTCTCCTCTCCCTCTGCTCTATCCAGCCTGTATAACAGTCGCACTCTCTCGATATGTAGGACCCATGGATGCCGCTGACGGAATCATTCAATCAATCTCTCGCCTCTCAAACCCTCAGGGATTTTAACAAACCCTCATCTAAGAGTGAGCTGCTCGGCTCGCCTACCGCCCGCCTGCAGGGTCTGGCGCTGTTTGGCTCGCCATCAAGGTCATTTGTGCCAATTCCTGATCTGAAATGGGGCCAAGCCGCAGGCGTCTGGGAGGTAAGCTGCGGGCTGCCATTGACCCACTGTATCTATCCATACGTCTGTTGCGTTACTCACTGAGGACGTTGTGCTTTAGGTGATGAAGAAGAAGGATTTGCATTACATGCGCGAGCAGCACGTGCTCAGGCGCCATCCACATCTTCATGCCAGGATGCGAGCCATTCTACTCGACTGGATCAGTGAGGTACTGCCCAGCGACAGCTAATGCTATAGTGTCTCAGTGTCACATAGACCCTGCATTTCATGGCTTTTCTTCAGGTCTGTGAAGTGTATCGGCTGCACAGGGAGACGTTTCACCTCACCATAGATTTCATCGACAGATACCTGGCCACCCAGGTGAATCTACAGAAGGGCCACCTTCAGCTGATAGGCGTTACAGCTCTCTTTCTCGCTGCTAAGATGGAGGTAAGCAAGAGCGCGTCATAATCATGCAAGCGTTTGTGACTTCAATTTCAAATCATTCTATTAGATCAGCTATGGCTGTTTAAACACTGCTTGTATTGCTTGCTATGGTTATCTAAATCCAGTGTCAATGCTGCTAAGCATACGGCTGCACGCAGTGTTTGTTTCCCAAGCAAATTTGTAAACTGAGATATAGCAGGCGGACCCAACAGATTTCATGTAACAGCATTCGAGATTTCCTACGGTTAATTGATTTGTGTGCTTGTTACTTTATGCCGGCCTGCCGTTCTTTGTTCGGTTTTAATTGACCTTTATCTAACCTTGTAGGAGATATACCCGCCTAAGGTGACTGATTTTGCCTATGTGACGGACGGCGCCTGTACGGAGGCCGATATCTGTAACCAGGAACTTATCATGCTCAAGGTGAGTCTCACTCGCCAACCAAATTATTGTCTGCAGATAGATTGGCTGCTGCGGATGGATTATCTGGATAGATTATGTGCTGCGGATCCATTTATCTTCTGCGGATAGACTGTCTTCTGCGGATAGACTGTCTTCTGCGGATAGACTGTCTTCTGCGGATACATTGTCTTCTGCGGATACATTGTCTGCAGCCAGTCGCTGTCCGCTGAAACTCGCCGTTTGCTGCGAGTCGATGTAAGTCGATGTTTAGGTGGACAGCAGAAGTCAGCGATAGCTTGCAGATGTATTAGTATACAGCCATTTTATATATGTTGGAAGTCATTCAATCCTGCCTCTCCTCCCCCCTCCAAATGAAGACATGTCAATCCGATAGACCTTTAGCGATCATTAGGTATCGGAGAGGGTCTCTCTTGCTTACTGTTGTTCATTGAATTAGAAAGATGTCACCAAACCATGTTTCTATGCTTCGATTTCAGGCTTTGAAATGGGATCTGACGCCGATGAGCCCTAACATGTGGATGTGTGTCTACCTCCAAGCTCTCAATCACGATGACTCACTCATGGAGGTGCCGACTCTCACCAAACCTCTCTTCTCTGGTCACTCCTTCGTCCAGATTGCTAGGGTATGTCTATATCCGGTTGACCTTGTTCTGACCTTGTGCCCCCCATGCTTACCTGAGTCTGATTTCCTGTTGCAGCTGTTGGACCTTTGTCTGCTCGATATCGGCAGTCTTCAGTTCTCATACGGTCAGCTGGCTGCAGCTGTTCTCTACCACTTCACTGATGAGGCGTCCATGCTGCAGGCGTCAGGTTAGTAAGGTCTCATGACAGATGTGTCTCATACAACCGCTAACCTGCTTATAACAATACACTGGATAAACCGCCATCGCCTGACCACCAACTACAATATTCTCTGTGAATATAGGTCGCTTAACGTATCTGCTTTGCGCTTTGCCATTCTACGCCTGTGTAGCTCTAGAATCTTTCTCTGCTGCACTTCCTTTGATTGGTACTTGCGCTGTACTGTTGATGACAGTTCTGGTCATGTGACACTGCAGGTTTCGTGTTTGAGGATTTGGCGCCGTGTATCAATTGGGTGGCATCGTTCGCAATCACGGTACGCGACGCTGGTATGGTTCACATGAAGACGTTTGAGAACATCGCTCCCGACGACTTGCACAACATCCAGACACATGACATTGACCTTGACATGCTGGTAAGTGCCAATGACCTCCACCAATTTGACGGCCGCGGGTACTGAGGGTAGGGCTGAATATGATGTCTTCGTTCTCTTAGGAACAAGCTCAGAAGAGGCAGAGGGATATGTACAAATCTATGTTTCTGACCAGTCCGAGCCACCAGGCTGTTCCGGGCACTATACTCACTCCCCCTTCAAGTTCTTGCAAGCCTCGGATCCTAAGGCGCTGACTGGCACGCCCCCAAACTGCTGTGATTTGGCCTGAAATCCAAGACTGTCCTCTCGAAACCTATCTCATACTTACTTCCCCGTCCAGTCATAGAGACAATATTGCCTACCCACACTCCTCCATACTGATAGAGACGATATCGCCTGGCCACACGTCCCCCCATGCTGGCTACAGTAACTTATTATACTTATTGCAGGCTCCAAACCTGCTTAAATTATTTAATTTATCGACTCATATTTCTTGCAATCATGTATAGATCTCGACGGTGCCTATTTTCGTTGAATTCCTTTCTAGGTTGTCTTTATTTTAGAAGAGCTGCAATAAGTCCTCTCGTCGCAATTTAAGAGAATTTAATGTAAATTATTTGTTTATAGTTTGATTTTTACCGGAGATTGCGCGCGCCATTCTGCTATTTATTGTCAGATTATTTATTTATGAAGATGGAATTCGTTGCGCCTCCAATGTCATTTGTACTGCAGACGTGAGACTATCATACTTCTCTAACTGCAATCCTCAGCGTCTTAGGAATTACTGTTCACCATCATTATTACTATTATTGTAAAGAACAAGACCTTTACTATTTCAAATAAAAAACAGCCATTCATTTAGATGTCGATTCAGTGCAACTGTACTTGACCAGAAATACCAGAGATTCAGTATTCTGAACATTGAGAAACCAAACCACCAGCCTCTACAGCTGGGACTGTGCCATATTTTAACTATGAAAACTGCAGGAGAACATTTGGAAACCGATAACAATTCAATTTCTGACTGCAAAAGTGCGTCATAGTCGGTGTGTCTGTAAAGTCTACTGGATCAGCAGTGTACATCATGTCAACGATGGCGGAATGAGTTATAATGGTGTGAACTAGGTCTATGTGCTGGAGCGGAGGGAAAATAAGGGAACCAGCGTGTTGTAGAAACGCGGATTAAAAGGACGATAGGGAGGAATTTGATTTCTGGCTGTATAGCCTACGGTTCATTGGATCCTGTCTGACACGGGATGCGCTTCGCTGTGGATTATCGGTTTATTTGTCAAGTTTAAGTTCTCTACATTGCAATGGGAACTGGAGAGCATGGATGTGCATTTATCCCCAACAAGGGTCTTGCTTACACATCCAATTTATTTGACAATTTTGTATTTTCTAGTCATTACAAGTTTCATAGCCGTTACGCATGGCGCGCCGTTACACATGGTGCGCCGTTACGCATGGCGCGCTGTTACACATGGTACGTCCGCTCTTGTTTTGATTGGAAGGTCAGGTGTAAACCAATATTAGCAGACACCAATACAGACACCAGGTATTGATAGACACCAATACAGACACCAGGTATTGATAGGCACCAATATTGGTGAGTTCCTTCACCAATAACACAGACTAGGGCTCACGCTGAGAAAAAACGCTGTCATTTAAAGTTATGTCAGTTACCGTAGACCAATTGCGACATCACTATGCGATTGAAGCCAGCCAACCAACCATAAGGAGAGGACAACTCTGGACAATGCTGATATAGCCGGAGTTGTCCCACCCTCTCTAGTCACCCCTGCAGATTGGGTAGACGAGTCAGATAAGCAGAGTGAGGCAGCTAGTCTGGCCTGATGAAAGGGCACCTGCCAGTTGAAGGTTTTTCATACAACATCTATTCGCCCATTTAGTAGATGCTGCCACTGAATTTGTTGTGAGCTAAGTACCAGGAGTTGTTGGTACCGAGTGTTCGGTTTTACCAAGTTATGTTTAGTATATTCAAAACATATAACTTACCAAGCTACTTGGTCAGCAATTGAAGTGCTAGACAATTCTGTTGTTGGAGTTGTGCACTCATGCTGCTGGTGGTAAGCAAGTGAGCTGGTGATTTCTTTTGTACACAGCCTATTTGGCCATCGAGTCTTTGGTCCTACGAGCTACTCTCCAGCTGGGATGGGGGTAGTCACAGCTCCCGCCTATCTTGCAGTCTGGGCTCTGATTGTTAGCCAGTTTGTTCTTGAATCTGAGTTGGAATCCCAAAGTAGCATACTCTGTAAGAATTACATGAGGTCAAGGAACCTTAGCTGCGAATGAAATTATCGACTCATTTAACTACCATCCTCTTGACAAGAGACGCGTGTCCATTTTTGAGAGTGAGGTTGTCTTCATTTAGTAGATATAAATTGACTTTCCCTTACGAGACTCAATTAGCCGAGCTAGGCTGTCTTAGGCCTGATTTTGGCGTCCTCCGAGACCAGCCTTTTACACACCATGCAACATGAATGCATACTGATGCCTTCAAGGGAGTGAGGTGAACATAATGTTGTCTCAAAACATTTGGATGTGGCATCACCTTGGAATAAGAGCTATGCTTCATCGCTGCAGTGGAAGATACACTGTAGCTTCAATTACTCACTAAGATTACCTCATACTGGAGAAACTTCATTACAGAGATGAACAGATGAGCAATTATTGACTAGCCTGGGTGCCTATTGTTGGAGTTGTCTTCTCTTATGCATAAAATTGAGAGTTTTCTTCTCATGCTTATATTCATCAGCTCGTAGTTGAGACTTCCTCAGGTTGTAGTTCATAGGGCGGAGAGACTAATTGAGGATGATATGGCTGTCATGTGAAAAATGAATAATGTGGCTGCTCAGTATTTAAATCGAGAGCTGAATAAATGTACCGTCAAATCGATGTTTGGCACATCGATGAATATTGCGGTCGAGATGATATACCACAGGCCTGGATTCTTTCAGAGTTGACTATGCAGCAACAGTGTGGTGAAAGATACTGGCTGTTGCTAGTTACACCAGTGTACTCCCTTTCGAACTGTGCCAGCTTGACCCATAGTGAAACCTAGAGCTGACACAGCCAGTAACATTGGGCAGTATGTTTGTGATTTACCTCGCCCTTTATTTCTCAATTGCTGAGTGCTTAGCTGGACAGCAGTGAGCTGCAATTTTTGTAAAGACTTTAGCATATCTCGAACGGAGACTTGGATCCAAGCATCCCATTCCACTGAATAGCACCGTTCGATATTAAGCTATACTCAGCAGTGTCGTATTGTGCTGCACTGGTACTATACTATACTGTTGTAATTGACTTAATTGCATGAGGAATGACATAAACCTCAGGTGTAAGTGGCCTGGATGGAAACAGGGACTGGAGGCAGAAACCAGGACAGGCGTGGGTTGATACGCTGTCACTTATCGCTGAATAGAAACAGGTTGCCAATACAAACAATAAAGAACTCAAACTCTATTAGAATAGACTCAAACTTGGGTTTACTTAGGATATCGGAGGATTGTCATCGCGTGATGTTATGCGTGGGTAGATGCAATTACGACAATTAAATTGATGGAATAGTAAACAGTATTATCTTGTTTGGCTGGCTGGTACATAACACTATCTTAATGCTTACAAATTCTCTGCAATGATTGTCATGAACCCGTCCAAACATTATGCCTGGGACGCTTGGCAACTTTAGGAATAAAAACACAATGATTATTTTTATCGCTGCACAGCTTTTAGGAGTTGAGTTTATCTTTGGACAGCCTCCTTTCTGACACTGTATCTTCACTGCTGTTTGAATGGTGGGAGTAATGTTTCTAGGTCAAGCAGCTGCGCACGTGTCACATGACGAGCCGCGTCATATAGCTCCACCAGAGTGGTGTGAACACAAAATATTGTCTCCTGATCCACATGATGTGAATAATACCACTCAGTCACTTTTGATCCGTATTCAGAAATCGGTGAGTTGGTAGGGAGACTTCCAAGTGACAAGGTGTGATGCTATCCAGTGAGGAATTAATGGAGAGATGCAGGGATGGGTAGAAGAACTAGAGTTGAGGTGAACGAGGGTGATAAGGAGATGGGAGAGAATCATGGCTGGCTGAGTGAAGTATTATGTCTAAGATCAGAGTGTGAGCAGTCTCAAATTGGTTTGGATGCGCACTGTCATTTCCTGCTGCATTTGTAAGTGGTCCCTGATGGGTTTGCGGATCATAGAGCCAGTTTATTGAAGTTAGAAACGTATGACACAACAATCATGTATTTCACTCGCGATTCGAGAGCAGCCATGGAAGTACCGGCGCTCGTGTCTACTTGTTGTTGCAGGAAGCAGGGAGATCGAATATCTTCTCATCTTCTATTCCCAGAGTTGTGTTACCGAACTGGAGAGAGATCACCTGACCGACTGCAAAATAAATAAGTCATGATGTAGCCCTGGTACATCCACGACGATTTGCGTGTGAGTCTGTCAGTGAGAGCTTACATGAGCCAAATGTCTGCTGGATGACGGAGGAGATTGGTTCAAAGGTGTCTCTGAGAATGGTGGTTGTACTCATTCCGGTCATCCAGCTGTACTGGTAGATGTCTGCCTGCTGGCCAGCAATGGTGATCTGGTCCACCTTCTTCAGGTTAGGATCCGTATCTACAGATATGATGGTTATAGTCCGAACGAATTCCATAGATGTGTCCACCAGATGGTGGTCACGGCTTACCTTCATCTCCTTCGCACCGGATCTCATCAGGTGGGCCTGTAAAGGACGTCTTAGCGCACGAGTTGCCTTTAACGGTGTACTGCACCATCTGAGGAAGGAATCAATTGTCAACATGTTGTGGCACCGTGATTACGATAAGAAAAAGAAGTGTAGTGGTTAGATACAAACTTTGGCATTGTCCCTGTAGATGGTGGCCTCATCCTGACCGTAGCCCGGAGCCGTTACCTGCTGCTTCGTAACAGTCATTTTTTTGTCCATGTCGTATGAGGACCTCTGACGGAGGTTGAACACCGTGCCGTTCGTTCCACTGCTGCTCTGAGCAACCAAACCAAGCTGAGTGGTCTCGTACTTGGCTGGTGTACATCTCTTCATGCAGGAGGAAGGAATGCTGAACATGCTCGCATCAGCAACTCCCTCGAGGGAGGTGAAGTTGCCATTTTGCAGCCCTATCATCTGGCCTCCTGCAAAGAATGAGATTCCATCAGGAGATGACAACTCCAGTATGGTGATCATCAAGTCCCCTTTGGAGGATACAAATTCAATCAATCACATTCTATTGCTCAGCCACTTGCTTTTTCTAGTCAGTCAGACAGAGACCAATCGTAATGAGCATTTTGTACTCTTCTATCAGTAGGCCTGCTGGTTTCGTAAACGCCTGTGTTAAGTTTAGACGAAACTGGCTTAAGTGCGGCAAAAGCTTAATAAGTGCGGACAAAACGGACAGCATCGGCGTAACATCGGCGTAACACCGGCGCATGATTCCAGTGCGCCTACCGATAAAAGAGTAGAAAATGCCTTGTAATGCATAGAAATCGAGACTAGTGTGTTGATATATGTACGATAGGTACAAATCAGCAGCAGTTTTATGTTGAGAGACAGTGTCGACTTACTGCCATTGATTTTCTGCTCTACCAGAGTTGTTACGGGAGTGAGAGTGTCTCTCATGATTGTGAATGAGTATCGGCTGACGCTGGTGGTAGCTGTGTAGGAGTCAGCCATCTTCTGTCCGAATGCCAGAGAGCCAACTCTCGTGAAGTCAGCTGTATATAATAGCAACTAATGAAAACACCTCAAGTAAGGTGACACTTTGGTACAGGTGAGCTGCAGGTGATCTTACGGTCATCGGTGCAGAATTGCTCGATTGGAAGGCCCAAGTCTGGCTCTCCGACGCAGGTTCCCTCACTTGGCACAGAGATATACTGCATTTTCTGTGACAAATATTGACATTCTGTAGAACATATCGATTGCGAAAGAGATGGAACGAAAGGTTAGTGAAGAAAGTTGACATACAGTCAGGCCATCTCTGTAGATGACTTGAACTCGATGAGTTGATTCAGTGGTGATTCTCTGGTGGATAACTTCCCTCTTCCTGTCAGTGTCTATCATGATCTTCTGAGCAACATCGTAAATGCCTCCCTTTCCACTAGCGTCAGCATCAGCGATCTTTCCGATGGATACGAACTCGAACTGTTTAGGTCCGCATCTAGCACCATCGGCTACGAGTGCGGTAGAGAGACAGAGCGCGAGGCAGAGAGCTGCAATCATTGTGGCTGCTGGCAGGTAAGACGAGAGTGGAGGGGCAGCGATAGCATGCCTGTTTATATACCAGTGCCTGTAACCAGTGATAAGGCTCACTGTCACGTGCAGGCAGGTGTCAATCAGGTTCTCAGTGCTCTCCTCCTCCCCACTTTGGGCAGTGAGGTTCAGCTAATGTTAACGAAAAATATCATGTCGTGTTTGAGTTTGGAAAAAACTAATTTCATTTTGCAAAGATTTGAAGAGTTCATTTCATGCTTGAGTCAGATTTAACGCTGTGAAGAGAAGGCGCTGGCGATTCCATAGGCGATGGAATAGCTGCCTATGGTTCTATGGGTTTTATGATTGTGACGGTGGAGGAGACGTCGTACTGCAATGAAACATTACGATCAGCTTATTGAACAACCAGTGATAATCTTGGAATTTCAGCATATCATATGAGGGGGATTGTGAAAGTCTCAGTGTTACAGTGAAAGTCTCAGTGTTACAGTGAAAGTCTGTACACCATGCTGACTAGCAAAGCACTCCTGAATCGTAACAATGTTATTGTTTTTAAAACTTTGAGAATCTCTTTGAGGAGAAGGAGAATGAAATATGAATTCGATGGCAGTAAAGGGTTGATGATAAGATTAATGAAGTGAATGTTGCTAGAACGGG
>ERZ1740065.2876-NODE-2876-length-10776-cov-11.644903_pt1 | contig 10776 bp, 5 predicted proteins | sample MGYA00581738_ERZ1740065 | MGnify/ENA primary metagenome ERZ1740065 (study PRJEB43018, sample SAMN04849749) | marine metagenome | isolation source: floating plastic debris | place: Pacific Ocean | collected 2008-09-01 | study: EMG produced TPA metagenomics...
GAAAGTCTTACCTGAACTCTCTCGTCGTCAAAATTCAGCGGCGTTAGAATAACAGGCGATATATACTATTGGTTATCTGTGTATCTTTACATGTCATCACGGAATATGAGCAATATGTAAACAACAGCCGACGGCGAGCGATATTGATTGCCGTGAATCCGTTCTCTGAGCACCCATTGACATAAGCACAACGTACAGGACGCTTCTCCCGCTTTCACCTGCTTAATTCCGCTCTTAAATTGTATGCACTGAATAGGAAGGACACAAGTATCTAACTCACGCAGAGTAGCTATTTCCTCTGAGGTCAGAGAACTCCTCATTTGCCTGAATTGTTGGAGCGGTTTTAGTCCAATAATATATGTTCATCAATAGCGGTCAAAGAATCCAGTTTGTTAAGATGGTGTAATATCTCTCTTGAAAGTCCAGTACGGATATATTATCACTGCCAAAAGCCGAAAACAGTCAATCAAGTTCACAAAGATCCTTGTGATTCGTCTCAAGGGCCCCTATCTGCTCCGGAAATCCATAGATATTCTGACATTGTGTTTGGAAGGAGCGAGTGCACCGGCTCCATATTGTATAATAGTGTATGTTATATTTTGTGATATAGAAATCTAAACGACTTATCAAGTAATCAACCAGAATAACTGGGAAAACAGTTTTGCTCAATGAACCACAAGTAGAATGGGAGGTAATCATTATCGTAGCAAACAGTGAAAGTGCAGGCAACTCGTTGTTTGCTGTTCTTAACTAGGTAATGGACCGACATCAGATTGATCAAGTATATTATTGATAACACAACTCCACTCAACAAACATTCTTAACTACGCCCTTTACAGCAAGAAATAAATAATTGGTTTTCGTCATTCTTCTGTCAATTTAGATAAGTTAGATAAGAGACCAGGGACTAGGAAGCAAGCTATTGTCCGAGTAAGTAAAATGCCACGAAAGTTGATCTATATCTGTGGAACTAATCACTGGGATTTGCACAGGCAACTGTAACCGCAGTGTACTATGATCCATGGTCTGCTTATGGAATTGAAGTTGTGATTCACCAACAGCTGATCTAATTAGCAATTTATTTTTGGTGGCAGTTTCTTCAGGCAATTGTTGTCATTTCGTTGTCTTCGGTAAAATACTGACGTGTGATTGGACAATAGGCAAATGCTCCGGGGACAAGTTTGATTGCGATCAACCTTCAAATCTCGCTCGTGATTCAGTCCATGAACTCTGACATTATGCTGTCCTTGTACCAAATTTTGTTTTGCAGCCGATCGGCGGCTGCTTTCTCACGGATTGGGAGCCAGTGTACACGCATCTTAAGTGTCCATGTGCAAGCACGCATGAGCGAGAGGACTGACAACTTCGGAATGGCCCTACATTGTCGTTTTAATTCCTACCGTCTTTGTTCCAAAGTTACATCAAAGATAACATTCCAGGACCATGCCAATCAGTATGGCAGTTATAGCTCTGCCACTTCTTGGTCGCATCATGAGGAGCAATTCAGATTAGTCTCCTCTTTGACTGAGGGACCTACAATTTGATCTTCTCACATTGGGTCATTTACTGGCTTTCTGTGTGCATCACCAGCCGTCAAAATCTGACTGATTGTATCAGCAGTTCTGTACTGAAATAAAAGCAACAAAGTCAGTTTCAAAGCAGCGTGTGGAGTTTGTATTGTTAGACTGAAATCTACGAATCTTTGCCATTTGGGGTTGGTGATAGTAGGAATCATGAATGTGGTGAACCTCCCTAACTAAGAGAGGAGCCAGAATTTCACAAGCAATATGGGTCTATGTCTTGAAAATAAGGCAAGACAACTCCACATATATTGATCTAGTTTACTATGACATTATAGGCATGTTCAGATTGTGTTCGTGTTCTGATCATTCATGAATGGAACATCCTCATGCCGAATGCAGATTTTGAGCGGCAATGTTTGATCAACTGCAGCCGCACGGTCCGCACCATATTCCGATGAGAAGTTGTCTTCCCCCTTCAATTTCTAATGCGAGCAATCACATTTTTACGCTTTGTGATGTACTTCAGATATGGCTACGCCGTGTGCCAGACAGCAAGCTATTCTGCGAATGCTAGATGCACTTAGTGCTACCTAAGTAAAGCATTTGCTGGCTTTGTAATACACTTATGTGACTGGTACAGCTATAAATGTGTAAATTTTAGAGCAGATAGACTCAGTACCTGAGATGTTTTTTAGTGCCAATGGTCGATGACACCGATTCAGAGGACAAGGAAAATAGGAATTGCAAGCTATATATCGATGAAATTAAATGTGCGATGAGAAACCTGGTATGATGGATGCAGAATTTCGAAAGCACTTTCGGCTCGTCCCAAGAGTTTTCCATACCCACTTCTCGAGTAGAGCTGAACGCTTGACATTCGGAGTGATAGAAGTTTAAATAACGGCAAGCGTGGCGTTCTGTGAACATCCACAAAAATGTTTGTTTCATTCAATTTACGAATAAATAAATTCTATGAGAATGGACCCCCACAGTTTGTCCCTACATTCTTTTATCCGAACACGCCTTATTTCTGGTAGCTCTGGTAGCTGGGGAGTGTGTAAAAGATAACATAGTTAGAATTATTTCATGATGAGATATTAGCGTGAGTACGAGTTATTTTGGTTTGGGATGATCATAGAAACGGTCACAAAAAGGGATCTGTTAACTGCAGATTGTGCGAGTTATCCCCTTTGCGAGACCGTGTGTTAAGGCCTGGTGCTCATGATAACGAATTTGCTGGTGTGAAGAGTAGCAAGCAGATCAAACTGAGAAGTCAGATGGCTGACAATGAATCTACAGTAAACTGAGACGCCTTCAACTTTTATGATACATTCATGAAAGCATTAAAACTGGTGGAAATCTTGCATGTACCTGACAGCCGAGAAATAGCGAAGACAACAAAGAACTTACATTTCTATATGAAATTGATATGTAAGAACACAAGACAACAGCGCACTATTCAATGATTTCACTTTCAAAGTGTTTACAATATGATAACTTGGTTGTCCAAATGACCCTTGACCTCAGAGAGCCATACTTGTAGTAGCAGGTTAGTGATCTCTGACTGAACTCCTCCGTCTGCAGTTCTGTCGAGTCATCTACCTCGTTACTTCAACTCCTTAAGGCCACCAATAGAAATAGTATATTTTATAGAATACGCTCTACAGCAGTATAATTTGCAGGTGAAATGAGGAAACGTAGGTGTACATGTACGTGTGTATGCATCTTCTCCGAGGAAGAATGGTTGGTAAACCATCGATTACTTAGTGCAGTATGCAAGGGAGAATCTCTACATCTAATATTATCGTTTCATCTCATTAAGCTGATTAAGCGGTGTAGCGATAGGTAGTAAAAATTTTCGAAAGCGGTATAATCTCCAGGTGAAGTGGGATGCATATATTTCCACGTATGTATGTTCTCTGAGGAAGAATGGTCAGTGAATCATCGATGACGTACTACAGGACATGTCGCACGTATGGGAAAATTGTGTCATCTGATATTATCATTTCGGTAGAAAGTCTTTTCGGTTCTATCAGGCGCGCCGGGACTTGTTCGGTAAAATCCTGTCACAGGGTCAGGGACAAAGACCAGACCAGCGGAGGCCCTAAAAAATTCTGGTATTTATCTGGTATTCGTCTGGTATTCATCTGGTCTTTGTCCGGAGTTTTGCCAGTATTTTACCTGTCTTTGGCCTGGACCCTGGATTTTACCGGACAAGTCCCGGCACCTTGTAGAACTGAAAATACTTTTTACCATCATTTAACTTCATTAAGCTGAGTAAACAGTGTAGGAATGGATAGTAAATATTATAGCCTAGGCGGCGTAACAGGTAGTGAAAGAGGTAGCAGCATTTAGACGTCAATGGTTTGTCTATAAGCGTTTTTAAACCTCTGATGTTTGTGCAGATATAATATCACACATGACCTCACAACTCACCTCTCATTTGCTCAATACTCCATAATCCTTCTGGGGAATTAGCCTTGAAGAACGGTGTGACGGCAATCACGTTTGCCTTGCTCCGTTTCTGTTTGTAGCGATGAACGCCATGTACAAGTGCCAGTACTCCGTGCTCAATTAGCTCACAGATCGTGAGTAGACTCGCTCCAATGCAGAGACCCAGCGTTCCTCCCAGGCTGGCTGTAAGTTGAGGGAAAACGCTATCAAGATATGATAGGCAAAAGTTGGTGTCAGAAGTGGGATCAAGCAAACCTATCATGTCGAACACGGAGTACGCAACTTTTTCCTCCAGCTTTTGATAAGACATCTTTCCGAAGTATATTTTCAATAGAATCATGTTGTTTTCTCTGTGTTTCATCATCTCTAAAAATGTTTCATCGTGAGAATTATGATAAGATGCCTAGAGGAAAATAACCTTTAAATAGCCCCTTACAGCTTTATCATGGTTAATTACCTCTGGTTTTTACATCAAATACTATTGGATCACAAAAAAATCTAGTGATGAAGTGATGTCTGCAAAAATCCTGTTTTTGCAGTGTAGAGAGACAATTCAGGACGATTACCTCTAGAGTAGTTGTTCAGCTGAGCATCCAGCTGGCTCGGGTACTTGTAGGAGGAAATCTTTGAGGTGTATTCCGTCTCCACACAAGGCCTTGGACAGTTACATGTCTGCATGCCTTCCTCATCGTAGAAAAATGTGTCTGCAAGTCACAATCTCCGCTTAGACTCGACTTCGAGTTGAAGTCTTGCTACCATTAACACGCAATACCTAGCTCTCATAGACTTTCTCTCTTATTGTTGGTATATCTCTGAATGGAAGTTGATGGATAAACGTTTAGATGTATCCATCAGTATAGATATAAAGCTAGTGGAGCAGTGCAACCACACAAATGACAGCCTGCAGCTGTGCAAAGGAGACTTGAAGTCTATTGGTCCCAAGCAGCAATGGCTACCCCGTGCTAACCATGCCATTTGCTTTCTGTATCATCAACACATGATACAGTTCAAATATTGGTGGCCACGGTAGAGGTACAAGGAAGGGAGGCTTATTAGGGGTGAGTGCATGAAGTAAAAAGTACGTGAGAATCTGTTGACAAAAATTGATTGAAGGCTCACAATTTTTATGAAGTTTTGTCACAGTTTCAAGGACAATATTGTCATTACTTGGATGAAAACTACCTGACAATTACCTTTGAGTGGGTTGGCGCAGTAGAGCTGGTAGACCAGAGAGCAGGATTGGCTTCCGTTCACCGCTGAAACATTTCACAGCAGTTTTTACTTCGACATTTCAGATTATCTATATGTGAATAAATACTGAAAAACGGGAAATTTTAGCAACCAGCAGAAATAACTAAAATAGACGAGGCGATGAAGTCGGTGTATTTGAATTTGCAATTATTTTCCATCAGCTGGAATATATTATTACAGTATATTATATTATTGATATTTACTTATTTATATTATTTTAAACTAATACGGCTGTGTTGATCCAGCTGAAATAATTGTTAGAGCGGCTAATTGAGTGCTGATTATTCTCAGTGTTTTGCGCATTCAAGAAATGGTGAAGCTTGTGATGTGTTAAAATGAGTTTTCTGAAGGGATCAGGAGGTACAGGTGAGGGAAGGAAGAATAAGACTCAAATCATAAATTTGAAGTAGATGAATGATAAAATAATAATGAATGGCAAAAAAATTCTCTCAGGACATTTAGAAATGAAACTACAAGAGAAAATTCTTCAAAATTTTTGCTAAATATTATTGCTTCTGGGGCCAAAGTTGCTAAAATATATAAATATAATATATAAATGTAATATATAAATATAATATATAAATATAATATATAAATATGATATATAAATATAATATAGGAGTCATTTATTTCAGAACACTTTGTAAATGTGCAAAAACACTACTATGTGGGGAGCTAAATTTTCCTGTGCTACAGTGCATCAATAGACATACGTGGGTGCAGAGGGTATCTGCAGCCACATCTCTCGATGATGTATGATGCGTGACACTCGACGACACATGCGGAGAAGGAATAGTGATCATAATGCAGCAGGAAGTTAGGTTTCTTTATCGTGTCGTAGCAATCCGACTGATCATCGTCTGCTGGGGGAGGCACTCTCTCCGTCTGTAAATCCATGAACGAAGGTATAGGAATGGGGAAACACTCAGCTTATCTTATCGGCTATTATATAAAATTGAAGTGAGCGCAATGAGTCAGAAAGTTGAGTATAAACTGGGTTTCTGTGAATCTCTCATCGCTCTGCCTACGATTTTTTTCCACAAAACCAGGCTGTCGCCCGCACAACCAGGCTGTCACCTGCACAAGCGCTTTGCAATTCAATGTTTTGCCTACTTTAGTGGATCATTTTTTAGTACTGAAGGTAGATGCAGACAATGAACTGTGTCATTAAGCAAACATGGGGGCGATTATTATCAATCACATAATTTATATTTGCGTATCACTGGAAATTGTAATCACCGTTTGAGGAGGGATGCAACCGCACACTAGTTGCACTATCCATTATATGAGAGATACTAGTTATTGGTAGGTTGTTATGTATGTAGTATTTGCTCGGTTTTGTGGAAATTAACTAATTTGTATTGTATTGTATATTTTCTTGTGCTCCTCCTGCTCCTCTGGGCCCTGCTGTTGCCTGACTGACTGGGGTGCTTGGGTGGCTTGTGGCTTTACACCACTTCATTGAATGGCCTGGGAAGCTGTGAGGGCCTGTAATAGTTAATACTTTGCTTGCATGATTTTTTGTTAGACTCCAGCAACTTGACTCTGCTATTTGGGTATTTTGCTTTACTCCGGTACTCAGTTACTCCGGTACTCAGTTACTCCGGTACTCAGTTACTCCGGTACTCAGTAGGAGAGAGCCAATTTAAGACATCTCCAGAGCAGAAGATCAATCTATTTATCTTTTGTCATTTTGTGATTGAACAACGGATATATTACTAAGAGTGGTTGATGACAGAGTTAGCGAGGTTGGTTGTGTATATTGTTCTGTACTACCTATGATGATTGGTCATGTTCTATTATGCTCATCTGCTTTGATTGATTGCAGGCTTTATAGTTTAATAAAGATTTATAATAGAGATAAACTGGTTAATACGCTCGCTTGTAGCAGCGACTCAATACTCAGAGGATAGCAAATCGACACAGCTGCACTAGTAGATAAGTAGAACTCTACGTCGCCCACATTCTACGTAACTCCACCCACATTCTAGGTAACTCCGCCCACATTATAGGTAACTCCACCCACATCATAGGTGACTCGGCTTCTCATATTGGAGGTCCTATATAGGGATCGAGTGTGTAAGAACTGACCACAATCTTATCCAGCATGATTGAAGCCTGAGTACCGGGAGATACGCCGATGCTAAGGTCATTCATCAGAGGGGCCTCGTGCTTCTCATGGAGCGTAACCTAGAACATTCCTGACTTAAAGCATCTACGCCATTCATACGCAGTTTCCTGGCACATTCCAAGACTAACGGAGAAGCCTTCAGCGTAGGAGTTTGGTCCAATGGCGTATTCGGATACTTGGGTGTCGAGCTCCATGGTCAGACCACCTGATTGGCCAGCTGATTTGACTGAGAATGCTCCCTCTGAGTTGAACTGGAAGCAGTAACCTGAAAACAATCATACTGTCTTAGTCTGTACAGAGAGTGCACACTACTACTACTACTTTCACCGCCGCTGCCGCCACTGCCGCTGCCGCTAATACTAATGTTGATTTTTCTGTATTATAGCACACAAAGAAAAAGCAACACTAATTTGAACAACAAATAAAGACCAATGTGAGTTTACCGCTGTCGGTGAACTTTGGAATCATGATGTCGGTGCAGTTGTATTTCAATGACTGGTAGCTACATTTCCGTACTGACTCATTGAGCTGATGAGCTGCAGCAATCAAGAACTGATCGTTTCCTTCCCCCGTCCCTGTGGCCAGTGCCGCGTAATTGGGGTCGCTCCAGTTGTACCTGCAGACGTTCACAGCTGGATGCTATGTCTCACTATTAAGGTAATTAATACCAGCAGGAGTGCGGATAAGGCAGTGCGTATGCCAAAATAACAGGGAAACTGGAAAATGGTAGCTGTATCAATTAGGGAATGATATCATTACTCCAGCATCTTACTCTCTATTGGTGGCACTGTACAAATGTTTTCACCAAAACAGTGAAAGCGCTTCAGATTTCAAAGATAAACAATTCAAATAATATTGAAATGCATGATCTTAGCAGCACATAGAAATCTGAAGTGTCAATAATACTATGAAACATCCATTTTAATTTCATTTCGTCTAATTACCAACCTGCCCTCTGGTGGAGGTTTTGGCCGGTCGAATAGATACAGATCCTCAAATATGCTGAATATAGCCCGACTTCCATAATTCTTAGCTCCTCCATTCAGGGCGGAGGCACGCCACATATTCTTGTTACATATCGTAACCGTTGGAAACTAAAAACCACCAGGTCAACGTTCAGCATTCGCTCATGTTCTGACAATAAGCTTTCAGATATTACTGAAAAATATTGTGCCATCTGGCTACCTCGTCTGGATAGGCCTCTGGCTACCTCATCTGATAGGCCTCTGGCTACCTCATCTGAAAGGCCTCTGGCTGTTATATTGTACCGTTATGGTAAAATATGTGACGCAAATACTTATGGCACACATTAGAAAGTTGTCTGCCAATGTTTGGCTATCTATTAGTGCAATGCTTACAAAAACCAATATTTCTGTCTGCAAAAAATCAGGAAACGGTTCTGGTAACTACAGTGTTGTATTAATGGTTATTGTTGGCTAATCATCTAACTAAGCTGAGACGAGCAGACAATGAGTAAGTGTTTACCAGTGATTATACAATATATCCTAAGGACATATGAATTCAAAAATTGTTTAGGTACTAGTCGTGCTTTCATGAAGAAATTTAGGCATTTTCTACTCTTCTATTGGCAGGCGAGCCGGTTTCGTAAGCGATGGTGTTACGCCAGTGCTAGACAGGTTGTAGCCAAGTACTAAAGCAGGAGAAGGCATACTAAGTGTACGTTAAAGCCTGCATACTATCTGTACATCACCAAAGGGGAGTCGAGAAGGCAAATATCAGTTTATTTGATAATTTCCAACGATGAATACTGGCCAGTTAGCAGTCCGACCAGATATCACAGCCAATACGCGCTAGCACACATGTGAACATGGACACTACCGCTTGGTGAATAGCTGTTTGCGTCACCCACATCTCTAGTAACCCCATCACTTCAGCTCAGTGCATTAAACAAATACCTCTGTTAGCTAAATAGTAACTCAAAATGCGCACATTATTGACTGGAGTATAGATAACCGGCTCCTGTGAGCTTATAACAGATTACCTAGCATTCATCTAAATCTCAAACGACAGGAAATACGTGTGACCCATTCAGTGACCTCTGGTGATATTATAAAACTCAGCAGATTCAATATATCCGCTGTCAAACTAAGAGTATCTGCTATCACTAATACCGTGTGATATAACGTACTTCATAATCAGACGTATTAATGTCACTGTTACTATGATGTTTACTGAGCTCGCGCAGCCTATGTTTGGGCTTTTGTCATTCTGCTGTCGATATTTGTGCATCAGCATGAGCGGGAGTAAGTGGGAGTAAGCGCAGATAGGCGCAGAAGTAAGCGTGGATAGGCATGGGAGTAAGCGCGGATAGGCGTGGGAGTAAGCGCGGATAGGCGCGGAAATAAGCGCGAGAATCGACAGGAGAATGACAAAAACCTATATTTGTACACAGATTGAGAAGCTATCGCTGCGTCAGTATCAATACCATGACTCGACAAGAAATCTATGCCTTCTGTATCAGAACACGTGTTGTCGAGATATGAAGATCCACATATTTCTATTGAAAATTGTAACATTCCGGTGTACGAGATGGAATTGAGCTTTCATTGTTTCAACAGAGGCTTCTCTGCTCCTAATTAGGCATGCAGTCATAGATGAAAAATTGTGTGACTAGAAATACTGGCAATCTTAGAGACATGTTGGCAGGCTTTTGAAAATCATTCATGACTGGCAGAATCTAGGAATTTACGGAAATTCATTCTCACAGAGTGAATACTCGCTCAAATCTTCGTGAGTTAGCGTTATGTAACAAGACCACAGTCAGAAAAATAGTAAAACAAGTTCGTCATAGAGAAGACATTAATGGAGAAAATGACAGAATTCATTGCTGATAACTTGACATACTTTACTCCCTATTGGCAGGCGTGCCTGTGTCACAGGCGCCAGTGTCACAGGCGCTGCTGTCACAGGCGTATGACGCAGGCGTACCTGCCGATAGGAGAGTAAAAAATGTCGATGATTTGAGGATTATTTGTACAGAAGAGTTTTGTATGTAGGAATTCGGGTTTGTGGAGGAATAATTCAGGAAATACACATTCTGTTCTGCCTGGACCTACATTGAATAGAGTAGAATTCTTACCGTCATTTCATCAGCCTTGACGACTTGGATCTTGGTGGTGAGAGTTTTCTTGGCGAAGTCTGACATGAACGTCTGAGCAGCAAAACCCAGGTAGACTAGACTGCTGACTATCAATACGAACCAAAGGAGTCTGAAATAAATACAAACTGCCTGCTTTATATCAACATTGGTAGCAGACAGATGGGTTACGGTTGAAGGACTGCAAGTACGTGAGTAGCTATGAGGACACGGGAGTGTCGGCAAAAATCGACAGTAGCAGGGGTGTATATTCATATGTCGAACCATCGAGAGTTCGACTGCTCCAGAGTTAGACAGCT
>ERZ1740065.2877-NODE-2877-length-10773-cov-11.602165_pt1 | contig 10773 bp, 8 predicted proteins | sample MGYA00581738_ERZ1740065 | MGnify/ENA primary metagenome ERZ1740065 (study PRJEB43018, sample SAMN04849749) | marine metagenome | isolation source: floating plastic debris | place: Pacific Ocean | collected 2008-09-01 | study: EMG produced TPA metagenomics...
CCTCTTCTCTCCTTTCCTCTTGCTCTCGTTCTCTGTTCGTGCGCGTGCGTTCTTGTGTGCGTCTGTGTTTGAGTGTGGCAGGTTTGGGAGAGGAAGGAGGGGGAGTGGTGACCTGCGCAGCCCAGACTTCCGATGATAGCACGGTGCCCTTATTCCACTCCATCTTTACATCACTCAGGGCGGAGCCGTTGAACTGGAAACAGCTCACTGCCGGCTGACACGCTGTTCTCTCCAACTTCAAACTGTCTCCAAGTACTGACTTGCATTTGCCAAACAGTTTCTTTATCTAAATGAAAGTTCTGTGTAACTTGTAAGTAGTGTCATACCATAAATGGTAGCTAAGCAAGCATGGTCTGACAACTCCTGTATTTTTTTGGGAATACAGAGCAAAGAGTGTAGATAGATACTGAAAGAAGACACACATTAGAGGTTGTGTGAGTTTTATGAACCAGCTAAAATTAGCTCAACAATCTCTCCAAAATATTGCTCCTTAATAGAAAAATATCAAACTTGACTCAGTATTCATTTACAAAACTACATGGGTAGAAAAACTCCTAATAAATATTTTAATGAAAGCTTCAAATGAAGTAAAACTAACAGTGAAACAATCACCAGCCATTAGGAAACTAATCGTGCTGGTCTATAAATAGCAAAGATGGTAAAAGGCAAGACAAGCACTGTGAGATTGACAACACATCACTATACTCAGCAGCAGCTAAGACCGAGGTCATAGGGTTACAGAGAGTATATATTGCTATGTGTGTGCAGTTGAAAAATGAATAAATGATCTTTACCTGCGCTAGCTTCTCCTCTGATATACCCACCATCTGGATGACAAGCTCAGTAAGGCCAGGCCTAGTAAAGAAACAAACAATAATGGACTCGTCCAATATCTAAAAACTAGAAAAATCAAATCTTGTCCCTTACACAGGTATCGAGTTCAGTTTCATTGGTTTCTTAGGCATACAGTCCTGTAGAATTGTGTGTAGGCACCTTGAAAATCAGAGATAAACTAAGTAATGAATGTAACACAGGCGAATATATGTGAAGCAGTGTAGCCAGTCACCATCTTTGGTAGAGAAGGAGAGCAAAGAATGCTTGATCAGAGTGTTCTGTGTGCAGCAATGATTCGATAAGTGCCTCATCATCATCTTCTTGCTTTCCGATGCTCAGGTATAGCAACTCAGAGAGCAGCTGTAACACCAAGGGGCCCGGTACTTCAGACATTAACGAGCTCAGATCCCATTTCACTGGAAAGAGATGAGATTGACATAAACAATACCGCCTAATGTTATCATTCGTAGTAAAGGTGCTGCTACTGGATGCATTAATGTCCTCTTACACAGTGATGCAACCTTCAATGCTAGCAGCTTTAAGCCGTAGATTTTCTTCTTGTGATACTGTTTTTCATCCTTAGTATCATCTGGCTTGTTCCCCGCTGCAAAGTTGTAGAGCATGGCGCTAGTAGGGCATTTCATTCTTATAAGCTCATCGAGCACGGAGCCTTAGATTACCTTGTTCATCTTTCGATACGCCATTTTGCTCACCAGTCGTACTATCAAGGTTCTCCACGTCATTTTTTGATATTTCAAGCGCGTGAGCTTGCTGTAAGAACTGGATGATCAGTTGATGAGCTCCCGGTATGGCATACTTATTTTCTAAATGTTGCTCTAAGAGTTGTGGATTCAAAAGAAACTCAAACCAAGAAGTAGCAGCGGGAGAATCAGGTCTTACACCAAACTTCAGCACCTGGGAGGATGACATTTGGAATGTCTATGACCAATATATAAGAAATGTCTGGGTGTACTTTCTTCTACTCCATCGGTGTGTGGAAAACTTAGCCTAATTTCCTATTAGCTCGGTAATGACCTTCGATGATATGCGAAGTAAAGACATCCGAACATAAACACGGATACTGATCGTTTTGCCGAAAACTTTGCTCTTGTCTAGACTTTAAATATTTTCAGAATAATATAGCATTTACTTACCGCTTCTATCCTTGCATTACGCGAATACATGGCCACTGTATGATAAAGATAAAATTCGATGGAAAAAAATGAGCTTCTTTCAGCTCTTGAATTGATCTTAATAAATCTAACATGGGGAGACAACATAAGTTGAGAACGTAACTTTTTCGACATCAACTCATACCGACCTCTAGGTGTCAAGGCTAAATATCTTGGTGCACGGTTTTCAAAGAACTTGTTTCTTTTTTGTTTTCTTACTGTTTTGACAGTTTATTTGGCGATACTTGTTGCTGGCACTTTTCTAGATGAATGACACTATGCTATATCTTTCGTTTTTCTAGCTAGCTGTCAGTATCATATGAAAATGAGTAATAACACATGGGAAGAAATACAGAATGTTAGAGACAGCAGAGCTAATCTGAGAAACAGACTTGCTCAACGCAAGAAGGAAAGACAAAACATTGTGAAAGATGTAACTGCATCCGTTCTTGATGGCTCTGCATCTAAAAAAACAAGTCAGGTGCTGCAGAGTTCTAAAGATGACTCACATGGTGTGCAGAGCGCGAGCATCACGGAGGGAACTAAGTCATCAAACAAAGCGAAAGAAGAGAGCAACTTCAAAATTAGCGATGAAGATCAGGTGCGTATTAGGTCGTATTCATAAAGTAAGATTCGCGTGTGCTGATGCTAGCCCAACCTACTGTCTTACTCAATAAAGTGGTGATCCTTTCACATGGTGCCTCTAACGCAGAGCTTCTCCAACTTATACGACTCTGAACAACTAGAACATATTTGTGGAACTTTGCAATCTTGTTGTTGTATTTTCAGAGTACAATAGAGAACTGCATACTGGGAGAATTGCTTACGCCTGAACTTTCATTGCCACTGGATGCTGTCACTCTCTCAGAGAAAGTATTAGTTGAGACCAAAGTACAGCACGATGCTGTATTCATCAAGTCTATATTAGTCAAGTTTGAAGCTGATTGCCTTATTGTGTGAGTGAGACTTCTGTTTCCTTCTAATGTAGCTCTTTGTCCTGACCTTTGACCTTGGATTAGTCATAAAACAAAGACTTTTACTTTGCAGGACTGAAGAAAAGAATGGCGAAAACCTGAAGATCCTCTCTACCAATAACGATTTGGTTAGTATGTCACTATGCACCATAGATGGCAAGTCTACTGTGTCTGGAGCTAAAACTACTATCATTGGTACCTTAATGTTCTCATGTGCCTTATTGATTAGATCTTGTTGAGCTGAGCTCGAATATGGCAAAATCCTAGCTGTAGGGGTGGGCGTTTTGAGCTATACCTTCTCAAAGTTCAAACAATCCAAATCTCCAATGTTTCTGGTCCTACAACTTAATATAAATAATTTACATAATGTAATATATAATATATATTATACTATATATAATATATATAATATATATACTATTCATTATCCCGTGTTTTGGCCACAGTTAGTCAGCATAGTGCTGGTAGTGGCGACGCATGTCAGTCAGACACAGCCTGATCTAATGGCTTTTATTCACATGTTGAGGTATTTAGTGAGAGGATTTTTATGATGGTGTCGCACAACTCAAATCACATTCTATATTGATAGGGTTTGAGAACGTGACATTCATTACCAATTATTTCTGAAGCATACTCCACCCAGTGAATCAAACTTCACTTCTTGTACGTCTGTTTCCACGCAGATACAATATCATTGGAGTAGGAGATAGCTCAGTGGTAGAGCCTGCACCTCGAGACACGCAAGTGTTGAGAGGTTGTGGGTTTGAATCCTACTGAGTCATCCTGCTGGGTCCTCGTGTCACAGGTGTGCTCCGACTTGACTAGAAACCAAGAGCAACCTGGCGCCGTATATGATAGCCTTACCCTTGAGGCACGTTATTTCTCAGTGCGTAACCATGGAGACAGACTCGTGGTTTTTTTAACTATTCCTACCTCCTGTGAGTAGAGAGTAGGTTGGTATGATGGCCGTATGCTCATTAATAAATAGGCAACCTGGGAGTTGTCTCCCTATGATCAGTGAGACAGATTCTACTTATTCACATGCTGTTAGTAGTGTGCGTAGTAAGATTTCGTAGCAATGTAGCGTCGTGTACACCGAAGTACAACAGGATCATTTTACCGACTCGCAGAATACATATTAGATATAAATAATCACAGATACTGTAAAACAGGAAATTTTTGCATTCGTCCAATTTTTGGCGAAGCGAAACAATTGAACACGAAAATATTCCTCTGTTCTATTTATTGTCTACATAATAGTTGTAAGAAACGGGAAAATATATTTTCGCAAAATTTTGTCACAGATGAAAACCCAAAATTTGTGCTTGCAAACATTTCCTGTTTCACATAACGATTGCCATTGTTGTTGCTGATGTTGTTGTTTGTGTTGTTGTAGTTGTTGTAGTAGTTGGTGTTGTTACTCATCCTGATGTTGGTTACTGTTCAAATCATTGTAGGTCACACAGCTTGCCAAGAGTCGAGGCATCTCTCAGCAAGTACCACAGGAAGAATCTGAGAAGTGCTGCAAAATATCTTAAATTTCGTCAATACGAAATAAGACTAATTTCACAGCTTTTAATTTTTACTGCAGGCCGGCGTCGCCGAAGAGAGCGAAGATGGCTGATGACCTGGATATTGAGGTAGGACAACTCCTGTTCACATTCACTCTGATGTATGACAAATGTTCAACCAGCAGTTGCTCACTTTTTCCTGCTGAAAATTTGTTAGGGTGATTCTGCATTGCTCGCCACCGCCATCACAGCGTTACTAGGGGAGGGGGGAGGGCTAACTTCTACTGTGCCGCGCCGGGTCAGTGGATGTGCTGTATATGTCTGCAGGAGTTGTCTTCTCTTTTCCAGCGATTACTGGCCAGTGAGACGGCTAAGGAGCGAGAGACAAAGAAGATGAACGAAGAGATTCAGGAGCTGCTCAACACGGCCTCAGCTAAAGAGCAAATGATGTCTTCAAAATTCAAGTCTCAGGGAGGTAAGTTTTGTAGAACTCAGTGGTAACTTACATTGGCATATAGTTAAGTCTTGCGCCGCGTGCCACACCTGTGCGAGCGTCTGCTGATCAGAAGTTTTGACTTCTTTAATGTGAAAGATGGCCGTTTTTAAGGGTCGATGAAGAGGTTCTGTTCGTACGGGACGAGATCTGACTGCAAAGTGATGCAAGGACCTGGGTGTGATAAAGTTCACTTCCGACAGCTCGTACACAAGCACACGGACGTGGCGTTAGGGGACTGCTCCTTCCTCAACACATGCTTTCACATGGACACTTGTAAGGTAAAACTGGACACTAACAATAACCCTGACAGTTACATATCCATAACAACTATTTTGGTAACGGTAAACCTCCTCCTCTGTGTTAATATTAATACATTTTAATGAATTAACATTAATTAACATATTAAGACATACGTATTAATATGTATGCATGCGCTAGCAGTTATTAATACGTAATAAAACATTAAAATATTGACTCATGATCTGTACGTATCTATATATATATTAATACATATTATTAATATGAGAGAAGAATCGTGCCTTTACCACTATTTTCTTGTCGTGCAGACAGTCAGTGGTAGGTATTCTGCCCAAACTGAATGTGATGCAGTAGCGTTTTTGTTATCGTCGTTTCTATGGCAACCTATATATATATACTGCAGTACATTCACTACGAAGTGGACCAGGACGATTTGAATCGGATGAAGCAGGCCAACATGTCTGCCGCCGTCAGATCGCTGAACGCGAGCAGCCAATCAGACTTCAAGATGATGGCACCACAGGTCAGGCGTACTCTTACCATTGTTGTCAGGGATTGTTGAGATGCTGTTGTATGAGTGTGAATTATCCAGCGAAAGTAACTGAATCCTAACCTTCGTAGATTCAGTAGTCTATTATTATTATTATTATCATTATTATCAAACTATATGCATATTCGGCCTGAGACAATGAATTGAGTCATCAAGATAGCTCACTATAGAAACGGATTTGATAGCGATAGTCTAACTGATACAGCGATAGAAAATCATCGCCATTGTTAGATTGCGCTATAGAACCCATCATAGAGTACATAGGAATTGTCTTCCCATTTGTGGGATCGCCATCGTTAGATGGCTGTCGTTAGATCGTCGTCGTTAGATCGCCTTCATTAGATCGCCGTCGTTAGATCGCCTTCGTTAGATCGCCGTCGTTAGATCAATATCGTTAGATCGCTATCGTTAGATCACTATCATTTTGATTTCTTGACGACTCTGAAGGAAACACTAACATTTCCGTTGCTATCAAATGCGGTTTTACATTAGTGTCTCCTCATCTCCAATTGGCTGTTTCCGCTGTTTCCGCTGCTTTGGCTCAGTGTTCACCTCTGTTCTACAGTCGTGTAAATGACGTCTCCTGACCCAATTAATTATCAGCCAATCGGCTGTTTCCGCTGCTTTCGTTGTGTAGTTGATTAGTTGGCTCAGTGTAAGCCTCTCCTCTGCAGTGGATCCAGTGTGACATGAGGAAGTTTGACATGTCTGTACTCGGCAAGTTCGCTGTAATCATGGCCGACCCACCGTGGGACATTCACATGGAGCTGCCGTATGGTACGATGTCGGACGATGAGATGAGGTCGCTCGGTGTGCCTTGCTTACAGGACGATGGCTACATCTTCCTCTGGGTAACCGGCAGGTATGGTCGTCACGTCACATTGCCTGTGTCATGTGACATTTCTATGCCATAACCCTTCTTATTCTGTCGGATCTTTGATGCCAGATGATATATTCTGTGATGTTAGTCATCTCTGTTATATCTTTGTTATGTTGTCCATCACACTGTATCAATACTCTGTAACGTATCACAACACGTTGTACTTATGTTATGTGATGCATCATACTGTTTCTACATTATGGGATGCATCATGTCACACCATCTCTATACTGTGGACCCAAATATTTTAGCAGATAAAATGTTATAGCGTTTTGCTCAAATCAGCAGTATTTTTAATAATAATGACTATAATTTTTAGCGATTTCCTTCGAGCTTATATATAACATAAGGAACTATCAAGAATATAGTGTTCAACTTTAATAGCATTTTCTTCGAGTCACTATAATAGCTACTATTGTGGCGCTGCTAAAGTATTTGAGTTTAAAGTATTCTGTGACATGTCACAAGACTATACTCCTGTGCTTGCAGAGCCATGGAGCTGGGAAGGGAGTGCCTGGAGTTGTGGGGGTAAGTTTATCGTGTACGTTATGGTGTACGTTATGGTGTACGTTATTGTGTGAGCACTGCTCTCTCAGTAGACTATTGAAGGATGTCTTACTGTCTGTTACTGTCTGCTGTTTAGCTACAAAAGATGTGACGAGCTGATCTGGGTTAAAACTAACCAACTGCAGAAGCTGATACGAACTGGCAGGACTGGTCACTGGATAAACCACGGAAAGGAACATTGTCTGGTGAGCGACCGACAGCGATAACACATTCTCCGTCACGTGTCGGATATGTGACGTCATGATTGTGTACACTTGTGTCTTCGACGACTCTCTGCTTTCGGATTCTGCTAATTCTTACACTGCGTCAATCGTACTTAACATTGTCTGATATCAAAAGTCTAGAGTTTACATAAAAATATGAGGAGTGTAAGAAAGAGGCACTAGTATGATTAGGAGGGTATAGTAGGGATATTTGGGCATATGTATATCATTTTTGGAGTTGGCTTCTCCTGACATTTGTCTATTAGCCACTATCATATACTGTAAACGTGGTAATTATAAAAAGGTTCTATTTATAGCGTTTATAACGAGTTGCTCAGCAACGTTATCAATAAGTTCGTTTTAGTCATATGGAGCTTAGTAAGCCTATATGTCACTCATCCCAGTCCGGTATCATTTGCCCTCACAAAACCGTTATACTTTGGGCTGCAATCAATACCACGCATGCAGTATTAGGTGTTCCTCATCAGCTGTGCTCCATATATGTGTAATTACTGTTATTGTTATTATTATTATTATTATTATTATTATTATTATTATTATTATTCCTGTATTCCCGACAGATAGGAGTGAAGGGTAATCCACAGAACATGAATCGCGGCCTTGACTGTGATGTCATCGTAGCAGAAGTAAGTACTAGCATTCTGTCATCATGGCAGATGCCTTCCAGTAGTTGTCTTGTCTATTCCCCTATCTTGAAATTTTTTGAAGAACTTTCAAGAAGTCTTGAGAATTCTTAAGACTTCTTCAAGACTCCTTATGTTGAGGAATTTCGGGGCGGGAAATAGACAACAAATACCAATTATTTTCGTAACGCTTCCACTAATACTGTGTAGTCGGGTTAGGTTAGCTGGAGAAGACAACTCTATTATTGTACAAATCTTAGACTGAGGTCTTCGACTATAGTGTCATTGAGAATGATTGGAGGTAGGGCTCCACAGAACGATTGAGTAGACGAAGTTGAGAGAATACTGTAGGGCTCAGGGGCGTATATTCGTATGTCGAACAGTCAAGAGTTCAATTGTAGGGCCAGAGATAATGGTGACTGGATGAGTCAAATACCAGTTATGTAATGTAGAACCGGATTGATAGCGATGGAAATGTCAGCGTTTCCTTCAACCTCATCAAGAAATCAATATGATAACGATCTAACTATAGCATTCCCCACTAATGAGAAGACAACTCCTATTTTATTTTCGCTATGGTTAGACCTTTGCTATCTAATGCAGTTTCACAGATAGATTTTGTCCTGGTATGATTTCCACCTTTGTCTGACCCCCATATCACCTCTGTTGCAATTGGTCCTTTAGGTGAGAGCCACTAGTCACAAACCTGATGAAGTGTATGGTGTGATAGAGAGGCTATCTCCAGGCACCAGAAAAATAGAACTCTTCGGCCGCCCACACAATGTGCAACCCAACTGGTAAGAGTTTCACATATCTATGTAGTAAGTTCAATGTCACAGACGTTTGATTGTTTCAGGGTTACTCTGGGTAATCAGCTAGACGGTGTACAGATACACGAGGAGGATGTGAAGAGGAATTTCAAGAAAAGATACCCTGATGGCAAATGTATATAAATAAACGTCATGACATACAGATATTACTGGAGTGTGTAGTTATAGAATTGAAAGCTGAAATAGTGCAGACGTCAACAACATCAACAACACAGGGAAAATAACAATAAACTCGGCCACTGCTTACCAATTATAATCGCAAATAAACCTCAAATAAAATACATAGGTAACAAAATACTCTCAAAGCTTAAAAACATGAAATGTATTGCTCTATATCACATCAAGAGTTACAAAACACCATCACATCCTACAACCAAGTCTTCTATAGTCAACTCTTGCAATCGTCCAGTTGTCCCCTATAGTTGAGTCTTCTATAGTCTAGTTTTCCTGCAGTCCAGTTTGCTTATAGTCGAGTTGTTGACTGATTTTCTTCCTCAGTGGAAGGAGGTTCAATCACTATTTTGATATTTTCATGGTCGACTATATTCAGTGTTTCGTGGTACAGGGACGTGTCAGTAGCCGCCCAATCCACACAATCCTGGTACTCAGGCTGACCAGTCTTCTCGTCCGGATCCACCGTAAATGACGGCTCGCGGTGAACGCTGGAAGACATCTTGTCCATCTTGCCACCAGAAGCGGTACGGCTGACTTTCGACGATCCGTCTGCTTTGTCTGCTCGTTCAGCCTTGACTTGATTGGACGGTCCATCTTTAGCCTAAAAGGATTTCACCAGATACCAATTAGACTGCTACACACTGGAACACCGTGAAATAGACGACACGATCTAAATACCTCATGGGCCCCCTTCTTTGTAATGGTTCTCTCGACTTTCTTTATAGCTGATTTAATTGGCCCTCCTATTTTTATTCCAGAGAGGCGTTTCGTCTGCTTTTCAGTATGAGTTGACGTGTTCTTAACCTCATCATTGTCACTGCTGTGCTCAGAGTCGACCTCTGGCGTGATGTCGTCTATGGGAGGGGTTACAGCAAAATCAGTAGTAGCTACACACTAATGAGTAAAATTGAGGAATGACGTCGACAAATAGCTCGAACTTGGAAACAACCAGTTCTATCAAATCAAGCGGTGAAGAAAATATCAAGAGAAGATAACTCCTCAACATGACGCTACCTGGAAGTTTTTTGGTCCTAAATGATGCATTGGTGATAGCCTCCTTGTTCAAGCTGCTAAGGATGCATGCTGGGGTGATTGCTATGGACACCCCCATTGGGCCATCGTGAGGTTCGCCACTAGGGTTGTGTTCTAGGGAATTCTTGATAGCATTAGTGAGCTACAAAGGTTTAAAGTGGAATTGCTGTAGAAACATGCAGGTGAACACTAGCAGAAAGTTCAAGGTATGACTATGGCACACGGTATCAGCCTACCAACAAGACATTAGAGAAAAGTTCATAATTGGCTCGCCAGTCCACACATTCCAAAACATCTAAGCCAAGTTCAGGATGTCCATTAAACCTAGAAAATTGAAATAAATGAGATTTATGACTGAAATAGGCACTGCCATTGTTGAATCGATCAAATCTTCCAGACTCACATGACGAAGTAGATGCTGCTCATCAGTTCACATAGGAATTGAGAAGAAACGGGAATCCTTGATATTGAAAGAATTGGATTGGAGCGACCGAGCAGACGTTGAGATGAGTACGTGTTAAAGCCAGCACAGCAAACCCTGCAAGTCATGGGAAAACGTAACGATCGGGTTATACTGCAAAATAGAAAGCAAGAAGCATGAGAGACACAGAGAGCGGTAGGGGGGGGGGGGAGGAGGGAGATATGGGG
>ERZ1740065.2878-NODE-2878-length-10773-cov-11.344374_pt1 | contig 10773 bp, 8 predicted proteins | sample MGYA00581738_ERZ1740065 | MGnify/ENA primary metagenome ERZ1740065 (study PRJEB43018, sample SAMN04849749) | marine metagenome | isolation source: floating plastic debris | place: Pacific Ocean | collected 2008-09-01 | study: EMG produced TPA metagenomics...
CACCAACGCTCTCACACAGATACAAGTATTGGTAGTATTTACTAGTATTTTCAGCAGGAAATTTTTTTAGATTATTCATCTCACCTCAAGTGAGCCATTTCAGTAGCCTACACTACCACCAGGGTTTCATGTACTCAATCAGAAATTTCCACTACTGGGAGTTGTCCCATCTTACCAAACAGAGGGCTGGTCAGGTCAAAGAACTTTGACCTTGAGTCAACCGGCGTGCCCATCTGTCTGTCTGCGCCATAATAAAATCATCGAGTGACAGATGCCATGTCTATCACATGACACCACTCCTTCACCGTGATAACAGTATTTACATTTCAACTTACCTCATACTTACAGACTTACCTCATCCATGACTCATCGCTGACTTGTGGTTGATGTCAGCGTCACAAAACTCCATATCGTCTGCATTTTCTTGCAATCAACAGATTTCAAAATGTCTGATTTTAAAAACACTAATCCACAGACTGATTTCAAGGGATCGCAACTCCGACATGAGATACTGAACTTGTATAAGTGTACCGTCTTTCAGCTGCAACACTTACAACTAAATCTACATCACACTGTACCGCACACAGTATGCATAGTAGGTCAGAAGTCAGGGTCAGAGGCTATGTATGGGTATTCTAATGAATTATTGAAAGCATCTGCATGTAGATATGAATAACTGCGGAATGTGTACAGACTACGCACTGGCTGTCCAGTACTACATTACACCTATTACCATTACCATCACAAAACTTGATACAACACACCAGTAAATCACTAACAAACATGCTTGTACACTTTCAGTGGTGACCTACCCACATATAGCAGTTATATTCATATAGATATGGTATGTGGCAGCAACATCCGTCGATCTTACGGAACATCAGAGGATCTCCAGAAATTTAAAAATAACGAAGACAAATCATAGGCCAAACCCAGGAACACAGTAATACATGGAGGCTGACTTTCTGAAGGGATCCAGAGTGTGAGGGTCATTGTTTTTGGCTTTGTGAGCATGCTGATGATTCGGGAAAGGAAGAAGTTGACGCAAGACTGTGGTCACGTCTAAGATTACTGTTGAGATTGAATTCGGAGGCAGGCATTGCAGTTGGTTAGGAGTAAACCAAACTTGCTGGAGTCCGCATGCTGCATTCTATGGCATGGCTGGCTAGTCTCTGGTTGCTGATTGGTTGGTAGAAAGTTTTTAAAGGAATCTAATAACTTTGTTAAGAGTTGTCTACTACTTGTTGGAATTCTACTCTGGTCATGTGATAAGTCAGCTGATTACTCAGCGGCTTAATGAGGTGTAGCAGGCGTGTAGCATGAACGTTGATTTGTTGTCTTGTATCATTGGTCGATTGTTTTCCCTCGACTATTCTTCATTGTTATCAGTTTGTGATTGTTATGCTAACCACATTGTTGTGCGTTACGGATACCGAATTTTAGTTGGAGCTTGAAAAACTGCTGACCCATCGGTGTTAGCAGGAATACTAGCCAGCTATCTGTTACCGTGAGTCATTTCACACACATCTTTCAGCTTTTATGGCTGAGATCAGTCGCTTGATGTTAAGTCTAAAACAGATAAGCCGTTTAATGTTCGTTTGCCGTGATTTGCTCTGTTGAACAGCCTGCCTTGTGCTGAGCAAGATTGATTCCATCCATTATCAAAAAAGTTACAGCCTTGATTTGAAGATTGTGTCACGACGGTCATTGTTACTAGCGTAGCAGACGTCTGAGTAAACAGTGGCGGCAGTTACAGCACCTGCACTTTCGGCTCTCCAACAGTCCTATCACATATCAGTATTTTATTGGTTAACATTAACGGTGCGTTCAGTGACTTGCTTCGAACTTACATCTGCCGTGACTGCACTTAACTGTCCTTTCGTCCATTCATTGAATGTTTTGTATGAAGTTTTGTTCTTGACCAGTTGATTTTACTACGCGTGCTGCGTTCTCTCGGTTACGGCCTTCTGCCCTCACTCACTCACCCTACAACACTAGCCATTGCAGCTGTTGCTAGTCGTTAGTCAGCGTGATTTCAGGTCTCATCGTTTTCAGGCTCATCGCCAGCTCCTAGTCTGTATTCCGGTGCCAATAGCATAACGCTCGGCGAGATGTTTCAACGCAACATACCGCAAAGACGGACTACGTCTAGCCTGTACAGCTCTTTCCTCTCGACGTTCAGTCGATCGCAGAAGTACACAGTGAAAGGGATGCAGCCGCTGCCGGGTAGGTGAACATCGTAGCAGCGTGAGACACAGCATGCGTCTGCTTGCCTGGGTGCCTCAGAGCCAGCGTCAGCATAGCTGTCGAGGTCAGCCTGCCTGTAGTTTCCCATAACAAGGGAACTCTATGGAGGCTGTAGCACTGGCAACTACTCTGCATGTGCTTGTAGTTGGTCGGAGCATGAAGCATGGCGGTCAATTACTTCAAGGCAAAACTGTAGATAGTACCAACTTAGGAGCACACTGGACCCTGTCTGTCGTGGCTAACTTATTCAGTGATTCAGATTTTCAGTTTCAGCATGCATAAACAGTCTCACCCTCAGCCACCGGGACAGTTTCAAAATCTCAAACTAGCATTGAGCAATCATAGTGAAAGTGCTTCGCACTATTTGCTGGTAGCCGAACACCGCCATGTGTGAAAGTTTTGTGTGAGAACGTGAACAATAAGACAGTGTGTGTCACCTAACACGGCCATTCAGCGCGAGCATCCGTCCGTTCTGTAATATCACACCAATATCAACTAATTAAATTGAAATGTGTGAATAATTTAGGAGACACGCTTATCAATCTTCATTGCCAGCTCCGTCGATTTGAGCGTGATGACGAGTTTTTCACTCGATATGAACCGGTAGAGAACGAAAAGTCATTTCCACACCGCCGCTGTGACAACTTTGACAAATGATGTGGAAAAACGCTTCCACGGCATGATTTAGAAGCTCTCTAACAACGGCTCGTTTTACCTGTGAACTAGGCCAACAGTTTGTTATGTGCCTCAAGAAGTTTCCACTCTACCCTCATGTAACGCTAGCGTTAGGCAACCGGCAGCCCTCTCACCCCTCATTCGTCATCAATCACTAGGAAATAGTTCACGCAGCGTTGATCAGTTCATTGTTCCCCCAGCCTACGCTACCGTGTTGGTACATCTTTCGCACTCACGGGCACTTAATAAACACCAGACTTGAGCCGCTTTCTTCAGGCCCTGCTGACCCACTGCCCTACCCGTGTACCCATTATCGGCCAGTAATTATTTTCTCCCCAAGTTACTGGCAGCCCGCGTACCTGGCCAAGTATGACTCATCAACACTTCACACGCTGCCAGCTTCATTCGCTGCCTCGGTCAGCAGTATGCAGTCCGTGCGCTGTCTGAGATCGGAAAGGTTAACCGTTAAATCGACTCGGGTAATCCTATTCTTCCCCAATCTGCTCTAACCATTCAGATGTGAAATATTTTGCAAACATTGATTCTAGCTGGTGAGCCTGATAGCAGCTGTTATCTGAAACCGTGCTCGCACTAGCCAGTTCTCAATATGTACCAACAAACCATCTCTCGTCAGTCGCTAGGTTTCACAGACACAGATCTCCACAAAATTGATGAAGTCATCTCCGTTACCATGACTTCCTATCATTATTCAGACGATGAGTCACGTCAAACACAAGATGACCCCGGAAAACCCAAACCCAAATCTAATCGATTAGTCAGTCAACTTTCTGAATCAGTTCACGGAGCTGCGTTAATGATTTTGTAATGCCTGCACCAAACTGTACCCGTTTGTGAACGTTGAATTCGAGTGATGCATGGCGTTTGCCATCTGATAGCATTGCCAGCAAAGTCTGGTTGGGTATTACTCAATTGGTAGTTGTCTCCACATGACCAATTTATTGACTCCATTTGCAGAGGGAGAAGTGTGTAATGGCGCAGGAAATGATTCCATGAGACCGAGTTCTTCCAAAGATGCCGTCTTCAACAGAGAGTCCAAGCTACGCTCTTCAACTGGCAGCCTTGGTAAGTTCGAGGGAGACAACTCCTGATCTCATCGTGTCACTATTTCTGATAGCATTGATATACGGTCCTCCTATCAAAGCAACAGGAGGGATAGAAACGTTTGTCCTTCGAATCGGAGTTGTAGCTATATGAACAGGAACTGGCTCCGGTCCTTTGCTCTGGAATGCTGTTAATTTTGACTTCCCTAAATTAGAAGTTGGTCGCACAATGGGGTTCCTAGGGTTGCTATATCATCTGACGAGGAGTGCAGCAGCAGCAGCTGCCGCGCAGCTATGTCAAATCATTTTATCTAATGATTGACACATCCAGCATCTTGGTTACAGCATTGTCATTCCAAACATGCGACCCTGCGGATAGTGGGTGCCAAATGTAGCAAAACCTCTCCCTCCCTCCCTCCCTCCCTCCCTCCCTCCCTCCCTCCTTCCTCTCTCTCGTAATTCCTATCGATGCTTTTAGTCTGGCCGTTCAGCTCTTACTTGTCTGTTTCAGACCACCATTTGGTGCGAGATAAGTGCCCCGTCTGCGGGTTTTTGGTCAAGAGCCGCGATAAAGTGAAGTTTGGTCGCTTCAACTACCATCAGTTCTGCTTCAAATGCTGCCGGTAAGTTGCTCTTCTCCCCCCTCCGACGACAGCACCGCCTCTATGGTGCGCAGGCTATGCTAGGTGTAGGGGAATGTTACCTAGTTCCTGTTATGTAATATAAACCGCCGCCGGCCCCTACCAATGATCAGTGAGATAGGAGAATAGGAGAGGTCTCTCACTGCTCACATAACTCCTTACATCTACTAATACTACTACTACTACCACCTCACACGGCTGCCAAGGCAGTGGTTTCCTCTCTACTCTCTAATTAATAGAGAGCAGACTCACAGGATTTGTGCCACTCAAGACAAAGTTGTTTTGATTTTGAGTTCCGCAGCTCCTTATTTACCAGCTATCTGCTGTCATCTTTGAAACTCTATTTCCTACTCTAGTTGTCAGTTTCTAATGACGATGCTGATGTTCCATCTCTCTTCTTCCCACCTCCTCCTTCACCTAATACCTTCTCCTCTCATTCTGCTCTCCCATTCCCCCTCTCTCCTCCCTCTGCCTTTCTTCTCGATCTCTCTCCTTATCCCCCTATTCCTCTCCCTTCTTCCATGTCCTATCCCACTGCCCTCTCCTCCTCTCCTTCCTCTCACTCACCCTTCTACCCCTCTCCTCCTCTCCTTCCTCTCTTCTTTCCCCCTTTCCCTCTCTCTCCTCCTCTCCCTTTCTGCCCTGCCCATCTCCTGCTCTCCCTCTCCCACCCTGTCTATCCCTTATCCCCTTCTCTCCACTCCTCTCCACTCCCTCCACTCCTCTCTCTCGCTCTGTAGAGTTATGCGTCCTAGCGCTATCTCATTATTATTTTACAGTCTGGCTGAGTGTGAGGCTGAAATATTCATGAATGTTTACATTCGAGTGCACGCTCGATCTCTAAACTGCTTATGCTTATATTATTGTGGGAGTCAATGGTACATCCAGCAGCGACACAATGAACGTTCCATGTCAGCCGAAGCCATCTAGTAGACAATTATCGACCATGAGTTCAATGCCTCTTTATCAACTGGCGGAAAACATCAACAATTCAACAATTGTGTCCAATGCCACTGTAGTATCACACCGCACGATCATTGTCTCATGATATGTTGTGTTTAGACCCTTTCGCTCAACCAGCAATCCGACATGGTTATCGTACTGTCAGAGGGCAGACAACTCCCCTATCAGTGCATCTAGGTCAATTATTAGTGTTTATTACTTGTCAAATTGGCCACTTTGCATTTGTGTTGAACAACGTCCAGTCTAATTTCGCTCCGATACTTCCCACCAATGTTGCACAGTGTCGATTTGTCGTGCCGCGGTTTGCGGCTAGGTATGGATTCTTATTGCGGTAGGAAACCTGGTCTTCGATGCTGATATCATACAGTTGTGTCCCATTCATCGTGAATAGTTCGATATTTTGATATATCGAGAAGACAACTCCGAAAGTAAATTAATATCAACGACTCCCAGTTCATCCCTATACTGTGGCTGACTTTACACCGGAATGTACGAAGTTATCTCCCCTTGTAAGGTTGGGCAGTTCCTGGTGGGCTCGAATTTCTGGAATGCGACATATTTCTTCCAAATTATGTCATAGCCTTTCTAGGTGCCGAAAACCAATAGTGTTCGCCTGAATCACTTAATTGGCAGCACGAGTTGACACAATGCTGTAAGCAGACGTCAATACATAGTCATTGTATTGAGCGTAACGTATCGGAAAGAATTCATAGATAACCATCTCTTTCTGTGTGTGCGCACACACACACACACACACACACACACACACACACAAACTCTGACTGCTGGGTCAGAATCAGAATCAGTTTGAGAGGGATAATGGCAGCCGTGGAACCATTGCTCATGGCGCGGATCGACATGTCCTCATCATCGTCTTCGTCATCGTCTTAGCAGGCAAGTATGGCACCGCAGAGTCGATGTCTTCTTGCTCGTTTCCGGTTCTAATCAGTCTGAACAGAGGTGCTATCGAATTACCTGCTGTGTTCAATCATTGCTCTTGTTGGAATATTTGTATTATATCGGTAGTGGTGATATTATCTGACGCCGTGTCAACTTGTGCTGCCACATGTGGTGTAAAACAAATTCAAACAGAGAGTTTATACCGGCCTGAGAGTGAGAGTTGACTTTCTTGATGCCACACTTTGCTGGGTTTCCGTGACCTTAGATATGGAGTGATTTTACGGTGGATATTGTCTAGCGTTGTTCCTGGATCCTCTTCCTCTGCGGCTCGGTCCATCATGGCCTGCCTTGTTCAGCAGCATGCTGGTCTTTGATTGGTTGAATGCTGACTATTGCACTGCTAAGCTTTGGGAGCAGGAACTGAAGATGGGGAGAGGAGAGTGGGGGAATTGAAGACGGTTAGTATTGGGGGAAGTAGTGAGGGTGGTGAGGATGAAAAGAGGTAGTGGTGTGTGAGAGAGGGGGGGAGATAGTGAGGAATGGCGAGGGTGGAGAACAGTTGGTGGGAGAGGTAGTGAGGGTAGGTAGCAAGAGTAGAGGTACAGAGAATGGTAATGATGTTAGGGAGAGGAAACTGAAGATAGAGAGGGAAGAAGGACTGAAGAAAATTAGTGGGAAGGAGATAGTAAGAGTAGTAAGGGTAGGAGATGAAGATGTGATAGTGGTGTTAGGGAGAGCGAAGTGAAGATGCTCATGCTTCCTTCTATGCTATTGATATTATTTCCTCCTGGAGCTGGTCAAATATACTTAGTTTAGAGAGGGTTTTGAGCATGTCCCATGTCTGCAGAGTTTCAATCTACCACAGCTGCCTCTTCTCCATAACTACACCTGTCAATCATGCTATCGGTGGCGATTTGATCTAGTGAAAAACTGAGTTGACAGGATCGTTGACTCAAATCTGCTATATTTCTAGTGTTTTATACTAGTCTGTTCGTTTATCGCTATATGAGAGCACCTCTGTTTCTGTCCTGTTGCTCATGTAAATGTATTCTCAATTCCTTCCTACCCACTCTGTACCCTCATGATAATCATGTGCTTCTATGTGGGGAGAACCATGTTTGGTAACCATTGCAGATTTTAGAGAAAAATATGAGAGATTTTGATTTCCGCTTCCTTCCCCTCATTCCTAATATTTAAAAAAGCCAAGGACTAAGTAAAACCAGTGTTTGAACTCCTCACTGCTGGCCGATATAGCAGTATCTTCTCCTGGCGCAATTAACCTCCTATTATCCCTTTATTAGCCCTATATTCTTGCAATGACTGATAACATTTGGAGTTTTCCTCTCTTTCCTCCTGATGGCGGCTAGAATTATAGTCCAAGAATCATCTACCATTGAAGGACAGTATCATACAGAGATTGTTTATACTCTGATCGTTGAGGGAAGTTAGTTTTTTTTTATTGAAAAGCAAAAAGAGTAACTGCTAACCCGTTATGGAGAAGTGAAACTACAGAGTGGTGAAGTGAATGTACTGTGTTCTCTTGACTATAAGACACACCTAAATCCTACATATACATCACTATAACTTCATGTAGGATGGTCGTAAAGGAGCCATCTTAGTTTCATTAGAGAGAATCAGGTTGGAACTATTAAACAAAGCTTCAAATCAACTATTAGTCAGAAAATGAAGACTGATGACCTCACTTCCTTAGACACGTGTCTTATAATCGAGGGAATACAGTACAATCCATTGGTTTGATACGGCTTCTGACAGAGATGACTATTGGTGGGCATACTTGTCAACTTTTCAGGCTGAGGATACTGGAGATTCCGTTTTTCTGAACTTTGAGAAGCAGTAACTTAGACTCAGAGCCCCTACCCTCCCCACCCACCCCCACACCCTCCCCTACAGCTAGGATTCCGTCGTATTTGAGCTCAGCTCAGCAAGATCTAACTGATGAGCCACAGGAGAATATTAGAAAACCCATAATAGCAATTTTGACCCTAAATTCTAGCATATAAAATATGGGAGTCTCTCAGAAATACGGGAGTCTCTCGTATTTTAAATGCTAGAATTTAGGGTCAAATTACTATTATTGGTTTTCTAATGTTCTCCTGTGGCTCTCCAGTTAGAGCTTGCTGAACTGAGCTCTAATATGTGAATGTATATGTAATATGTGAACATGAAATACGGGAGACTCGACAGGTATGGCTTTTGGGACCCAAAAATACTGGAGATTCAGTCTTTTTGTGAACTCTGCGACGCCACTGCTCAGAATCTCTACCCCCACTACCCCCTACAGCTAAGACTATGCCATATTTGAGCTCAGCTCAGCAGGATCTAACCAAAACAATAAGCCACAGGAGAACGTTAGAAAACCAACGATTTTATCCCTAAATTTGGCAGCAAAATACTGGAGTGTCCCTGGAAATACGGAAGAGCTAGAGCTGTCATCAATGCTGTCTAAAATGAACATACGAGCATCTTTAAAGTAACTGTGTTACGGTATGATGTTAGACCTGGTGAGAGTGTGATGAGGATAGGTCCGTGCTACTGATCTTTCCACAAAGGGTTGATGAGCGGTGAGGAACGGGTGTATATTTACAATGTTGCCGCTTGCGCTGACGCAGCTGAGAAGATGTTTGGGCATGTCAGTGTTGGCATTCAGCGTTACGTAGTACAGACATATAAACTAGATGCTGACATTTTCGCTGTAGAGAGCCGCCCCGCTGCCGCTGCCACGTCTGTGATATCATTCAGATAACGCTGGACATTTGATTGGCCATTAGGTCTATTATGAAGTCGTTAGCGGTCTGTTTGTCCGTCCGTTTGTCCGTATCAATCTATGAGGTTGTATACAGCTGCCATTGTCTTCGCAGGCCGGCCAACACCTTAATTTGAGAGCTAATGAGCAGCGAGGTGTATCCATATCTAACACACTGCTGCCAGTTCGGGTCACGCTGGCTCATTCTCTGCTGATTTGCTCTGCCAGTCAGCTGTCATTCTAGACTTGTGCAGTTAATGCTGTTATCGTTATGACAATCGTCTTTGCCCGCTCGACGACATTGAATTAGACAGTGGCTGACGGACTGTAAGCGTGCTACCGGTTGAGGAGTGGTCGACAGCGCATAACAAATCAACTTGACGCGACGTTGAGGGATACACCAGGGATTTGCTGCCTCTCTTCTCACTCTGCTCTTCATTAGCTTCGACAGCTTGTTGCACAGCGAACGGCCAAACGTGCAAACATGTTTTGTGGCATGAAATGTAGAAGGAAGAAATATTGCGTGAGCGAGCGTAAGAACGGAGGAAGCAAGACGCGTACAGGCTCCCTCATCTTTGCTTGCGTCGGACGTACTTATCGTCCTCTCTCTCCTCCGCCGGCTTCTCGCAAGTGAGTTGAAGCTCAAGTCATTGTGACTGATAGATATATACTAGATAGATAGTCGTACAGAAGTTGAGTTCGCGGACACCTTGGGTCTGCTATTGCGGATTAATCGAACAGACCTCTTGGCATCGGCACCGTATCAACACACCGTTAAGTGTCTTCGACTGCTGCATCGGAAATTGATTGAATAATGACATCTAATGGCTATAAAAAAGTTATATTTTTAGAGCTCTAGCCAAATTGCCTGTCTGGTCAATACTTGAGTTGGCTGCGCTGCTGCCAACGCTGCCTCCGACAAGGCAGACTTGTGTTTCATTGCTCAGGTATGCTATAGTTCATGCTGAAGTCAAAGCATCAACAGCATCATGCGTCCATTGGTGGCATTAAGTGCGCGTGGCGTAAAAGTTGTTCTTGAGATCACAAGAGTTGTCTCGTGTCCTGAGGGAGAAGCGAAGCTATATGCAAGCGTAGTTGACTGAGTATTCTGAGGTCAACGTCAACGGGAGTATTTCTGATATTGGTTAGTTTCAGAGCGTGGTTGTTGGCCTCCCATCATCCATCCATTTGTGTAGCAGGTGGTGGTACGACAATGACATCAGAGCATATCTCTACGGCAGGATATCCCTCTCGATTATCAGTTATCAAATTGGTATTTGGTTAGATTAGATCCTTCTCGATCTCAACTCACTGATCCACACCCGATTCCATGCCAAAAACAGCTCATTAATACCGGAAAAATGCTGGAGACATACTCCAGCATTTTGATACTACTTACGTAGCCATGTATCGAATCTCTTTCCTCCTTACCGTCCCCTCCCTCTCACTCAACACTCCCACTCCCACAACAAAACCACAAACACAAAAAAACCAAACACAAAAACAAAACAAAAAAAAAAAA
>ERZ1740065.2879-NODE-2879-length-10770-cov-5.017639_pt1 | contig 10770 bp, 7 predicted proteins | sample MGYA00581738_ERZ1740065 | MGnify/ENA primary metagenome ERZ1740065 (study PRJEB43018, sample SAMN04849749) | marine metagenome | isolation source: floating plastic debris | place: Pacific Ocean | collected 2008-09-01 | study: EMG produced TPA metagenomics...
GCATGATAAAACCGCTTCGATAGGGCTTAGGGTCTATCAAAAGCATTACAGTTAACACAAAGAATAGCAAGAAATTTAAAACAATATTAAATGATTGACTGAGGACGGTAAAGACGTTTCCTAGAAGAGCATCTAACCAATTTTGTAATCCCTGAGTCAGATATCTTAACCCTTGAATTTCATCTATAACTTGCTCGGGAACTACTTTCAAAAGCCAGTCATTCCATATCCGTATTTGGTCTAAAAATTTTGGTAATATAAAAGTAAATTCGCGCAGTTGTTCAACGATTCGGGGAGCAATCAACGCGAAAAATCCCGACACCATTGTGAGTAATAAAATAACTGATATCCCAACCGCAATCCCCCGCTTTACACGAAGCTTTTGCAGTGTTTTAACAATTTGATTTAAAGCGGTTGCTAGAACTATAGCAGCAAAAACTATCAATAAAACTTGTCTAATTTGCCATAAAACGTATGTTGATACGATAAAAACAAATAAGCCAATCCATTTCCCTATACGCACAAAAATTTCCCTTATATTTATAGTTTTAACCAGCGTATAGGTAGATTATCAGATAATTACGTGGAACTATATTAAATATTCGGCATTGCTGTATTGAAATATGAATTTATTTTTATCATATTTACTAGCCCCCTAAATCCCCCCACTTAGAGGTTGGGGGTAAATCATAATTTTATATGACTAACGCCACGCTTCGCGCTTCAGCAACGCCAAATATTCAATGTCAAAAAAGGGCTTTCATATTTCATGAAAACCCCATTTAAAAAATATTTATCTTACTCTATACGCGAACTTGAATTTACTTTTCAGCAGACTCAGGTAATGCAGAAGGGTAAATAGTATTAACTACCAAAACAGGCTTATTCTCGTAATCTGCTTCTAATTTCTGCTTAATACCATCATCCCAAGAAAATTCGTATTCCTTCTCAATATCAGCAACTGTAAATTTCTTTAAGGTACCTGTAGCAACAACAGTTTCACCTTTCTTGACGTTCTTTTTGTATGGAACTACATCTTTATTATTTGGTACTAATACCAACAAATCTTCAGCACCAATTAACTTTTCTTCATCAAGGGTGAATACTCCATCTCCAGTCACATTCTCGATTTCACCAGGTACTGCAATTACTTTATTGTAATACTCGTCAGGACTTGCTGTAATTTGACCGGGTTTTGGTGCTAACGCAATTGACTGAGCAACAATTGCTGCTTTACCTTCAAACTTTTCGTAATCTTTGGAGTCAAGTTTTAAATTCTTGTACTCTTTATTAAAATCAGCACTTGCAAAATTTTTCACTTCACCAGTAATCTGCAATTCTGTATCTTCAGGAAGCTTTTCAGCTTCTCCCGATGCATTCACAACTAGGATGGTATCTCCACCAAAGAAGTCATCATCGGTAACGGAAAATGTGGTGGGGCTAATTTTGTTGATAGCGTTGCTTCTGATGGTTACGCTTTTTCCAACCAATTTACTGGTTTTATCAGCAACTTCTTCAGCAGTTACGTTTTGTGCTTCTTGCTCTGTAGTTGTTTCTTCTGGATTAGTCGCTTCTGGCTGATTTTCTGCACAAGCTGGAAGAATCATAGCAGTTAATGCTAAAGCTAAAGCTTTTGAACGAAATTTGTTAAGCATGAAAAGTTCTCCTCTTAATGTTCGTTATTTAATAATTGCAGTTTGTTAAATGACCGAAATAAGGATAAGCGGTTATTATTAAAAAATTTTTACTATCCTCCTCACACTGCTCATCATAAAATATTGATTTACAGCTATTTAAAAATTACCATTACTACATATAATAGGTAACTGTTCGCAACACTTCAGACATTGAACTCTGTCAAGAATAAAACATAAACTGCCAATTGGCTTCTATCTTTAGAAGTAGGCAAAAAGTGAATAAATTACCTTGAATCAAAGCATAAATATGAATTACAGCAATTTTATATATACGAAAGATTCTTTTGACAGTATATTAACAATAAATTAATTTTTTGTACTAAAGCCACTATATTAGTAAATTTGTCAATACCTAAAAGGATTGTTTTTCTATATCTCTCTAGATAGATAAAAACAGTGTATATCTCAAATATATTTTATTAATCCTGTTGAGCATTTAATCTAATTTTCAATCAATTATGTAGCAATTAACTGGCTAAACTTAGAGGAACATGATTTGATTATAATTCCTAAATTCTAACTCTTATCTCCTGAATAATTGTAGGATATTAAGTAAATCTCCTGCATTAAAAGGCTTAGCTAAAAAACCTTGAATATCAATATTATTAGATTGTGTTAAAGCTTCATTAGAAACCAATCCACTCATGGCAATAATTTGCACTTGTGGATTCATTTGTTGCAAGGTACGGATAGTTGTTACACCATCCATAGAAGGCATCATGATATCTATTAAAACAAGATTAATTTTATCTTTATGCTGCACATATTTTGCAATCGCGTCTATCCCATCTTGAGCAGTAATGACGCGGAAATTATAGGTTTCAAGAGTGGTTTTGATAATTTCACAAATTGCAACTTCATCATCTACAACTAATATTAATTCATTGTTTCCAGTAGGTAGCTGTTCCCGCTCTGATATAGCTAAAACATCTCCTTCGATGCTTGGTAAATAAACTCTGAATTGGGTAGATTTAGCAATTTCGCTGGATACTTCAATAAAACCACCATGATTTTTAATAATACCCAAAACTGTCGATAACCCCAAACCCGTACCTTTTCCTACTTCCTTAGTAGTGAAAAATGGGTCAAAAATTCTATCTATAATTTGAGGGGAAATCCCAATTCCAGTATCGGAAATAGTCACTAAAACGTAAGAGCCAACTTTGGCTTCTATATTCATTCTGGCATAGCTTTCATCGATAAATTTATTTTCTGCTTCAATACTTAAAATTCCTCCCTCAGTCATTGCATCGCGAGCATTAACGACTAAATTCATAAATACTTGATGCAGTTGAGTCGCATCTCCCGAAACCGTCCATAAATTTTGTGGAAAATTTCTTTCGATAGTAATACTTTTAGGAAATGTACCTTTAGCAAACTGCTCAATATCTTTTAAAATATGCTTGACTTGTAACACCGTCCGCTTACCTTCATTACCACGAGCGAAGGACAGAACCTGCTTTACCAAATCTGCTCCTCGTTTAGCATTCGCTTCCAAAATTTTCAACATTTCGCTCGAAGTCTTATCAACATTGCTAAGCTTAAGCGGTAATAGTTGAGATATTGCTAATATAGGTGTCAGCATATTATTCAAATCGTGAGCGATTCCACTTGCTAATGTTCCGAGACTTTCCAGACGTTGAATCCGTAAAAACTGACTTTCAAGCAGTTTATTTTCGGTAATGTCAGTATCTACGGTCAAAATTGATTTAGGATTTCCAGCTTCGTCGCTCACCAAAGTCCACCGACTAGCAACAGTAATATCTCTACCCTGTTTAGTAACTTTTTTTAATTCACCTAGCCACGAACCACTACGCTCAACTTCTTGCATAGCGTTCATCAATTCTTGAGTAATTTCTTTAAACAAAAGCTCATTGGCTGCCTTTCCTATAGCTTCTTTTGCAGTCCAACCATACATCCTCTCCGCGCTTTGATTGCAGTATAAAATTGTTCCTTCTAAACTTCTTAACAAAATTGCATCTGTAGCCACATCGAGCAATACTGCTTGTTCGGCAATTTTCTCTTCCGCTTGTTTACGCTCGGTTATATCTATACAAGAGCCAATATAGCCTTCAAAATTTCCATCAGAATTAAATCTAGGAGTCCCTTTATCCAAAATCCAGCGATAATCACCATTCTTATCTTGTAAACGGTACTCCATAGAAAAAGCTTGATGAGTATCAAAAGAATCTTCATATATTTGAACACATCTATCTCTATCGTCTGGATGAACTCCGTTAGTCCAACCATTATCAATTTCTTGATCTAAGCTTCTTCCGGTAAATTCTAACCACACAGCATTGAAATAGTAGCAAAGCTTGTCATATCCAGCCATCCAAATCATTACAGGAGCGGTATCAGCCATCTTCCTAAATCTTTGCTCGCTCTCTCGTAATGCTGACTCTACTTGCTTATACTGGCTAACATCTTTAGAAATACCGTAAAAACGGACAATATTTCCTTTGGTATCCCGTTCTATTTTTCCACGAGAAAATGCATAACCGATGGAACCATCAGAGCGTATGAAGCGGAACTCAGTTTCATAGGGGATACCTTTTTCGATAGCATTTATCGTTAACTGATTTACCCGTTTTCTATCATCGGGATGAATAAACTGGCTTATAGTTTCAATTCTGGGTGTAGAATTACCTTTGTCCCGGTTGGTAAACCGATAAAATTGTTTTGACCACCAAGTTTCATCTGTAGTCAAATCCCAAGACCAGCTACCAATTTTCGCAATTCGTTCTGCTTCTTGTAGCAAAGCTTCAGTTTGACGTAATTTCTCTTCAGCTTGCTTTCGTTGGGTAATATCGCGAATTACGGCCAACAAACCAATTTTGTTACCGCTATTATCATTTAATAAGCTAACTGATAGCTCAACATAAATTTGCTCGAAATTCTTTTTAATATGAATGTTTTCTCCCTGCCACCAACCATTTTTAACTAAGTTTTCTTTAGCTATTTCTTTGTCATCTGGATTCAACCAGCGATATTCATAAACTGTTTTTAAACTACGTCCGATAAATTCACGAGCATTAATATTATATTGACGCTCGGCACGCTTATTTAGATAAATAATATTATATTCGTTATCGATAGCAATAACTGCATCGCTAACGTGAGCTAAAATATTTGCATCAAATCTAATTTGAGATTCTGATGCTGAAATAACATTGTTTTCTTGTTTAAAATCAGTATTGGGATGTTTTAAATTTTGAAGAATACCATAATTTTTATCTGCAATAGATTCTAAGATTTGACTTATCCGAATAATTACCAGCAAAATATTATCATTATCTACAAATGGTAAATAAGAAATTTGATGCTGCTGCATTATCTTTAAAGCTATCAGAATATCTTGGTTAGGAGTTTTTTGCAGTGCTATTACTTCTCTTTGCATAACTTCACCTATTCTTATAGATGATAAATCTCGACCAGAAGCAGCGAGTCTAAGAGCATCAATTTTAGTAAATATTCCCACCAAACGACATTCTTCAGTTACTAAAACGCAGTTTGCTTTTTCTTCATTTGCATAACTTACATTCAGCATTAAAGTAATTGCATCATTTACCAAAACATCGGGTGTGACTGTCAAATAATAAGTTTCGACAATCCGATTTAAAGCAAGCAAATCATTGAGATTGGTAATAGATGACATAATTAAAATGCCCTGCCAAGTCATGAAGGCAATTAAAACAACGAATGAACGAATGTTACTTATTTCAGTCAATTTTCATGAAAAATAGCTAATAGATATCAAATAAAATCTGAGATAAATAAAATAAGCAACACAAATATTGTAACTATTTTTTTTAGGTAACAGGTATAAACCTGATTTTTTATCAAGTCATTGTCAGTACGTAGATAAAATTAAATTAAATATTAAATTAAACTAAAAATTAATTGTAGAGACACAGTATTTAAAATGTCTCTACATAAACCCTCACGAATATTGCTTTTCAAACCTTACTTATAATTTCTACCTTTCCTGTTTGACCTATTCCCTTAGCATCAGGAATTATTCCTTGTACAGTAAACACCGAACAAGAAGCATGATGAAGTACATAATTGCTAACACTACCCATCAAAATCTCGCTTAGACCCCGACGACCCCGACGACCAATTACAATTACATCAGCCTCCCAATTTTGAGCAATATCGCAAATAATTCGAGATGGTTCACCAATATTTTGTGAAAATTCAGCTTTCACCCCTAATTGTGTAGCTTGTTGACACAACCAATTCAGCCAATTTAATCTATTTTCTTTAAGCTTTTCCCAGTCATTTAGATATGTACTATTATTTCTTTGCAGTTGGGGATAAAGAATAGTTGGTTGTAAAAATAAAGGGTCAACATATTGTTCGTCGAAGGTCGATAAAACGTGTAAAAGCATTAACCTAGCATCCGTTACCCTTGCCAAAGATACAGCTTCATCAAATACCTGTTGGTTTGATTCGGAATTATCAACTGCTACAAGAATTTTATTTAACATGATATTAATCCTCACTTAACTGCTAACTACTCGCTGCTAACTGTTAACTAATTCATTTATAAACAAATAATATGAGGATTTTGTGAGCATTAAGTTATATGTAGATAAAAGCTCACAACTTTCTCATATTTATCTTATATTTTATAAACATTACAGTTTATCTACCGATTTTACAAAATTTGTTTGTCTAAGCTTTTATAATCGTCAGTCTTTAAAATAATTAACAGGGGTAAAAAACAATCATGCACTACTGTCCTTGCTGTAGAGACACACTTTTATGCCACATTAGCCATAATCATGTTTATTGGTTTTGCCCAAGTTGCTGGCAAGAAATGCCTGTATGTGCTTTAGGAAGTTATTATTCACTCGCAGAAGCAATATCGAGCAAAGTATCTAAAATGCATCAGAAATTAGAACAATCAGCCTTAAGTTCACAGAAAGTATTGATAAATAATTTCTAACTTACTTTCATGCAATCTTAGTTTCTGAATCAATAAAATCCTTGATTAAATAGTACTTTAAGCCAACGACTTTATTAACCACTCTCTATTTACTTTAGGGAGTGGTTTATTATTGAAATTTTAATAAAAATAAATAAATATTGACATTTATGAAGTAAAGCAAAGCAGCATTGACTTGATATTTTAATATTTAAATTAAGCCTTTTTATCTCGACCGTTCCCAAACTTTGAAGCCTAACAAGCTATAGGGATGAAAATATTAATTGTAGAAGATGACCAATATGTTGCTTCGTCGTTGAATCTAGTTCTCGCTCATCAAAACTATGTGGTTGAAATTGCTTCAGATGGAGAAGAAGCTTGGGGATTTATCAAACTTTTTGATTACGATTTAATTATCTTAGATATAAGTTTACCATTACTAGACGGTATTAGTCTTTGCCGACAAATGCGTGCTGAAGGTTTACAAACACCAATCATGCTCTTAACAGGTTTAAACTGTCCCCATGAAAAAGCTGTAGGTTTGGATGCTGGTGCAGACGATTACATGGTAAAACCGTTTGATGAAGAAGAATTAACTGCTCGTATTCGAGCGCTTTTACGAAGAGGGAAAATCAAATCTTTACCTATTTTGAAATGGGGTTCTTTAAAGCTTGACCCCATTAGTTACAAAGTTACTTATAGTAAACAAATTTTAGCCCTAACCCCCAAAGAATACGCTTTATTAGAGCTTTTTTTACGAAATACTCATAACGTATTTAGTTGCAACATGATTTTAGACCATCTTTGGTCTTACGAAGATGCTCCCACAGAAGAGGCCGTTCGCACTCATATCAAAGGATTGCGAATGAAATTGAAAGCTGTAGGTGCATCTGGGGATATTATTGAAACTGTTTATGGTATTGGTTATCGTTTGAATCCAATGGTTGAAGAATCGGAAGAAGCATTTTTGACCGGTTCGTAATGGTCTGGAGAGGGGGACAAGGGGATAAGGAGATAAGGGGATAAGGAAACCCCCAAGACCGCACTTTCCGCAATTACCAATTACCAATTACCAAAATAATAAAAGACGACCATTAATAGCCGTCTTTCCTGTCATACATTTATTTAATTTGTGCTGTTTCATCACAATATTTATTATTTTACGCTACAATCCATGTAAATGCATAAAATAGCTATTTTGTCAACTAATTTTATTCTGTCTGATGTGAAAGGTATTTGAGATTTTTAGGCTACAGAATTATTTTTAGCTGAATGTAGTTTTCTTGGCGCACTAATTGAAACTACCCTAGAATCAGTTTCTAAATTGTTCATCTCTTCTGGGGTAACAGTTGCTGTAAGCAAATTATCTGAAATATGACCTCTTAATTTCACACCTGCGGGTACATACCCAGCTTCTGCGACTTTGATAGTTACACTGTAGATATCGTCGTCATTTAGTTGCTGAGATTGTGCCATTTCGGAGCCATGTTCTTTCTTATGACAGCCGTGTAGCAAACTTTTTTTAACACGGACAGGTTTACCCGCGATGTAAAGCATAATTAACTATTCCTTATTCAAAGCGTTAATTTTTTTCGATTGAATGATATTATATTTCATTCCCCAATATTATCACATCGCTCTAATGACGGAAATAGCAGTATTTATATCTATTGAACCATAGCCATAACGAGCTTTCTGTAGCGGGTCTTCTGGGAGATTATTTTCAGCACTTTGGATTAAAATCTCGCGAATTTGGTTAATATCCAATTGAATATTGCGAGCATCTGCTTCGCTTAACATTAAAGCTATTATCCCTGTAACAACAGGTGCGGACATACTGGTGCCGGATTTTCGGTAAGATTTATTTCCAGTCAGTGAAGCTGCGGCCCAGATATTTTGTCCGGGAGCAATAAAATCAGGTTTCTTTCTTCCGTCACGAGTAGGGCCAGAACTGGAAAAATATGATATTGGCTGATTGGGTTTTGTGGGGTCATAAGAGCCAACCATAATAATATTGTGTCCGCAACCAATAGAGTTAACGGTATGAGTATTATCGTGAGGTGCGACAAAGCTAGTTTGAGAACCATCTTCACGTTCTATCCAAGCGTGAAAATTACCGTTACTAACCTCAACTCCATGCAATCGTACAGTCCAAATTCCTCCCGGAAGTCGCGATTCCATGAAAACCCCAATCATATTATCGCCGTTGTTAGGGTCGCAAAAACGGTGAGATAAATAAATCACAGTATTATCGTCTTCGTCTACAATTTCTCCATTTTCTCCCAATTGCAGACTTACTAAACTTTGACCGTCGGGAGGAATCAGTTCTAGCTGAAATTTATCTTGCTTATCGTACCAAAGTTCTAACGCTTTGTAATGCCAATGTCCTCTGGGAATGTCCCAATGCAAATCCGTAAAACCATTTTTCGGTACCTTTCCCGAAGCATGAATTCCTTTGTAGTAAGAATTTCCCGCTGCAATAACTACCGCTCGATTTGGTTTGTTGCTTACTAGAGCATCTATACTTTGCTCTACCAACGCAGTACCATCATGGGGACCACCATGTAACGCTAAACTAATATTGATTGCACAAGGACAGTTTTCAGCAATTTCAAAAATAAAATCCACCGCTTCCACAAGTTCGGTAGTATCCCCCAAAGACTTATCCACAGCGTTACCACCATCAGCTAAAACAGCTTCTACAGCACCGTTGGAAAAGTGAACAAATACGATATCGGCTTCGGGAGAAATACCTGGATTTCCGGTACCGTTTCCATTTCCCGCAGCGATATCCATGACATGAGTGCCGTGAGCATATTTTTTAGGATTGTAACCCAAGGCTTTATAAGGATCTTCAGCTTGTAAAGCTTGATTTATTTCTGCGCTGCTATAAACTTTTCCATAACCAAAAGGACTATCCGGTTCGGAAGAACCATCTTGATCCCATAAAGCCAATATTCGAGTCGAACCATCCGGGTGACGAAAATTCTGATGAGCGAAATCGCAACCTACATCAATAATTCCTACAACTACATTGTTTCCTTGCTGTTCTAAAGCGGAAGCTTTCTGAGTATTGGAAAGAGATTTTTCAAGATTTAAATTATCCCTATTTCCAATAAGGGAAGGGGGTTGGGGGGTTAGGTCTTCGGTGGTTAACTGCAAACTTTGCGAAGCTTGTAAACTGATAACACAAGGGGAAGAACGTACAGATTGCAAGCGCGATACGGGGACTCTAGCAGTCACAATAATATTCCCATCTGCTGTAGTTCCGACCTCTGCGCCTTCTCGTACTTCAGTCATCGAATACCATGCTTCAACATCATTTACTTTCGCAATTACAGCGACTTCTCCCACCTCCGTTGAAGCTGTGGGTGGAGTAGACAGTCCTCTGCGACGACGTTGCATTAGTCTTTGCAATCTCGGGTCAATATCTGCAAAAATATCCGTCCATTCAAATCGCATCAATCACCTTCTTTGCCGTTACGAACTATATCAAGCTTAATTATTTATCATGTATCTATCTTATAATTACGATTTTTTATTTATTTAAATCAAAATCTCTCAAATCAAAAAGCCGTAATAACCCTGATAGATATTTATTATACAGTAGCTCAAATAACACTCTTTTTTATCTGAATAGAGAATATTGATATCATCATAAAAAAGTTCGCGCATCTGAGTATAAATCGAATTTTCAGTTAAATAATTCAAGTTATATTTATCAGGCTGCACCATTTTTATTAAGCCCTAATACTCACCTTGAAATTTATTTAAAACTTGCATCTTGCACGAGTTGCAGAAACCCGGTTTATTTCTGATTTCAGAATGACATAATAATGCTTTCACTAATAGAAACCGGGTTTATTTGGTCTTCTTGAGAATGGTGCAAGATATAAGTTAAAACAAACGCACTAAAAATCATTTATAGTCTGAGAAATCAAAGTTTGTATGTGAGCCTGGGAATTTATTCCAAGGTGGTGTTAAGAATGGTGCAAAATGTGAGTTAATTATTAATTTAAAGGCGAATATTTGTGAATAAATTATTTTCCCTAATTATATTCATTACTGCGGAAATTAATCGGACTAACTATACCAATGACCCATCCCCAATCCCCAATCCCCAATTACTATTCCCTTTCC